>Ga0181558_10000621_pt1 | contig 33142 bp, 27 predicted proteins | sample 011ome_22_FD_133754 | JGI IMG/M metagenome (GOLD analysis project Ga0181558, IMG submission 133754) | Coastal salt marsh microbial communities from the Groves Creek Marsh, Skidaway Island, Georgia - 011507BT metaG (megahit assembly) | ecosystem: Environmental > Aquatic > Marine > Intertidal... | reverse complement strand
TTGAAACACCACCCAATACAAATGGGACAAATAGTACAGGTTTATGCTGAATAAAAAAACAACAAAAAAATAGTTTGTTTTACTATTGCTAGTCCCAAAAATGAGCAAAAGTGCTTTAACAACCAATAAAAGAGCAGAAACAGCGACTAACAAGACAATAAATCAATTCCAAAATAGTAACAAAGGAATAATGGGAATAATAAGGGCAACAATGCCGTCGTAGGTCAATAGCTTTTCGAATTCTCCATTAGACAAAATTTCAAAAAATTGACTGACTCCAAAAAAGCCAACGATTTCGTTCCACAGAGAATTGAGTAATGACATAAACTAAAATTAATCAAAAAAAGATAGAACTAATTTAAACTTTTACCTTGTTTTTTAGTCAAAACCCTCGAGTAGTTAACCCAAATATAAATTAGGAAGCCTAGGTATAGTTATTATTATGTTTTAGCTTTGTAAAAAATTGTTAAACAAAAAGTCTCAACACAAACGCTTTTAACCATGAAATCAAAGATTTGATATAAAGTGTTTAATAAAAACGAGTCTTTAGCATTATTTATTAAACAAATGTCTAAGAATACTTCACTCAAGACTGTGAGAAAATGGATCTTATTTATTTTAGGATTTGTTGTGATTGCGCTGTCGTTCCAACTTTCAAAAAAAATTGCTAATAGTAATCCTCCTCCTCGCAGGCAAGCTGAAAAAGTAGTAAAAAACGTTTTTACAAAAGAGGTAATAAATGGTTCCTATAATGTCCAAATTCCTTCTAATGGGGTCTTAGAAGCCTACCAAAGAATTAAAATAACATCGCGTGTTCAGGGCTTGATGCAAACGATCAACCCACTTTTTAAGTCGGGTCAGTCTTATAGAAAAGGACAGATTTTAGTTCAAATAGCATCTTCTGAATTTAATTCTAATGTAATTGCTCAGCGCGCTTCACTTTATAATCTTATTACTTCTGTCATTCCAGATTTGCAGTTGGATTTTCCTCAGGCTTATCAAAGTTGGAAGACTTATCTAAAAGAATTTGATGTTGAAAAGGCAACACCTCCACTCCCTGATATGGACGAAGATGTTCGTTTATTTATTTCTGGAAGAGGAATTATTTCATCGTATTACTCACTTCAAAACCTTGAAAAGAGTTTGACTTTTTATACCATACGAGCTCCTTTTGACGGAGTTTTAGTTGCAGCGAACGTTACCGAAGGATCTCTGATCAGACCAGGACAGGAACTAGGTGATTTTATAGCTCCTGATCATCATGAATTGAAAGTAGCTCTTCCAAAATCATATGTTGAAAAAATAGATGTTGGGGCAACGGTTGAATTAAAATCAATTGATACACAAAAAAAATATACAGGTATCGTATCAAGGATAAACGCAAAGGTGAATACAGAAACACAGTCTGTAGAAGTATTTATTCGAGTGAGTAGTTCCGAACTTAAAGAAGGTGTTTATTTGGAAGCCTTAATAGGGGCACTTGAATTTAATGACGTAGTTGCCTTAGATAGAGGCCTGCTAAATGGAGATCAAGAACTTTATTTGGTTGAAGACGATAAGCTGGTGCTTAAAAAAGTTGAAGTAGCTCATTTTACAGATTCGCATGCTGTTGTACGTGGTTTGAAAGATGGAGTTGTGGTTATAGCCCAACCAATTATAGGTGCATACCAAGGCATGGAGGTTATTTCAACTCCTTTCAACACAGTAAAGTAAGTAGCGGTCATGAAGAAAGTAATTAATTATTTTATTAAGTACCACGTTGCAGTTAACGTAGTCATTTTAGCTTTTTTACTGTTTGGAGTATTGGGAGTAAGTTCTCTTAAATCTTCATTTTTTCCCTTAAATGAATCTCATATCGTCCAGATTTCAGTTGCCTATCCTGGAGCTTCTCCTCAGGAAATAGAAGAGGGTGTAGTATTAAAAATTGAAGACAACCTCAAAGGCTTGGCTGGGGTAGAACGCGTTACCTCAGTATCGAGAGAGAATAGCGGATCCATAACCGTAGAGGTGGAAAAAGAGCGGGATATAGATTTTATGCTTTTGCAGGTTAAAAACGCAGTCGATCGAGTCCCTAGTTTTCCATCAGGTATGGAGCCTTTGGTAGTTTCCAAACAAGAACAAATAAGATCTACAATTAATTTTGCGCTTAGTGGAGAGAATATACCCTTACTGACCCTTAAAAAAATTGCCCGTCAAGTTGAAAATGACATACGAGCAATGGAGGGAATTTCTCAAATAGAAATTACGGGTTATCCTGAAGAGGAAATAGAAATTGCAGTCGAAGAGAATAAGTTATTAGCGTATAAATTAAGTTTTACGACTGTGGCTCAAGCAGTCGCAAAGGCCAATATTATAGTTACTGGTGGTCGTTTAAAAACGGAAGCTGAAGAGTTTTTAATTCGTGCGAACAACAAATCCTATTATGCAGATGAACTGAATCAAATAGTTGTTGCTTCTCAAGCAGATGGCACACTTATCCATTTGGGGGATGTTGCTGAGGTCAGGGATCGTTTTTCGGAGACTCCCAACGCTTCTTTCATCAATGGAAATTTGGCAGTAAACGTAAGAATAAGTTCAACCAACACAGAGGATTTACTATCAACTGCAGATAAGATCAAAGCTTATATCAAAACATTTAATGCAGGACGTGATAATTTACAGATCGAGATATTAAACGACCAATCCATACTTCTCAAGCAACGGACAAACTTACTTGTAGAAAATGCATTACAAGGAATGCTATTAGTCTTGGTTTTCCTTTCATTATTTCTGAATACACGCCTGGCATTTTGGGTGGCTTTTGGTTTACCGATAGCATTTTTAGGGATGTTTATTTTCGCACCAATATTCAATGTAACCATTAATATTCTTTCATTATTTGGTATGATTATCGTGATTGGAATACTGGTCGATGACGGTATTGTTATTGCAGAAAATATATATCAGCATTACGAAAGAGGGAAAAGCCCATTCCGTGCAGCCCTTGACGGTGTTTTGGAAGTAATCCCCCCTGTGGTTTCTGCAATTATAACCACGGTATTGGCTTTTTCATTATTTCTTTTTTTAGACAGTAGGATTGGCGAGTTTTTTGGAGAGGTATCAATAGTCGTCATTTTGACCTTGGTTGTTTCATTGGTTGAGGCACTTATAATTTTACCGGCCCACTTGGCTCATTCAAAGGCGCTCTCAAAGCAAAGAAAGGAGCCCAAAACCTTAATTGCAAAGTCCTTTGCTCAACTCCGAGTAATCAATGAATTTGGAGACCGTATGATGCAATACATGCGCGATAAAATTTATACACCAGTATTTGAATTTACCTTAAACAACAGACTCCTTACTATGTCGTTGTTTATAGCAGCCCTTTTCCTTACCATTGGCTCGATTGGGGGTGGAGTAGTACGGACTTCTTTTTTTCCAAGTATTGCGAGTGATCGGGTACAGGTAACTCTTACCATGCCCAATGGAACAAATGAAAAAATAACAGACTCAATCATCAGCTTAATTGAAGAAAAGTCTAAAATTGTAGAGCAGGAACTCAATGAAAAGTATTTATCTGAAACTGGAAAAACACTTTTTGTAAATAGAATTAAAACACTCGGTAACGGTTCTTCTAGAGCAAGTTTGACATTAAATATGTTGCCAGGAGAAGAACGCCCTGACATCATCCGTGCTAGCATGGTCTCCTCTCGCTTAGCCGAATTGGTAGGACCTGTTATTGGTGCTGAAAGTCTCGTTTTTGGTTCGGGAAATAACTTTGGGGGTAGCCCTGTTTCAGTTTCTCTACTTTCCAATAATATAGAAGAGCTCAAAGCAGCAAAAGCTGAACTCAAGCGAATTTTACTTTCAAACGACCTGCTTAAGGATGTCACTGATAACGATCCTGCTGGAATTAAAGAAATTACCATCCAATTAAAAGACAACGGCTATGCTTTAGGTCTTGATTTACAGTACATCATCGGTCAGGTTCGTTCTGGATTTTTTGGTGTTCAAGCGCAGCGTTTTCAGCGAGGTCAGGATGAAATCAGAATTTGGGTACGCTACAAAAAAGAGGATCGTTCCTCCATTACCCAATTAGAGGACATGAAAATTAGTCTGCCAAACGGAGAGCGGGTTCCTCTTAAAGAGATTGCCGATTATACCGTGGAACGTGGAGAGGTTCTCATTAATCACTTGGATGGAAGGAGAGAAATTCAGGTTTCAGCAGACCTAAAAAATCCACAGGATACTTCTGCTACTGATATAATGCTTGATCTTCAGCAAAACATCATACCACAGATTCAAGCTAAGTATCCTACAATAAGCCCCTCTTATGAAGGTCAAAATAGAGAGGCCTCAAAATTATCAGCTTCTTTAGCATCCGCTGGGATTCCTATTTTAATCCTGATTTACATGACAATTGCATTTACATTCAGAAGTTTTTCTCAACCTGTACTCCTTATTTTACTCGTGCCTTTGAGTATTACTGGTGTTGCATGGGGTCATTGGATTCACAATTTCCCACTGAACATCCTCTCCATTCTTGGAATTATTGCACTGATTGGAATTATGGTAAATGATGGACTCGTATTAATAGGAAGGTTTAATAATAATTTGAGGCAAGGAATGTCATTTGACAGCGCATTAATCAATGCTGGAAAGTCCCGGTTTAGAGCCATTTTTTTAACCTCAGTCACGACGGTTGCTGGATTAGCACCCTTATTGTTGGAGAAAAGCAGGCAAGCCCAATTTTTAAAGCCCATGGCGATTTCCGTATCCTACGGTATAGCCTTTGCAACCTTGTTAACGCTTATAGTTCTTCCAATATTTTTATCCTTTAGTAATCAAATAAAAGTGTATCTCAAGTGGCTCAGTTCAGGAGATTTTCCAACTAAAGAGGCGGTAGAACGTGCTTTAACTGAACTTAAAGATGAGAAAAAAATGAATGAAATAGAAGAACCTAATACTCAAGAATCATGAAGCATGTTCAATTCATACTTATTCTTTTAGTATTCAATCTTACTGGGATTCAAGCCCAGCAATTGCTTTCAAAGGAGGCTGCTCTAAGCTTGACTTTGGAAAATAATTTTGGGATACAGATGACTCGAAATGTCAATGAAATCAATAAAAACAACAGTGAACTTCTCAATTCGGGCTTTCTTCCAAATGTAGCTCTTTCGGGCGGTAGTAATTTTACAGCTTCGGATTCAGAAATTGCATTTCCAGGGCAGTTTCTAGAGGATGGGACTCCCCGACCAAGTGTAAACTTAAATGATCAAGAAGCCCAGCGATACAATGCTGGGATAAATCTCAACTATACACTTTTTGACGGCTTGGGTAGAAAGTTTACTTACAAGAGATTGAAAGAGCAATACGCATTGAGTGAGCTTCAATTGCGAGAAACAATCGAACAAACCATTTTACAGCTTTTTAGCGTATATTTTGAAGTCGCACGTTTAACGGAAACAACAGCAAATTTTAAACAGACTCTGGTTGTGTCAAAACAGCGTCAACAGCGTGCCGAAACCGCATTTGCTTTTGGTCAGATTAATAAGTTAGCTGTCCTAAATGCACAAGTCGATGTTACCAATGACAGTATTAATTTATTACAAGCAAACCAGCAATTGGATAATGCAAAGCGGGACTTAAATCTCATTATTAATCAGCCAATAGAGACTGATCTAATAGTAGAAACCAATTTGAATTTTATTCCAGAGATTCAAATAGAACAGTGGTTACAAACAGCATCACAGTTTAATGTAAGTCTGTTGCAGCAACAAAGTAATAGTCAGATTAACGCCTACGATCTAAAGGTTAGCCAGTCAGGTTATTTACCCACTTTAGGCTTGAATGGATCTTATGGGTGGAACTTAAATCAAAGTCCCGCCTCTGCCTTTTTCCCGGGTACAAACAACACCACACTTTCCCTTGGCCTTGGGGCTACTCTTAGCTGGAATTTGTTCGATGGAGGGCGAACCATTACTCAAGTAAAAAACGCAAAGATTGCAGTGGAAAATCAGAGAATTCAAGAAGAGGAAACCAGACTTACCTTTGAGCGAAACCTGAGAAACGCCCAACAGAGCTATCAAAATACAGTTAAAATTTACTCTATTCAGAGTAAGCAGGTGGAAACAGGAACCTACAATTTTGAGCGTTCCCAAGCACAGTATCGATTGGGATCAATAACAGCTATTGAGTTTAGACAGGCACAAATTAATCTGCGAAACGCACAGCTTCAAAGAGCTGCTGCTAAATACCAAGCCAAATTGGCAGAATTAAATTTGATTCAATTGAGCGGGCAATTGTTGAATGTAGAACTTTAAAAGCTGACATTATACAATTGTTGGTTCCGATGGTAATCCAACAATTTATCTCGTTCTTCTTTGTATACTGATTTACTTTTTGAGATGACTAAATCTCTGGAGAGATCTTGGGTTACTTTAAAAAAATATGTGGAAACCTTATTGAAATCACGATCTAAATATTTATTACTCCACATTGACATTTCATAAAGCACAGTATTGAGATCCATGCCTTTGTCCGTAAGGTAATAGTGTTTTACTTTATGATCATTTCTATCATTGACAAAATCAATAAAACCGCTTTCTTTCAGTTTTTTGAGTCTATCGGATAGGATATTAGTAGAAATATTTTCTTCTCCTTCATTTAACAGTTGAGAAAAGGTATTTCTTTGTAGAAATAAATCGCGAACTACTATTAAGGACCATTTGTCTCCAATCAAGTCCAAAAGGTTGGTCATAGGACATTTGGATCTAAATTTTTTAGGCATAAAAAGTTCTTTTAGCTGAACTTTCAAAGTTAAGGACTAATGATAATATTTTGGGGTTTCGAATGATGGGCTAAGCTAAAAAAAATAAACTAACTCAAAAACAAATGAGATCAAAAGACAAAGAATGTTAGCGTTTATTTTTATTTTTGTGCTGAATTTAAATACACTTATATGGCCTTTGATATAGAAATGATCAAGCAAGTTTACAATCGCCTTCCAGAGCGTGTAGAAGCTGCTAGAAAACTGACGGGTAAACCACTCACAGCTTCAGAAAAAATCTTGTACTCCCATTTATGGGGAACACAGGTTGATAAGGCATTCCAAAGAGGTGTAGATTATGTTGACTTTACCCCAGACAGAATTGCTTGTCAAGATGCTACCGCCCAAATGGCTTTGTTGCAGTTTATGCAATCGGGAAAGGATAAAGTAGCAGTACCTACTACAGTTCACTGTGATCATTTAATTCAAGCGAAAGATGGTGCGGATAAGGATTTAAAATCAGCAAACAGTACTTCTGCTGAGGTTTTTAACTTTTTAGAGTCTGTATCCAATAAATACGGTATCGGATTTTGGAAGCCAGGTGCAGGAATCATTCACCAAGTGGTCCTTGAAAACTACGCTTTCCCTGGAGGAATGATGATTGGGACAGACTCACATACCGTTAATGCTGGAGGTTTGGGAATGGTTGCAATCGGAGTAGGTGGCGCAGATGCAGTTGACGTAATGGCCGATATGGCCTGGGAGTTAAAATTCCCCAAGCTGATTGGAGTGAAGTTGACAGGAAAATTAAACGGATGGACGGCTCCGAAAGACGTTATTCTAAAAGTTGCGGGTATTCTTACTGTCAAAGGTGGAACTGGAGCTATTATTGAATATTTTGGCGAAGGTGCCGAGTCCATGTCTTGTACTGGAAAAGGAACCATTTGTAATATGGGTGCTGAAGTAGGGGCAACTACTTCTACTTTTGGATATGACGAATCAATGGAGCGCTACCTCAGAGCTACTAGTAGAGATGATGTAGCAGATGCAGCCAACCAGGTTAAAGAGCACCTTACTGCAGACCCTGAGGTTTACGCAAATCCAGAGCTTTATTTCGACGAGTTGATAGAGATTGATTTAGACAACTTGACTCCACACGTCAACGGACCCTTTACTCCAGATCTAGCAACTCCAGTTGCAGAAATGAAAGAAATAGCCAAAACAAATGGATGGCCTTTGCAAGTAGAATGGGGTTTGATTGGCTCATGTACCAACTCATCCTATGAAGACTTGTCACGAGCTGCTTCTATCGCCAAACAAGCAGTAGATAAAAAACTAACAACTAAAGCAGAATTTGGGATTAATCCAGGTTCAGAGCAAGTACGTTATACCGCAGATCGAGACGGTTTGCTCTCTATCTTTGAAGATTTAAATGCTAAGATTTTTACCAATGCCTGTGGACCTTGTATAGGCCAATGGGCAAGAGAAGGTGCTGACAAACAAGAGGCCAATTCAATCATTCATTCTTTTAACCGTAACTTCTCTAAACGAGCAGATGGTAATCCAAATACACACGCATTTGTAGCTTCTCCTGAAATGGTTGCAGCTGTGGCAATTTCTGGACGATTGGACTTTAACCCCATAACAGACAGCTTGATCAATGAGGAGGGAGTAGAGGTTAGATTAGATCCTCCTGTTGGATTGGAACTTCCCACTCAAGGATTTGATGTTGAGGACAACGGCTACCTAGCTCCTCTCGAAGACAGCTCGGGAGTTGAAGTGATTGTAAAACCAGACTCTGAACGCTTACAGCTATTGACTCCTTTTGCTCCTTGGGACGGTCAAAATTTGATGGGAGCAAAATTATTGATCAAAGCCCATGGCAAATGTACCACAGATCATATTTCTATGGCAGGACCATGGTTGCGTTTTAGAGGTCATTTAGACAATATCTCCAACAACTGTTTGATCGGTGCCGTTAATGCATTTAATCAAAAAACTAATTTTGTCAAAAATCAATTGACTGGAGAATACGGTGGAGTACCAGACGTTCAAAGACAATACAAAGCAGCTGGAATTGAAACGGTTGTTGTAGGGGATCACAATTACGGAGAGGGTTCTTCCAGAGAACACGCCGCTATGGAACCGAGGCATTTAGGGGTTAAAGTAGTCCTAGTAAAATCGTTTGCGCGTATTCATGAGACCAACTTGAAAAAGCAAGGAATGTTAGGAATCACTTTTGCAAATGAAGCGGATTACGATTTGATTCAAGAAGACGACACTTTTAACTTTATTGACTTGGCTGAATTCGCTGCTGCTAAGCCATTGACTATTGAAATTGTTCATGCCGATGGAAGCACAGACACTGTGATTGCAAACCACACTTATAACGAACAACAAATAGAATGGTTTAAAGAAGGCTCAGCTTTGAATTTGATAAAAAAGCAAAACGCCAGCTAAACCAAATCATTTTTGATTAGAAAATTAAGGCCCGTATTTTCGGGTCTTTTTTATAGACTTAGCCAGTAGGTAAGCTTGAGGTTAATCGAACGAAAAACTGGACCGAATTCTCGAGTGTAATAGTTGTCATTATAGACAAGGTACAGGTCTGAAAGGGGAGCAAAACGCCATTGTAATCTAGAGTTTATACCCAAATTATCCGATTGATTGCTGTATTGGATTAAAGTAGACCAAAAGAGTTTTTTATTTAAAGTCAATTCCACTTTTGGACTCACTAAGATGATGTTAGCAGAAGGATAGGGGTCCGGAAGCCGAACTTGATTGTAATCCCAAAGTAGGCTCATAACAAGCTTGGGCTGAATTCGAAATTGGGTATTTCCTTGATAAGAAAACCGAGTTCCGTTATAAAATGTGCCGTATGAAAATTGGGAAGAAAAATTAAATAAACGCGCTACATTGGATTGATATTCAACAGACCATGCATTAAATTCATAGTCGACATTTGCAGGTAAAGGGATACCGTTTTCAGAACGTGTAGGATCAAATGAATTTGACAAATAGACGTATTGATTCCTCAATGAAAAGCTTAGCTGATCCTGTTTTTTAAACTCAATATTGTATTCCACCCTTTTAAAGTGATCGGTTTTTTTATAGTCTAGGCTTTTTTGTTGCCAGTTGTAATTCGCTATTTCTATACTATGCGAATTTATTTTCCCCTTTTTGGGGTAAAAGATTCGAGTTCCAGAAATACCTGTTTTGATGATTCCAGTACGCGGTATAAAACCTAAATCCGAACGATAATCTTGATCGACATAAATCCATTTAGATGAAAATTGCCAAGTACGTGTATTGTAATTTATGGATGCTCCAGAGGAAAGATTGCCTTCATTATCGTCCGGTTGAAAAGATTTATGGGTATAAAATTTACCCACCCATTTATTGTTTGCAGAGTTGAGATTGTAATCCAATCCAATTACCCTGTTGTACCTATCCTTTTCCTCCAAAAAATCGTAGTCCTTAATGCTTTCACGATTTACAATAAATGCTCCAATCTGAGATTGATTAAAAACTTTTCTTTGAAGGGCAAACATAGCATTGTTATTAGAGGCGATGTTATTGCTAATGTCTTCTTGATTTTGAATACTTAACACACCTAAGCGCCAGTTTTCGTCTAGTTTACCACTCAGTCTTACTCCTCCTAAAATATTGTTTTGTATGGTATTGCCAGCTAAATCTCTTGCAATCCCAATCCGTCTGGAGAAAAATGGGATGGCTTCCCTTCTCCCTCCAAAATTCCCAAATAAGTCTCGGTTGTCAATAAAAAATTGACGTTTTTCTGGTAGTGAAATTTCAAAGCGAGTAAGGTTAGTAATGATGTCATCTACTTCCACGTTGGAAAAATCGGGATTTAATGTGATATCTAAATTCAAACCATTTCCTACAGCAATTTTTAAATCTCCTCCCACATTTAAAGAGTTTGCTTTAGGGGAGTCATTAAATGAGTTGGAAGAGAGCCCGTTGATATAAGGAATCAAATATAAAGGTGTTTTGTTTTTTGAAAGAGGTTCTTCAAAAACGAGTTCCCCCAGGTATCCCAAATTGACGGGAATTTGATTTTGAGGGACAGAAGACCAAGAGCTTCTCTCGTTAGTTTGCATATCATACCGATAGGATTGAAATCCCCAACGTTGGCTTCCTTCAGGATACTTCAATGAATTGAAGGGAATGGCTAACTCAATTGTAAACGAATCTTCATTTCGCACGGTCTCAGCTTTCCATTTAATGTCCCAAGTCAAACTAAAGCCATTTATGGTTACCCCTCGATCTGAGATCAGGCCTTCACGTTGGACGCCGTATGCACTAACACCAAATAAAAAAGCATTTTGCCCATCTCGAAAAGTGTCAAAAAGGACGGTTACATTATCATTGGAACGCGCACTAAAATCGCGCTTTAAAGAACTTACCATAAAGTTAGCACCTACACCCTTTGCATGTGCGCTAATGTAAATATAGGTATCATCATAAAGCAATTTCACTTCGGTTTTGTTGGTAGAACGAAGGGAATCGGTTGGAAACATTTGCCAAAAATCAGTCGCTATATCGGCCTCATTCCAGATTGCTTCATCAAGTACTCCGTCAAGCTTAATTTTCTCTTCAATTTTTCTTACAAAAAGGGAACGTTGTTCCAACTGTTGACCGTAACTATCCAATGGATTAATTACAACCAATGCTGTCAATAAAAAAACAAATTGCGAAAAAACACTAAGTTTCATTCAGTATTGAATTTGATGTATAGATGGAGCTATTAAGCTTGAATCGTTAAAAAACCGATTCGTGAGTGCTTTTTATTTAGTGGATGAGTATTTTTTGGAATAGCGTTTCCAAAGTTCTGTTTGATGAGTTTCAAGACTAATTGCTCTCCCTGCAATCCATGCCTTGTAAATTTGATTGGTTCGCATATCCAATGCATCGCCCTTGGATAGAAAAAGCGTTGCATCTTTGCCTACTTCAAGAGTCCCTAGTTGACTGTCGATTCCTAAAATTTTGGCAGCATTGGAGGTGATGAGTTGCAAGGCTGATTCTTTGTCCATACCGTATGCAGCAAAACTCCCAGCATAAAATGGAAGGTTACGAGTGTACATTCTTTCCATACGCCCGCTAACATCAATACTTACTAAAATACCAGCATCTGTTAGTTTGGCTGCTAATTTAAAGCTGCCTTTTATATCCTCGTCTTCACCGTCTGGAAGTCGGTGAGGTCTGGAGGCAATTACAGGAACATTGTGGGCTTTAATAAATTCGATTTGATTAAGAGCCTCATTCCCTCCGACTAAAACAACTTTTTCAATTCCCAAACCTTTGAGGTAGCTAATACCGTCTACAATTTGTTTTTCATCTTCAGCGTGGAGATAGAGTGTCTTTGAGCCATTAAAAAGACCAGCCATTGCTTGATATGGAAGGTGTACAGTTTTTTGATTCAGATCGTACACTTTTGAATTTTCAAAGAAGGTTTTGATTTTTTCAATACTTGGTAGATAGTTTTTATTGCTTTTGAGCGTTGGGTCTTCACCCATCCACCACCTTCCTCTACTATAAGGATTGGGCCAATTGAGATGGATTCCTTCATCCGTCTTAACCAAAGCATCTTCCCAATTCCACGCATCCAGTTGCATTACTGATGAGCTTCCAGAGATCTGACCGCCTCTGGGCGTAATTTGAGCGACTAGCACTCCATTAGGGCGCATGCTTTCCACTATTTTAGATTCTGCATCATAGGCAATTGCTGTGCGGATATGAGGTAAAAAATCACCCAATTCATCTTCATCTCTGGTGGCTCGAACTGCATCGACTTCTACAAGGCCTAGTGTAGAATTCATGGCTATAAATCCGGGGTAAAGGTGTTTGCCTTCCGCATTAATCATGACTTCATATTCAGCCCTGTTGGGTTCTGTTCCCACGGAAGTTATTTTCCCATTTTTAAAACCCAATGCTCCGTTAGCGATAGTACTTCCATCACCTAAGTGGAGAAATGCATTGGTAATTAGTATAGATTTTTCTTGTGGATTGGCAGGAGTTTGTTGACCCATTACAGGGATCCACAAAATCAGTATGAGTATGTTGATTATATTTTTCATGTCTTATTTAGTCTAAAGTTTCACAAGTAAATTCTCTCTTGGCTCCCTCAGGTGGGGCTTGGGTTACAGCTCCTTTTTCTTTGGCCATTAACATTTGACTGATGATTTGCTGTTTTTCTGTTTCCATTGCTTGCAGTTGTTCGGCAACAGTATCAGCGTCGTAATAAACGACTCCTTCAATTATTGTTTTCTCTGCTTTAGCATAGATGGATAGTGGATGATCAGACCAAAGCACAAGATCGGCATCTTTCCCGACCTTAATACTTCCAATACGGTCGTCTAGGTGAAGAAGCTTTGCAGGGTTAAGGGTAACAAATTTCCACGCATCTTCCTCTGAAATTCCACCGTATTTGACGGCTTTTGCAGCCTCTTGATTTAGTCGGCGTGACATTTCACCGTCATCAGAGTTAAAAGCCACCGTTACTCCTGCATTATGCATAATGGCACCGTTATATGGAATGGCATCTTTAACTTCGTTTTTGTACGCCCACCAGTCAGAGAAGGTAGAACCACCTACGCCGTGTTCAGCCATTTTATCAGCAACTTTATAGCCTTCTAAAATATGGGTAAAGGTGTTGATTCTAAAGCCAAATTTTTCTGCCACTTTCATCAACATATTGATTTCAGATTGAACATAGGAGTGGCTTGAGATAAAGCGTTCACCATTTAATATTTGGAGCAACACTTCCATTTCAATATCGTAACGCGGTTTTTTCGTTTTTGCCTTTACTTTTTTGGAAAGACCATTATAGCTATTCCACTCTGCACCGTATTCTTTAGCGCGTTGAAAATAGTCTGTAAAAACTTGTTCCACTCCCATACGGGTTTGTGGGAAACGAGAAAAACTACCCCAATTCGATTGCTTTACATTTTCTCCCAAAGCAAATTTGATAAAAGGATCTGCATTCTTAATGATCAAATTATCTGCAGCTTCCCCCCATTTGAGTTTGATAATTGCAGAACGTCCACCAATAGGGTTTGCAGAACCATGTAAAATTTGAATGGTAGTTACTCCCCCAGCTAAGTCTCTGTAAAGGCCTATGTCATCTGGCTCTAATACATCTTCTATGCTTACCTCTGCAGATGAATTTTGTCCTCCCTCGTTTATACTTGAAGCCCCGAGGTGAGAATGTTCGTCAACAATTCCTGTAGTTAGATGCTTTGCTGTTGCGTCAATGATTCTAGCTCCTTGAGCTTCAAATGAACTCCCTATGGCAGCAATTTTACCATTTACAACAAGTACATCTGTATTGTTTAAAATACCTGCTTCTTCATTGGTCCAAACAGTTGCATTTTTAAAGAGCAGGGTTTCAGATTTGGGACGTTTACTAAAACCGTAAGCTTTGTTTGGATAGGTAACGGGTACTGGGTCGTAATACTGAGGAGTCTTCTTCTCTTTAGTCTCCTCTTCTGCTTCGTCCTCAAGTTTGGATACATTCCACTTTATTGTGTTCCCTGAAAAACCTTTTCCTTGACCTTTTTCAAAACCAGATTCATTTATTTTAGTACTCAACTGGGCGTAAACTTTATCTTTCGAATCCATTAGTGTAATTGACAACCAATGGTCTATATATGAAGCTTTGGTTTTGTATTTCAAGCTGTCCATTTTAGCTGAGACGCTGATCTTCTCCTGACTATTCTTCAATTCAAGACTAATGGTTTTTCCTTCGATCTCTAAACTGTATTTTCCATCAATATTTTGGATATTATGATCTGCGATTAGGTGAGGTGTCCCTTTGACCCAATTTTCAAAGATTTTAGTTTTATCCTCGAAGAGAGGTCCGGAGGTCACTATAAAGTTGGCGAGTTTTCCTTTTTCTAGGGAGCCTAAATTGTTTTGCTGTTTAAGAATTTGAGCAGGTATAGTGGTCAAGGAAGCCAATGCTTTTTCTCTTGAAAGCCCATATACAATAGCTTTCTTGAGGTTAGACATAAAATCTTTTTCGGATTTTAACTCATGAGTTGTCAAAGCGAATGGGATTCCAGCTTGCTCCATCATTGCAGGATTCGTTGGGGCTTGATTCCAATGGCGAAGTTGAGCCAATGTTATTTTCTTGAGTAGTAAAGGGTCGTTAGCGTCATAAGCTTTTGGGAAATTTAGAGGTAAAATTAACTTGGCTTTACTGCTTTTAAGTTGATCTAGTAGTTCGTACTCTTGCCCACTAGCGACTACTGCAAAATCAAGACCCATTTCATTTCCTACTTTTACTGCTCTAAGAGTATTCAGTTTGTCAGAAGCTTCAAAAATCTTAGGAAGATTTTTATTTTTTAAGGCGGCTTCTATGGCTAAATCAGTGTGATCTGCATTACCAGCTTCATACCAACTTACATCGTGATAGAACTGACGAATTAAAGCCATGGCGCCCATAATAGAGCTGGGATAAGATTGATTTGAAGTAGTACTCTTTTTGAAGGAAAAGTGTTCTACAGCTTCTGTATTGATAAAACGTTCTCTGTCTGGAAGTTGATCGCTCAGCGCTAGCAAAAGGCTTGTGCCTCTGTGTATTCCATTTGCTCTGTGAGTATTGACAACACCAAAACCAGCATTCCTCATGCTTTTGGCTTTGGTTTTATCATAGCTGTAATCTGTAAGTGAATTGTAATCGCTGATAATATGATCATTCCAATAGTACCCATCGCGACTTGCTTGGTATTGAGCGCTTCGCCCTGATTGAGATTTTTTTTCCATTTTGACACCAAAATTGCTGTTGAGTTCAATAAATGATGGGTAAATATGAGTTCCAGATTTATCGTATACCCTGGTGTTATTAGGAAGAGTTAAATTTTGGCCCACAGCAACAATGCGTCCATTTTGCTCCAACAGAGTTGCATCTGTAAGTACTGTGGTAGGGTTAAGATGGATCGTTGCATTTGTAAAAGCTTGAAAATTCAGTTCTTGTGTTTTTACCGCTGTATTACTTGGAAAGTAAACCTGAGCTTGGAGCACACTAAGCGGGAAAATTAATAATAGTAATAATTTCCTCATTTGTTTTTTTGTTGAAAGTAGTATAAAAAACTAGAATAATGAAATAAGATTTTTTATTAAATTAATTATCTCCTCTTTTCTTTGCAAGCATCCTGACTACTGAAGATTGACCTAAGTGGAAAGTACCTTCAGCGAGTTCAATCACTTCTTCTTTGAGCTCAACCATATCAAAACGTTCAAAATCGTTACTGAGTTCCATAGAATCATAAAGCTGATTCGGCATTTTAGGACCACCAACTCCGGGATTGAGATTTTGATACTTTAGATGATTTTTGCTAAAAGCTTCAAGAATTATTGTTCCATGAGGATTCAAAAGTTTTGTCAAATGCTGATGATTTGGTCTGCGTATGTTATCAGGGAAGTGAACATATATGAGTCCAATGGCATCAAAAAAATTATCAGGGAATTCCAAATCCGACAATGACCCGATTTGATAATTTATAGAGACTTCTTTTTCTGTTGCTAGCTTCATGGCTTTTTTGTAGGCAAACTCGCTAAAGTCATATGCAAAAACTTCCCAGCCGATTGAGGCAGCATATACTGCATTTCTTCCCTCTCCCTCTGCAGCGAGTAAAATTTTTCCTGGTTTGAGTGAATTTAAAGCTCTTTTAAAGTAGTTATTTGGCTCTTTACCATAAACATAGGTTTCTTGAGCATAACGCGCATCCCAAAATTCTTTCATTTCTCATTAAAGATTTGAAGTAGCAGTGTTTTTAAGCTACCATTTCATTTAAAATCCCTTTTCTAAAAGCCTTATAGCTAGAAGAAATTTCAGAGATTACCTCCTTGGGTTTTCTGCCTTCAATAGCCTTATACCAATCGATAGATAGAGGGTGAAATTTCATGTCTAAGTTTTTTTTACTCCACAGGGATAATTCATAAAGTAGGGGGTAGAGTTCAATACCACCATCTTTTAGATAGTATATCTTTATCTTTTTATTTTTAGGATTCTTTACATATCCAATAAGGTCAAGACTCAATAATTTGTTTAACCGATCGGTTAATATGTTGGTGGAAATTTTTTCTGGGGAATTCCTGAACTCTGAAAAAGTAGTACGTTCTAAGAAGAGGTCCCTTATCACGATCAAACTCCATTGGTCCCCAATTATTTCAAGTGCGGTGCTTATTGGACAGCTTGAACGATTATCTTTAACTTTAATCACAGTTTATATTTTTTGACAAAGTAAATTGATATTGGTCTAAAAAGAAAATTATTTTATTTATTAACTATTTACTAACATAACTTTTTACTTTGCAAGTAAAAATTACTTAAATTAGTACTTTATTATAATAACCATAAACCAATTTTATTTAGGCCGCTATTTTTAGCGGCTTTTTTTTATCTCGTTTTGATTTAAGGGGATTTGTGAGCCATACGCTTTCAGTAAATCAGTTTATTTGGACCTCAGGTTTGCGTTACAAACTCTAATTTTTAAAATATCGAATTGGCACTAAAATCATCATTTTTAACTTGTTTTTGATCTTTTTTGTTCATTTTTAGCCTTTTTTCACTCATTTTTAGCTTTTTTTGTAAAAACGACTACAACACAATGAAGCGTCTTAAGTGCTTAAATAGCCTTCAGCATAAGTGCAAGCTTCACCACCAATAAGGACTCTATCTTCGACTAATTCACAGCTTAATTCACCTCCTCTTTCCGAGAGCTGTAAGGCATTCATTTTTTGTTTTTGGATCCGCTTAGCCCAAAAAGGAATAAGTGAACAGTGAGCTGAGCCGGTCACTGGATCTTCAAGTATGCTTGCTTGGGGAGTAAAAAATCGAGATACGAAATCAACGGTTTTCCCTTTGGAGGTAATAATCACTCCTCCAGTTCCTAAGTTAATTTGATCAAAGAGTTGGCGGTTTACACGAAGATTTTGTACATCCGACTCAGTTTCATAGAGCAGCAGGTAGTCTCTTGCCTTATAAACTTCCAAAGGTGGGATACTCAGTGCATTTTTAATTTGGTTTGGAAGTGTAGATTTTTTGGGAGGTCTGGATGGAAAATCTAAAAAATACATACCATTACTATGGTTTACTTTGAGGGTTCCACTGAGTGTTTTGAATTCTAGTTCAGCTTTGTCATAATCCATATGTTGTATTATACAATGGGCGCTTGCTAGTGTGGCGTGACCACAGAGGTCCATTTCTATATCAGGAGTAAACCACCTCAAGTGAATGCCGTTTTCTTGTATAGTAAAAAAGGCGGTTTCTGGAACTGCATTTTCTTTCGCAATATTGAGCAATACACTGTCCTCAAGCCAGGTATTCAAGGGGACAACACAGGCTGGATTTCCGCTAAAAAGTTTATTGGTAAAGGCATCAATCTGATAAAACTTAATTTTTTTTTGCATAAAAGGCTATTGATAAATTAAAGATAAGGTGTCTAAATTCACTCACAAAAAAACCCTCTTAAAAAGAGGGTTATACAATTGAAAAGGATTCTGACTATCTACTGTATCCTGCAATAACAGAAACATAATTCGTTTCATAGGTAAGTAATTTAAGAGTTTTGAATTGAAGGATTAGTTACCTGCAAAAGGTGAACCGATGATTCCAACGGCTAATTCTCCCCAAATGAATAAAAAAAGGAGTACCGCCACCGTAATAAAAATAATTTTTTGTCTGTTGGTTTTTGTTTTTAAAGAGATTAAATGAATCCCAAAGCCCAGTACCAGCAATAATATCCCCATCAGAATAAAATCGAATAACGACCAGTTCACTTGGTCAGTAAACTGCATACCAATAAAAGGGATTGCTAATAGTGTCAAGGGATAAAAAAGGGTTAACGGTATTCTACTGAACATGTTATAGAGTTTAATTTAAAATTAAGCAAAAAATTTCTAAAGCTTTTTGTTTGCTAGGTTTCGGAACACATAGAACATTTCTGAAGCAATTTGTATGGAACGCTCATCGTATTTTTCTGCTTCTTGAGCGGTATCGTCAAAGGCTTTTGGATCTTCATAACGCACAGGGATACGACATTCAGCTGCAGGGATAAAAGGACAATTTTCATCTGCCTGAGCACAGGTCATCACCGCTGCAAAAGGGCTTGGGGTATCGTCAAAGAGCTTAGAGAAAGCAACTATAGGTTTTGATTTGGTATCGTAGTAAACCGAATATTTTGGGTTGATCTCACCCTCTTTTTCAACCTTAAATCCGCATCGTAAGATTGATGCCACGGCACGTTCGTTAAAAGCAGTAAGCTCTACACCTCCTGAAAAGCAATCTACATCGATAGCAAAAAAAGCAGCTGCAGTTTGTGCCCAAATTTGAGAAAATTGACTTCTACGTGAGTTGTGTGTACAGATAAAATTCAGGCGAGGCGTCTCTCCAATTTCCAATTTATTTTGGATATAATCTTTGAACTTATCGAGTATCACCTTTCTGTTATCAGGAATAGGAATTTTGAGGACTTGCTCGATGGTTGAATTTAGTTTTGCTAACATTTATACAGTATTAATATGCCTCTTTTAGCAACAGCCTGACCCTGGCGCACATTCATTTTGAACCGTTGGCTTTTGAATAGCGGGACGTTCAGGAATTCCACACTGATCTTTTGCCAAACAGGCCGTTTGGGTTGAGACCAAAGTCAATCGAGAGTTTTTAAATTCGAGGGCGTATTTTCCTATAGTATCCGATTGGTATTCTACCTCAATCTCTAAGTCTTCAAGCCCTAGAGCTTTTTCTGATAATTCGATTATGGATTTTAATTTTTGCACACTCAATCGATGATCGAAGTCATCAGCAGTATAGAGCTGAAAATTGATCACAGTTTCTTTTCTTAACACTCCACCACAGTCGATAAATCTTTTATCAATTTGTCCTACTTCGGTTACGTGGAAATGCTGAGGGACTAATCTACCATCAGCTAGGGCAAATTCAACAGTTTCAATCTTGTCAAGTACAGTTTTTAATTTTGAAAGTTTCATAGGTGTTTGTTTTAGGTTATTCACAGTTTTGATTTGTTTGGGGGATTTTAAACGCTTTTATTACAGTTTTAAGTTCTTCCCATTTTTTCTCATTAATACAATAGCAGATATTATTTCCGTTGATAGTCCCTTGGATCAACCCCACTTTTTTTAATTCAGACAAATGCCTTGAGATGGTAGGTTGCGCAAGAGGTATTTGCTCAACAATATCGTTGCAAATACAGGAAGGGCTATTGATTAGATATTCAATTATTGCAAGCCGCCCTGGATGCCCTAGGGCCTTAAAAAGAGCTGCAGTGGTTGTAATTTTTGGCTGAAAGCCTTCGGTTTTTGTTATTCCCATATTGCAATATTACAATATGTTTTTAAATTAAAAAACTGCTTTGAGATTTTCTATAGGGTGAAATTGTGATGAGTATCTACGGTTTGTTATTTTGATTTATTGAAATCTCTTAGGATAAAAATCATAACAAGTATCATGGTGATGACAACTACTACTGCAACGCCTTTAATGGTCATAATAATTTAGTTTGGGCGAAGATACGGTATGGATTTTTCTAAAAAAATAGAATGAACAAAATTAATTGAAGTTTGCTACTGCGATATTCAATTTTAAGCTTAAAGCGATAGAGCGCAAAGTCAAATTCCATTTTTGTAATTTTAACCATATATCTCGACTTATGTTTTTATTAAAAAAATTCTATCTCCCAATTTTAATATTCCTTTTTATAGGATGTACCTCCAACAGCCAGTTTGATCTTTTAATATTAAACGGTACTGTTTACGATGGAAGCGGGAATGAGCCTGAAGAAACAGCTATTGGCATTCGAGGAGATGAAATAATAGAAATAGGAGAATTAAAAAATAGAGAGGCAAAGAGTATAATTGATGCTCAGGGTATGGTTGTAGCCCCTGGGTTTATTGATCTTCACGCACATTTAGAGCCTATTTTTGAGCTTTCCGATTGCGAAAGTCATATTCGGCAGGGAGTTACTACTAGTTTGGGAGGACCTGATGGTAGAGGTCCAATTCCTTTTGGGGTATTTGTCGATAGCTTAAAGCAGTTAGGTGTGGGAATGAATGTAGGTTTTTTAGTAGGTCATAATTCCGTTCGAAGAGAGGTGATGAATCTTGACAATAGAAAACCAACTGCAGCAGAGCTAGGCGAAATGAAAAATCTAATTGCTCAGGCTATGGATGAGGGCGCTTACGGAATTTCGACGGGTTTAAAATATTTACCTGGGAGTTTTTCTGAAGTTGAAGAGGTCATTGAACTCTCGAAGGAGGCCTCAAAAAAAGGAGGAATTTACACTTCACATCTAAGAGATGAAGGTTTGGAAGTTTTAGCCTCTGTAAAGGAAGCCATCACCATATCTGAAAAGGCAGAAATCCCCGTGATTTTAACCCATCATAAAGTTATCGGTAAACCCATGTGGGGCAAGAGTAATGAAACATTAGCACTAGTTGATCAGGCGCGAAAAAAAGGTTTAAATATCATGATGGATCAATATCCGTATAATGCGAGTTATACCGGGATTTCAGTACTAATTCCAGGGTGGGCTCGCGCTGGAGGAAATAGCAAATTTATAGAACGTTTGGAAAATTCTAAATTACGCGATAGCATTAAAAATGGAATTGTTTTTAATATTCTCAACGACAGGGGGGGAGATGATTTGGATCGAGTTCAGTTTGCCAAAGTAGGATGGATGCCAGAACTGGAAGGAAAAACCTTGAAATACTGGTGTGAACTCAAAGGTTTGGAACCTTCAACTGAGAATGGAGCAGAATTGGTAATTGAGGCGCAAGTAAAGGGTGGGGCAAGCTGTATTTTTCACGCTATGGATGAAAATGATGTAGTCAATATCATGAAGCACCCTCAAACCATGATAGCCTCTGACGGTCGATTAGTAAAACTGGATGATGGTCATCCTCATCCGAGATGGTATGGAACATTTCCTCGAGTATTGGGTCAATATGTAAGGGAAAGAGGAGTATTATCACTATCGGAAGCTATTTACAAAATGACCTCCATGCCAGCTCAGGCCATGGGTCTTAATGACCGCGGAAGTATTTCGGTTGGGAAAAAAGCGGACATTACCATTTTTAATCCTAAAACAGTTATTGACAAAGCAACCTTTGAAAAGCCCCATCAGTATTCAGAGGGAATTGAATATGTTGTAATTAATGGAAAACTAGCTGTAGATAAAGGAATATTTAAGCCGATTAAATCAGGAGAGGTATTGCTTAAAAATTAAGTGGGGTTTATTTTTTTTGATAAATCCTAACAAAATCGACTTCCATTACATCTTCACTAAAGTTCGGATCTACAGTACCGCCAAGATTTCCTCCCATTGCAATATTGAGTAAAATGTATTGATCGTTAAAAAATGGCCAATTCTCAGAAGTTTTTACCTCAGGGCTGTAAGTGAAATAGACTTGATCATCAACAGTAAAGTCTATTTTGTCAGCATTCCATTCCATCCCATAGTTATGGAAGTTAGCGGTTACATCAGTAAGGTCAACTTGCTTTACAATGGTATTGTCACCATGTGTAGCTGGAGTGTGAACCGCACATTGAACCATTTCAAAATCTTCAAAGAGTTGTTCCATAATATCGATTTCACCACAAGCTGGCCATCCTACAGTTTCAAGGTTACTTCCCAGTGTCCAAATCGCTGGCCAAGTACCTTGTGCACGAGGCAATTTTGCGCGAACTACCACTTTTCCGTAAGTAAACGAAAATTTGGAATTGAGACGAGCTGAAGTGTAGGCTTGTGTAGTTCCTGAGTGGGTATATTCTTCCTTTTTAGCAGTAATTTTAAGTGTTCCATCACTTACAGAAGCGTTATCCAAGCGATCAGTATAATGTTGAAGTTCGTCATTATACCACGCACCATTATTTGGAGCAACTGTTTCCATAAACCATTTGGTATCATCTACCCTGCTATTGGTTTGATCAAATTCATCGCTCCAAACCATTTTATATTCACTAGTGGATTCTTTTTTTTGTGAACAGGAGATCAAGATGCATATAAAAAGAAGAGAGAGAAGCTTGTTCATGTATTTGGTATTTTTTTAATTTGATTATTAGATTTCAAATTTAAGAAAACCATTGATTGGAGAAATAAAAATCTCAATGATATATAATATTAAAAAAACGGGTAAAAATCAGTTTGGATGCGCTAGTTTCGCATTATGGTTTATAGGGCATTGCGGATTTTTTCAGGGGCTTCTCATTTAATTTACGGCATTTTAGCCTTGGTAGACCCATTTTACAAGGAAGAGTTTGTGCGCTTTGGTTTTTCAGACTACAGAATTTTGATTGCTGTCACTCAATCTCTCGCCGGCGGGGCGCTACTCCTGGGTTTTTATAGGTTTAGATTTACTCAATATAGCTCTGCTCTATTGGCAGTAATGATGACGGGAGCATTTATAACTCGGTTAGTAATTCATGACGATTTACTTCAGTCTACTCCTGCGTTTGTGTATATGTTTGTAAATTCTCTTATCTTTATAAAAAGCATAAAGACAAGAAAATGAAGGTTTTAAAATATTTACTCTCGGCGGCTGTATCTTTAGTAGTCCTAAACGTGTGGTTTTTCCGTTTCAATCAATCGACAATTTACCGCGGTGGTGAGGCATCAAACATGGTAGAGGAATTTGCCGTTTACGGACTCAACGAAACCATGGTTTATCTAATAGGCGGTTTAAAAATTTTAGCAGCTTTAGGTCTCTTGATTGGTTTTTTTAAGGAAAAAGTAATAATTCCCTCGGCCCTCATTATGGCTGCCCTAATGCTAGGTGCAATCTTTATGCATTTTAAAGTCTCAGATGAGGCAATTAAATATTTACCCGCTGGTTTGATGTTTGTCTTTAGTGTGGGGATCTTTTATCTACAGACAAAAATCAATTCTACAAAATAGTACTTTCTTAAAGTTAGTTTTTATGTATTCTTTCCGTTCAAATATATTTGGAAGCCTTATGCTATCTCTTTTCCTGTTGATAGCGTGTAATAAAGAAGTTCGTCCACTTCAACTAGCACCTCTTTTTACCGACCATATGGTTTTACAGCAACAAAAAAAAGTAGCTGTTTGGGGGACAGGGGAGCCTGGTGCTCAGATAAAGATTATTTCCAGCTGGGGTGAAGAGGTTAAAACAAAGGTTAGTGCTAGAGGTAACTGGGAGGTAGAAATTCCAACAATTGAATTTGGTGGCCCTCATCAGCTTTCAATCCAAAGTGGTCAACAAGAAATCGCACTTGAGGACATAATGTTAGGAGAGGTTTGGCTTGCATCAGGGCAATCCAATATGGAATGGCCATTATCAGCGCGAGTTGTCAATAGGGAGGAGGAAATTAAAAATGCTGATTACCCCCAGATTAGAATGTTTTCAGTTCCTAGAAACCTCAATGGTACCAATATAAATGATGCTGAATGGAAGGTTACAACGCCTAAAAATGTTGAGCAGTTCAGCGCTGTTGGCTATTTTTTTGCACGTGAATTACATCTTAAATTAGGGCTACCCGTTGGGATTATAAACACCTCTTGGGGAGGTACTCGGGTAGAGGCATGGACGAGTTTGGAAAAACTGGCTGAAATGCCTCCAAGCAAAACTGAGGCTGAAGAAATTTTAAATCAAGGAGGTCTATCTGCCCTAAAAGAAAACTATAAACAAATCAGTCAGGCAGTTACTAAGGCTAATGAAAAATACTTTAATGCTCCTAGTCATCCAGTCCCTCAAAATATTAATGAACTAAAAGCTTTAGAACTAAATGACCAAGCTTATGCTTTACCAGAATTTGATGATACAGATTGGAAAGAATTTTTAGCAATTGGAGCCTCAAACGAAATCATCAGATTTGAAGATTTTTTTAAGCCAGGAACATATGCCGGAGATGGAGTGGCTTGGTTAAGAAAAACTTTTGACGTAAAAGATCCTACTGCTGAATACACTTTTATAGTAGAAGGAGGGATCGATGATTTTGATTATACCTATATCAATGGAACTTTAATTGGAAGTGAATTTGGTTGTTGTACCACTCGGTCTTACATCATCCCAAAAGGCCTCTTAATGGAAAAGGGAAATGTTTTGGCTATTCGTGTTATTGATACTGGAGGAGAAAGTGGATTTCGTGGAGCAGCTTATGTTCAAAGTAATACTGAAAAGCAGCAACTCGATAAGGGAAGCTGGAGATTAAAGCACCATGCATTTTATCTCAATAACTCAGTACAAGAGCACGGCATGGACTATAAAACTTTAATTGAGAAGGCACAAGATATTCAAGACAATATAAAAATTGGGAACAATATAAATGACCCCAATGTATATAGTATTTTATTTGAGAACATGGTTCAACCATTAATACCTTATCGAATAAAAGGCGCTTTGTGGTATCAAGGAGAAAGCAATGTTCAGAATCACCAAGATTACAAAACACTATTTACAGGAATGATTACCGATTGGAGAGATCGATGGAAGGCGGACTTTCCTTTTTATTTTACACAAATTGCACCCTATCAATACTCTACAGCTGAATTTTCTCAGTCTTTAAGAGATGCACAGCGTAAGACATTAAGTTTGGATGGAACGGGTATGGCGGTTACTTTAGATATAGGTGAAGAAAAAGATATTCACCCAGCAAATAAGCAAGATGTTGGCTTGCGCTTGGCGCGTTTAGCCCTTCACAATGATTATGGACAAAATGAGATTGTCCCTTCTGGCCCGCTGTATAAAAGCCAAACGATTCATTCAGACTATATCGATTTAAGTTTTGAGCATATAGGTTCAGGACTAATGGCAAAAAATGATCTTTCAGGATTTGAGATCGCTACTTCCGATGGACAATTTGCTCCTGCCCAAGCAAAAATTATAGGAGATCAAATACGTATTTCATCAAAAATGATTAAAAACCCAAAAAGAGTTCGCTACGGTTGGAAAAATTATTTTGAGGCTACCTTATTTAATCTAGAAGGCTTACCTGCATCTTCTTTTGAAACACCCTGACGGCTAAATTTTTTATCTGAAAATAAAAGAAAACCCCCAATTTATTTGAGGGTTTAATTCGGTAATTTAGAAATTTATTTATCTGCTCCTGCGAGGTCGAAAACTCTTTTTTCAATATCAACATGCCCTATATGGAGATAAATTTGGTCTTCATGCTCTCCACTTACAATACTCCAAAAGATTTTACTGGTCTCTTTGGCTTCATCAGAAGAGATCGTTGAATTTGTAGTAGCTGTTGCAAAATCCACTAGAGATTTAAAACACTACCAGACTTCAACTTCTGGTTCTGATCCCATATAGTGATAGGAGAAACCCCAGCGATGGAAGTACCAGCATCAACTCCTGAATTCATAAGTATGTCTGTCAAAAAAAGAACGGTGTAAAGACTCAATCCATTTGAATTTGTTTGTTCAGTTCTTTCATCTTGTTATCAAGAGAATCTATGACATTGGCATATCGCAAATCCCACTCCTCAAGTCTATCTGAAGCTTTTAGTGCTATTTCGTACTCTATCCCGGGAAGTATCCATGCTGCATAACCACTAAATGGATCTGATGAAGCGTAAAGAGATTTGTACCAAGCTCCAAAATACATTCCCTTTTCTGAGATAAAACTTTTTTCTAGAGCGATAAGTTGTGCATTGATACGGTTAATTTTATTTTTTGAAAAATTCTTGTTTTGTAAATAAGACTTGATTCCTTTTGTAAGTGATCTGCTAGTCTCTTGGAGTGAACGTATTGCACCTAAAGTTTTATTAAATCCATTAAAATCCTCATTGAAGGCTTTAATTTTTTCAGTAGCATTTTCTATGTGCATTTGTAAATCAGAGGCATACCGGTTAAGGTTATAAGGGACGAGTTCAGCATTTGCCATACGCAATGCCATCAATCCAGCCATATGTTCGACCATAGGGCCCATCTTGAATTCTGGGTCTACAAACTGCTCATAAAATTGAAAACTGTCGTAATTAGAATGGTATAGATTAGGGCCACCTGCCCCACCACTAAGAGAGGGTACGCCTACATGCATATAAAATGCAATATGATCAGAGCCTCCACCTAAATTTCCAATTTTAGGTTCAGTATTATTTTCTTTTTTCCAAAACTCATACAAACTTTGTTCTGTGTAGGGGTAATCTACTGCCTTAGAAGTTTCAATTAATAATTTTTTAAGTGTAGGGGCAGCTGATGCACCAAAATTTTTACCAGAAACACCGCCATCAAAGTTCATGTAGGCTACACCTTTTGCATTGAGTTGTTTGCGCATTTGTTCCACCCATTCGCTTGACCCGATAACCCCGTGTTCTTCAGCATCCCAATGGCCAATTAAAATTGATCTTTTGGGTCCATATCCTAGACTTTTTAGTTTACCCAAGGTTTCACTCAGACTCAAAAGCATGGCTGTTCCGCTATTGGGATCGGTGGCTCCAAAACCCCAAGCGTCAAAATGACAACCCAAAATAATCCACTCGTCAGGGTTTTCACTTCCTTTTAACATCCCAACCACATTGGTAGCTCTGACAAAATCAATTTTTTGCTCCACCTTAAGAGACACACTAAGTGATTCTCCTCCCTCAAGTCTGTAGGTAAATGGGAGTCCGCCTTGCCAATTTTGTGGGACTGGTTTTCCTTTCATCTGTGAAAGGATTTTTTCAGCTTCACCATAGGCGATAGGAGTCACGGGGATACTGTGTAGTTGAGCCTCTTTTGGATCGAGTCGCTTTATTTTTTTCTTACCATCAAGTGGAAGTGCAGGCTCAAATGGAGTTAAAGGGTCTCCAGTAAAATCTGTTGTAAGTAATGAACCTCTTTGAATGGTAGACTCATTGTAATAGGGCCCTTCAGGGTAGACTAGACCTTTAGTATAACCACTGTCTTTTGGGTCAGTAAAAATTATAAGTCCTGCGGCACCATTGGCTTCAGCAAATTTTGCTTTAAAGCCCCTAAAATTTCCACCGTAACGTGCAAGGACAATTTTGCCTTCAACTTCTACTCCAAGTTCTTTTAAATTTTCAAAATCTTCTTTGCGGCCGAAGTTGGCATAAACAACTTCAGCAGTAACTTCTCCACTTCCCGAAAATGCATTCCATCCCTTCCAAAGTAAAGGGTCTTTTGTAAAAGGATCCTCTTGTAAAATATCCTCTTTTTGATTTAAAACTACTCTTTTAGGGGTGACGATTTCGATAAGAGAGTTTCCTGGATTTTTTGGCAAGTACACATCATAAGGGTAATTGGTTACTTTTAATCCAGCATTTTCCATAACCTGTGCCATATACTTTTGAACAGCAGTGTTGGTTTTACTGCCAACCACATGAGGTCGTTCTGTAAGTTTTTTTAGGTGGTTCTTAAAAGAAGTAGCATCTAAATTTTTGAAAAATAGTTCTTCAATTTCCAATTGCTCTTCCCAGTTTGATAAAGAATAGCCTTCGTACTGACCAACACTTATTTGTAAACCTAGGATGATTGTAGAAAAGCTTAAGAGTAGTTTTAATTTCATTTGAATGTTATTTAAAAATTTAAAGCTACAATTTTTAACGAAGAGATAAATTATTCTTAATCTTTTATAAGACGTAAGCGCACGTTAATAATACTGAAATCAAAGTTTTTATCGTAAATTAAAGGCTAATAATAGTAGTTCAAAACCAAAAACTAAAAGTATCCCATAATGATATTTGTTAGAAAATTTTTACTTCTATCCAATTTATTATTCTTCCTATGCTTCTCCAATGGACGAGCCCAACAAACAAAACCTTTTGAAACAGTAGTTTCATTTTTTGAGGCTTTTCACCAAAAAGACAGTAGTGCATTAGCAACTTATTTTGATAAAGGAGCTCATCTCAATTTTACTACTAATGACAAGGATGGTAACCCCCAAAAGAGGAGTATGAGCATACGGGATTTTATAAGCAGAGTCTGTAACAGAGCAGAAACCCCCGTGTGGGAAGAACGTCTTGGGAACCTAAGGTGGTTGTACATCAAAATTTAGCTACAATAAGGATTCCCTTTGAATTTTATTTAGATTCCAGACGGTCTCCAGGCTATAACCTCTTCCAGTTGTTTTGGAATGGCAGCGAATGGAAAATTATAAATTTGGCTGATACTCGAGAAACAGATTGATTAACAGAATTTTAGCCTAAAGTTTTGAAATTTTAAAAAAAGAATCTAAATTAGATTTCCCATGAAAAAAAGGATATTATTTTTCGATTTTCCAGAAGGAGTAAATACCGTATTTATCGATGGTAAACGCTACAATCGCCATCAATATGAATTGGCACGAAACAGAGAAAAGAGAAGATTAAAAAACGGTCGTTTTTCTCATTCAGTTGAAGCTTAAACTTCAGCTCCAATCAAAATTTAGTTTATTTTTTTTTTACCGCATTGAAGGATAGAGCCGTATCAATTAGTGCAAGGTGGGAGTAGGCCTGCGGGAAATTTCCGAGTAAACGTTTGGAATCAAAATCAATGTCTTCACTAAAAAGGTCTAGGTGATTGCTATAACTTAAAAGATCTTCAAAGTATTTTTTAGCTTTCTCTACTTCTCCAATTTTGATTAGACTGTTGATGAACCAAAAAGTGCATACGGTAAAAGATGAAGAGGGTAGACCAAAATCATCTTGGTTTTTATAACGGTACAATAGTCCATTATAAGCAAGTTCTTTTTCAATAGCTTTGACCGTTTTTTTAAAGCGTTCTTCTTCTGCTGAAACAAAACCGTATTGTTCTATAAGCAGAACGGAGGCGTCAAGGTATTTAGAGTTATAGGATTGAGTGTAAGCTTGAACTTCTTCATTCCATGCGTTGGTTTCAATATCTTCTTTTATCGCCTCTTTAATTGGAATCCATTTGAGTGCAGTTTGCTGTTTTCCTACTAGATTGGCAATTTTGATAGCCCGATCAATTGCTACCCAACACAGTACTTTTGAAAAAGTAAAATGTTGGTCTTCGGAGCGAAATTCCCAAATCCCTTTATCAGCTTTTTGCCAATTGTTTTTAACCACCCAGACGATTCCTTTTACTATAGACCAAATTTCTTCAGAGCGTTCAAAATCAGAGGGGAACTCTTTCATTTCTGCATGTATAGCGTCCATGAGAATTCCATAAATATCATTTTGTTTTTGAGAGTAGGCAGCATTACCTATTCGTACAGGCTTTGAATTTTCATATCCTGAAAAATGATCCAGTATTTTTTCAGTCAAAATCTCTTCGCCATTGATTCCATACATGATTTGAAGCTTCTTTTCCTTATCAGGAATGAGTTCAACTATGTAATTGATAAAATTTTTGACTATGCGTTTATGTCCTAGTTTTGAAATCACTCTAATAACCATAGAGGCATCCCTAATCCAACAAAAACGGTAGTCCCAATTTCGAACTTCACCTATGGTTTCTGGGAGTGATGTAGTTACCGCAGCTAAAATAGCTCCAGTTTTATCATAAGACATCAGCTTTAGGGTCATTGCACTTCTTTGAATCAGCTCATTGTACTGTTCAAAGACCGGTGTTTTAGCACACCAATTCAACCAATATACCTTGGTTCGCTCATAATCCAAAAGACAACTTGAAAGGGAAGGAAGTTGGAGTTTTTCATTATATGAAATTGAAAAAAATAAGGTATGCTCTAAGGTTATAGTTTCTTTATTTAAAACCGATTGATGATTTGCATTGGTGTAGAGAAATAAACTGTCGTGTATAGGGGCATCTACTTCGCTGACTATAGCATTGTGTTTGGAACTGTGAGTGGTCAGTCCTTGAGCATATTCTAAGCGAGGATCATATTGAAACTGAATTTTTGGATTTCCTTTAAGCGGTTTGATAAAGCGAATCAACTCAGGAGGAGCGTAATACTGCCCATTTTCCATTTGAAAGCGAGGCATAAAATCGATTAGTTCAAAGGCTTCTTCTTTGCTTTCAAAACGAGTAGCAAGGATGCAAGAGTCACCAGAGTATTTTTGAGAGATTTCAAATTTTGATTCGGTTACCAATTCAAAACTTCCTCCTTTGTCATTGTCGAGAATTTTAGCAAAGATAGAGGGCGAGTCAAATTTTGGAAGGCAACACCAATCGATTGATCCGTTTTCATTGATTAAGGCAGCAGACTTACAATTTCCAATTATTCCGAAATTCATGTTCTTAGTTGAGTTCATAAAATCAATTTTAGTCTGTTAGGTGATACCATTCCAAATGGAAATTCAAATATGTCAAAAATTACCCTATTTATATACCCTTGACTTCATCAAAATTTCGCGATAATTAAAATTTATTAAAAACAGCCTCTTGTATGAAGAATTCACATTTAAACTCATCGAAGATTTGTAATTCCAAATTATTTTAAATTCTATAGATGGATGTTAGCGATTCCCTATTTTTTCTTTTAACTTGAAATTCAAGACTCAAATTATGCCAAAAAACATCATTGTTTCTAACCGCTTGCCTGTCCAAGCACAAAAGGGGAATGACTCATGGTCATTTACTCCTACAAGTGGAGGCTTGGCTACAGGAATGAAATCCGTACACCAAGAAGGTGATTCTTTATGGGTAGGCTGGCCAGGAATAAGTTCAGATATCCTCGACAAAAAAAGTAAAAATCAAATAACTCAAGATTTAGCTGAGAACCAATTGTATCCAGTTTTTTTAAATGAAGATGAATTGGATAATTTTTATTTTGGTTTTTCAAACAAATGTCTTTGGCCTTTATTTCATTATTTTATCGAATACCATCAGTTTGACAACAAACAATGGGAATACTATATACAGGTGAATCAAAAATTTGCCGATGCAGTTTTGGAGGTTATTGAGGACGGTGATATTGTTTGGGTTCATGACTATCAGTTGATGTTGTGTCCACAAATGATAAAAGATGTAAATCCAGAGGTAACCATTGGTTTCTTTTTACATATTCCCTTTCCTTCTTTTGAAATTTTTAGAATTTTTCCAGAAAGAGAACGCTTGCTTAACGGCTTATTGGGATCAGATTTAATAGGCTTTCACACTTATGATTACGAAAGACACTTTTTGAGTTCTGTTAAACGGATAGTCAACTTTGAAGTCAATTTTAACATTATACTGCATCACGGTCGTGAAATTGTAGTCAACACCTTTCCTATGGGAATTGATTATAAAAAATTTGAAGGTGCAGCAGTTGAAAATTTAAAGAATAGTTCTTTAGAAAGCTCTGAATTGAAAAAGCAAATTAGCGCTCATAAATTAGAGAATAAAGGAAAGTTAATTTTATCAATAGACCGTTTAGATTATACCAAAGGAGTGGTAAATCGATTACTCGCTTTTGAACGATTTTTGGATACCTATCTAGAATATCATGATAAAATTCGCCTGGTGATGTTGGCAGTACCTTCTAGGTCGAAGGTGTCACAGTACCAACAATTAAAAAGGCAAACAGATGAGGTTGTAGGAAGAATAAATGGAAAATTTGCAACTGTCAATTGGACACCGGTTTGGTATTACTACCGCTCCATGCAATTTGAAAATCTTATAGATCTTTATGTTTCCTCAGATGTTGCAATGATCACTCCCCTTAGAGACGGGATGAATCTTGTAGCCAAAGAATACCTTGCAACTCGAGTTGAAAATGACGGTGTCCTCATATTAAGTGAATTGGCAGGCTCCTCAAAAGAACTGCCACAAGCTTTATTAGTCAATCCTTTTGATATCGAACAATTAGCTCAATCCATTAAAACTGCGATTGAAATGCCACTCAAGGAACAGCAAGAGCGCAATACTATTTCGAGGAAAAGAATTCGACGATATGATATTGATAAATGGTCTTCGAACTTTATGAATGCACTTAATGAAGTTGCTAACAAAGAATCCAGTTCTCAGGTACAGTTGGTCAATACGGCTGTTTCTACTAAAATAACCCAGGCATTTAGCAAAGCCAAGAATAAATTGTTGCTTTTAGATTACGACGGTACATTGGTTGGTTTTCACGAAAATCCAAATAAAGCCGTTCCTACAGAAACTTTATTGAATTTACTAGAGGATTTAAGCAAGAAGGAAGGGATAGATGTGGTGATAATTAGTGGTCGTCCTCACGAGTTTTTGGAGCAACATTTTGCTCATCTCAATATTACTTTGGTAGCAGAACACGGACTGTTTTTAAAGAATCCCTCTACTGAATGGAATGAGAAAAAAGGCATGAGTAGTGAGTGGAAAGAACATCTATTACCCGTCTTAGATACTTTTACAGATAATACCCCTGGAACTTTTATAGAGCACAAAAAAAATTCTTTAGTATGGCATTATCGAAAGGCCGATCCTGAGTTGGGTATTGCTCGATCAGTTGAACTAAAAACCGTTCTTTCAAGTCTTTTGCCCAATGATCTCACCCTCTTAGATGGCAATAAAGTTTTGGAACTTGTCCCTGCTA
>Ga0181558_10000617_pt1 | contig 33220 bp, 23 predicted proteins | sample 011ome_22_FD_133754 | JGI IMG/M metagenome (GOLD analysis project Ga0181558, IMG submission 133754) | Coastal salt marsh microbial communities from the Groves Creek Marsh, Skidaway Island, Georgia - 011507BT metaG (megahit assembly) | ecosystem: Environmental > Aquatic > Marine > Intertidal... | reverse complement strand
TATTGTTGCGTTCATGCTGTTCTCGCCATGCGCGAAGACGGCTATGAAACCATCATGGTCAATTGTAATCCGGAGACGGTGTCAACAGATTTTGACACGGCAGACCGCCTGTACTTCGAGCCCCTGACCCTTGAGGATGTGCTCGCAATTGTCGAAGTCGAGAAGCCCAAGGGCGTCATAGTCCAATTTGGTGGACAGACACCGTTGAAACTTGCCGAAGCATTGATGAATGCAGGCGTACCTATTATCGGCACCAGCCCTGATGCGATCGACATGGCTGAGGATCGAGAAAGATTTCAGACTATGATCGCTAAGCTAGGTCTGCGCCAGCCGCCGAATAAGACAGTTAAGACCTTGAAGGAAGGTATCACCGCAGCGCGAAAAATAGGCTTTCCGCTGGTTGTCAGGCCATCCTATGTTTTGGGTGGACGAGCGATGGAAATCGTTTACGACGAAGAAGAGCTGACGCGGTATTTACGCGAGGCAGTGCAACTGTCCAGTCGTTCACCTGTCTTGTTAGATCGATTCCTTGATCGAGCAATCGAGATAGACGTGGATGCAGTGTCTGACGGTAAGCAAGTGGTGATAGGTGCTGTCATGCAGCACATTGAGCAAGCTGGTGTTCACTCCGGAGACTCGGCGTGTTCCCTGCCGCCCTACAGTTTGAGTGATGTTGCGCTTGATGAGATGCGCAAACAAGTCGTGCAGATGGCCCTTGAGCTCGGCGTGATCGGTTTGATGAATGTCCAGTTTGCGATTCAAAACGGTGATATCTATATTCTTGAGGTCAACCCGCGAGCCTCACGAACAGTGCCATTCGTGTCGAAATGCATCGGCGTTTCTCTGGCCAAGGTCGCCGCCCGTTGCATGGCCGGTACCAGCCTCGAAGCGCAAGGTTTTACTCAAGAGATAGTTCCCGATTTTTTCAGTGTCAAAGAGGCGGTATTCCCATTTGGCAAGTTCCCCGGCGTGGATCCAATTCTCGGCCCGGAAATGAAGTCAACGGGAGAGGTTATGGGCGTTGCCGAAACTTTTGGTGAGGCATACCGTAAAGCTCAGCTCGCATCTGGAGAACGTATCCCGACCATAGGGCGGGCGTTTTTGAGTGTTCGAGACGCTGATAAACCTGACCTGGTGCAAGTGGCCAGAGACCTGCTGGATCTTGGCTTTACGCTGGTTGCGACGCGTGGAACCGCGTCAGTCTTGCGCGAGGCCGGGGTGCATGTGGATATCGTCAATAAAGTTCAGGAAGGTCGGCCCCATGTGGTCGACATGCTGAAAAATTCTGAGGTGAACTTCATCGTAAATACCACGGAAGGTAAGCAGGCGATTGCAGACTCCTACGCTATTCGGCGAACTGCCCTGCAACAAAAGGTCTATAATGCAACAACCATGGCGGGTGCCAGGGCCTGTATCGATGCGGTGCGGCACGGTAACCAGATTTCGGTGCATCGTCTTCAGGATTTGCACAAGCGCTTGCTGAGCTAATGTGCGACCTTAGTAACAAGGCTTTTCGGCGGGCATAGCACCCGCCCGCGAAGATTTTTGTGATCCCTACTGGACATCCCAGTCGAACTTTTCAACACTAGGCATTGTCGTCTCCCAATTTTTGAAAACTACCGGACAGAATCTATGGACAAGGTTCCCATGACAGCCGCGGGCGAAAAGACGCTGCGGATTGAGGTGGATCGCCTCAAGCAAATCGAACGACCGAGAATTATCAAAGAAATCGCAACTGCCAGGGCGCAAGGCGATCTTCGCGAAAATGCTGAATATCAGTACGCCAAAGAGGAACAGGGTTTTATCGAGGGGCGAATCGCAGATATTGAGGGTAAGTTGAATCATGCCCATGTTATTGACGTGACGCTGATCGAGTGCACGGGCCGAGTAATATTTGGCACGACAGTACACCTTCTGAACCTTGATACAGATGAAAAAATCGTCTACCAAATCGTGGGTGACGATGAAGCCGACCTGAAGATCTCAAAAATTTCCGTATATTCGCCGATTGCCAGAGCTTTGGTTGGCAAACAAGTGGGCGACGTCGCGCTGGTGCAAGCGCCCAGCGGTACCATTGAGTACGAAATTTGTCTGGTTGAGCACCTTTAGCGGGCATCAGGATGAATCGCCAAGGATGGGCGATCGCGCTTCTAGGATTTTCAGCTATCCTGCCGACGCATGCCGAAGTGGTGATCACGGGACTGAATGCCGAAATGACGGCTGCCGTCGAAGCGCAGCTGAGCCTCTGGACGCAACCCTGTGATCTGCATACTCGAAGCCTGAGCTACCAGTTTTCGCGGGTCGAGGCCGAAGTGCGTGATGCACTGGAGTCCTTTGGTTTTTATACACCACTGATCAACAGCAAGCTTGAATGGGGTGAAGCTCAAAGCGCCTGCTGGCAGGTGACTATTCAGGTTGATCCGGGCTTGCCCGTGGTTATTCGCGAAACTCGGTTCAGCATTATTCCGAAAAACGAATTTTTCAGCGCAATACCCCGACTGGGTATCACGCCTGGAGAGCAGTTCGATCACCAGCGATATGAAAACTTCAAGTCTAAACTGGAGCAGGTCGCCGCTGAGAAGGGTTTTTTTGAGGCCTTTCTAGCAACCCGCCAGGTGACTATTGAGCCGGCGCAACGGGTGGCTGATATTGAGCTGGAATGGCGGCTTGGTGAGCGTTATAGCCTTGGCGAGGTCAGATATTTGGGTGCTGACTTGAAGGACAGGATCCTGAACCGCTATCTGCCATTTAAGGTGGGTGATCCCTATGATGCGCAGCTGCTGGGTGAATTCTATCAGGCATTGCTGAGCAGCGACTATTTCAACGACGTCAGCATCGATGCCGAGGTCGATGCCGCGATCGACCGTCAGGTGCCGGTGGTGGTGAATCTGACGCCTATCAAGGCCGCTGAGACCCGGCTAGGTTTGGGCTATTCAACGGACCTGGGTGCGAAAGCCTCCATCAGCTATACCAACAAGCGGTTTAATCAGAGTGGTCACCGCATTGAGGGAGCGCTGGCACTGGCGGAGCGGGAGGCCGAAATAGGGGGTTTCTATCGAATTCCTGATGCCGATTATGCTCAAGGCTGGACCAGTTTCTATGCCGGGCTGAGAAAGACCGATACGGACACCAGTGAGGCCACCACGTCGAAAGTGGGGATTCGACAGCTCATCCTGCTCAAGTCGGATTGGATCATGACGCGCTTTATCGAGATAGTGAATGACGATTTCGCGATTGCGACGACCGAGACTACCAGTACTAATCTCGTGCCGGGCATCAGTCTCAATCGAACCCACACGGATCTTTCTCGCCGTCCCCGTTTTGGCTACAGGGTCGGCCTGGGACTGTCAGGTACTTCCCGAGCCATAGGCTCAGACTCGGATTTCGTCAATCTGTTTGCCGCTGCCAAGGTTATTCTGCCGCTCTGGCCGACCGGTCGATTCATTACTCGTGGTCAGGTGGCCGCTGTGATTAGTGATGAATTTAGCGCGCTGCCTCCGGGGAATCGATATTTTACCGGGGGTGATAATAAAGTTCGAGGATTTGACTTTGAGTCCTTGGGTCCGGTGGATTCAACCGGTGCGGTCATTGGTGGCAACCGGCTGCTGGAATTAAGTATTGAGGTCGATCAGAGGATCGCCGAAAACTGGGCGCTCGCCGTATTCACTGACTCAGGCGGTGCCTCCTTGGACCAGTTTGCAACGACCTTTTCCACCTCGGTGGGCTTTGGCGTTCGCTGGTACTCGCCCATCGGTCCGGTCCAAGTCGATATTGCCTCGCCGCTGGATAGCAATGCTGTGCGCCTGCATATCAGTTTCGGGCCAGAGCTGTGATCTTGCGGGGATTGATCTACGGTACCCTGTGCTTGTTGTTGCTGCTGATGGCAATCGCTTGGTCTGTGCTCGCCACTGAGTCTGGCAGTCTCTGGCTAGTCACTCGACTCGCGCCTGAAAACATTAAGGTACAAGGCATGCAGGGTCGCCTGCTCGACCAACTGCAGATTGAACAGCTGAACATATCAACCCCTGAACTCGATATCAGCATTCGCGACCTGAAGCTTCAGGTCAGTTTGCTGCCATTGCTGCTCGACCGCTTGAACGTCATTCACCTCGAGGTAGCGACGCTCGCGATCCGCCGTCACTCTCGAGCGGATGCGGTCAAAACCAGTGCAGGCTTCGGGGGCTTTCCCATTGGTATAGGTCTTCCCAGTATCAGTGTTCGGCAGATCATCTATCAACAGGGTGATAGCACTTATGTGATTGACCGGCTGCAGAGCGCGGGCTACCTATCGGGTCATGGTGTCAAATTGAGCCACTTATCTCTCGACTACCAAGAGTACAAACTGGCCGCTGAACTGCAGTTGAGTCTCAGCGACCCCTGGCCTTTGACTGGCAGCTATCGACTGCAGACACCCTATGGAGAACTCGTCGCGAGTATTGAAGGCTCTCGGCACAGCATCAGCAGTCGTGGCGTGTTTCAGTCTCTGGCGGTGGTCGCCAATCTGGATTTGGACGCGGATCGGGACCCGCTGGTCATTGTTGTCTCGGCACCAAAGCTTGACCTGAGCGCTCATACCAGTGCCACATCCGCTATTTTGGCACCGAGTTTAGAGGATTTGGACCTACGCATCGTCTCTGATTTTTCGAGGTACAAGATAGCGGGCAAAGGCGTGTTTCTCTCCCGGATGCTGCCACCACTGCCGGTGGTCGCGCTGGGTGAATACTCAAACGGTAAGTTTGCACTTACCAACCTAAGTGCCTCTTATGAGAAAGCCGAGGCAGTCTTGAATGGTCATTACCTCCTCCAGTCTCAGACGTTTCGAGGAAGCCTCGTGCTTGGGCAAATACCATTGCCGTTGATCAAGCCTCTGCTGCCGCCGAACATTGCCGAATCGATTTCGCTGCAGGGCCAGATATCGACTCGGGTTGAGATCAACTTCGCAGACGGACGTATCAGTCTTGATCTGCCGCGTATCACGGGTGACGTGAATCAGCGAGCGTTAACAGGCAGTGCGAGATTATCAGCGAAGGAATTGTCAGACCTGAAGCTGAACTTGAGTGTGAATCTGGAAGACAATCAATTGCTGACGAAGCTGGACATGACGGCACAAAAACTTCAGGTCGACTTCAATGGCAGCCAGCTAAACGAAATCTTGCCAGAGTTGCAGGGTCAGATGCAGATTCGCGGTGAGGTCAGTGGGCTCTTAGGTAGTCCGACGATCGAGGGCAGCTTGTGGGCCCACAATTTTGAATTCAATCAAGTCCATCTGACTGCGCTGACGGCAACCATCGCTACGCTAGGCAAGGAAGCGTATCAACTGCGAATTGCGCTCGATTCATTGCAGGTTGCCGGCTCACGTATGGGTGATCTGCAGGCCGACATTCAGGGTTCTAGACAAGTTCAGGCCGGTACTCTTCGCTGGCATCTTGATGATCGAGCGTTTTCAACCCAGGTGAGCAATCGGGTGAAGGGGAGTACCGGGTTTGGGCAGTGGTTGCCACTCGCAGGCGATCTGCAGCTCTCAGACAGTGTTCTTGAGCTGCCCTGGGGCATCTGGCGATCACGAGAAGCAATCCCTGTTCATTACGCCCAGGGCCAGGCTGGGCTTGGTGCTCGAAGCTGCTGGCATGCAGAAGGAGCCGGTGAACTTTGCGCGAATCAATTAGCTTGGGCTGATGGGCAGTTTACCGTCAACGCACAGTTAGACCATTTACCTGTCAATATTGCTCGGCTACCAGGTACTACAATGATGCAGCTGGTCGGTGATCTTGACGTTTATTTGAATCTGCAGGGCAGCCTGAGGAAATGGCAGGGTGAATTCGGCTTTTCGATGCCGCAAAGTCAGCTAGTCTGGTCAGCGATTAACGACGATCGAGCGCTACTGAACCTCTTCGGGCAGGGCGAAATTGATGGCTATAGTCTGCGTGGTACTGTGCAAGCGCTGTCGAGTGCTGAGCACCGAATGGATGCGAAGCTGTCGATCCAGGATGTTCGTCAGCCGTTGAATTTCGCGCTCTCAGCGGCAGTAGATTCGCAGGATATTGGGCTGCTGACTGCAGTTATACCGTTTATCGCGACCGGGCACGGCAAGGCGCAGGCGTCAATTGACATTATCCAGTCGACATCGACTCAGGATGGCCTGCCCCAACGCCTCATCAAAGGCCAGCTGACCCTGGGGCCCGGCGTCGAGGCGATGATTCCTGCACTGAATCTCGAGTTCTCCGAAGTTCAGTTCACGGCGGTGGCCAATAGTGAGCGAGAAATCGATTTCAGCGGTAAGGTCGTGTCAGGCGCTGGCGAAGTCACGCTGACGGGCACCTCGACCGATCTGCTGGCTGCTGACCGGCAGGTGCAGGCGAGACTGCTGGGCGAGCAGTTTCTGGTGATTAATCGGCCGGAAATACAAATGGTAGCAAGCCCTGATCTGGTTTTTGGGGTTGCGGGACGTAAGCTTCAAGTCTCGGGAAAGCTGCGACTCGACAGTGGTCAGATCAAGGACAAGGCGCTGAGGATCTCGCCCCGTACGCGTTCCAGTGACGTTGTGGTCATTAGCGCAGAACCAATGCAGCCGAGCGGTCCGATCTACGAGCTAGATCTGACTTTAACGGTCGAGGATCAGGTTCGAATCCTTCTGTATGGTCTCGATGCCAGGGTCTTTGGAGCGCTAAGGGTCCGTCAGTCGGCGTCCAGACCGCGGCAGGTTGAAGGTGTTTTGAATCTCGCGGACGGCGTTTTCTCGCGTTATGGCGTCGAATTTCAATTAGAGCGTGGTCGTCTGATCTACAGCGGTTCAGTCACGAATCCGGTGGTCGACCTGGTGGCGCGCCGCGAGATTGATTCCCCCCAAGGGAGGGTCACGGTGAGATTGGTGATGAGTGGCTCAGCCAGCAACCTGGAGTCTCGCCTGGTTGCTTCCCCGTCTATGAGTGAGGCGGATGCCCTGAGCTACTTGATTCTGGGTCGACCGCTGGGCAGATCATCAGGTGCCGACGGATCGCTCCTCGCCGGTGCCGCCATGGCATTTGGTCTAAAAAAAGCGGTGCCCATCACTGCTGAGATTCAGGCCAAACTGGGTCTTGACGAGCTGGCTGTTGCGGGAAAAGACATTGATTCAGCAGCGGTAGTGGCGGGTAAGCGTGTCACGCGCGATCTTTACCTGGAGTACAATTACGGCCTGTTTTCCAGGATTGGCGGTTTGCTGTTGGACTATAAGTTGTCAGAACGTTTGTCATTGCAGGCCCAGTCGGGTGCCGCGAACTCACTAGAGCTGATTTACAAATTTTAAAGCAGAAAAATCCTTGGGTCGCGAGGTCACCGAGTCGGCAAAAGATCAGCTGACTGTCGCGCGAAGAATGTTTGATAGGGCGGGATTGGGCTTCGCCGCCGCCTTGTAAATCAGCACTATGTGACCAATCTTCTGCACAACAGTCACATGTTGTGTTTTGACTAGCGTGGCAATCAAAGCCTCACGCTCATCTTTATCACCGGCCAGAATTTTAACCTTAATCAGCTCGTGGTCGTGCAGGGCGCGACTGAGTTCGCCAAGCACGCTCTCGCTGAGGCCATTGCCAGCCACGGTAACAACCGGCTTGAGATGATGGCCTATTGCTCGAAACCGCTTTTTGTCTTTCTGGCTTATCATAAGATTGGAGTCATCTTCAGTCGAAAAGGGCATAATACCAGGGTCGGTGAACATAAACCGAGCGTAGACGCCAAGGCGGGAACGCGGGCGGCGAGTTTACCCGACTCAAATCAACAATGCGAGATCAATGAATGGCAGTAAAGTGCTGAGTCGATTGATATGAAAAAGTCCAAATCCAGTCATCAGTGGCTCAGAAGTCATGAAGACGATGAGTACGTTAAACGTGCTCGAGCTGAAGGGTATCGTTCTCGAGCCAGTTATAAGCTGCTGGAAATAGATGCCCGCTTTGATCTGTTGAAACCGGGAGCGACAGTGATTGATCTGGGTGCCGCCCCGGGTGGCTGGTGTCAGGTGGTTGTCGAAAAAATTGGTCCCCAGGGTATCCTGATCGGTATTGACCTTCTGGAGATGGCGCCCATACCGGGTGTGACCTTCATACAGGGTGACTTTACCGAAGCGGAACCCTTTGAGCAGCTTTTAGCAACCCTGAACGGTCGACCAGTAGACCTTGTATTTTCAGATATGGCCCCCAATCTAAGTGGCATGAAGAATATTGACCAGCCGCGGGCGGCACATTTAGTGGAGCTGGCCATTGATTTTGCTGATCAGGTGCTCAGGCAGGGCGGTGGATTGGTGTGTAAGTGCTTTGAAGGTGACGGTATTCAGGAAATCAGGCAGCAATACCGGTCGCGCTATGAAACAGTGGTGAATTTCAAGCCGAAAGCGTCAAGGGATAAATCCCGAGAGGTGTACCTGGTCGGACAGAATTTTTCAGGAACAAGTCCGAAGTGAGCCTGAAGTGCGTAGAATAGCCAGATGTCTAAATAAAGGATCTTTCTGGAAGGGCGATATATAAGGTTTGTTCGCTAAGCTTTGTTTTGAAGAGAAAGTCTTTCATTTAAGGTCCATATATCTCTGGGGATATAAGAGGTGTTTGAAGGAAAAGTAGGAAAAGTAGGAAAAGTAGGAAAAGTTTTTTTAGCAGCTATTGGCTAAAAAAAACGACGTAAGAGCGGGTGTAAAAGGGCTGTAATAGCGACAGCGTGAAGCGTGACAGGGTTATTAGGCGAAAAAATTAAACTGGTGTAAGGTTAGTGCCCGCTTTTGGGACTGGCCTGTAGAGAGGAAATTCCTTTGAACGACATGGGTAAAAATATACTGCTCTGGTTGATTATCGCCGCTGTCTTACTAACGGTGTTCAACAACTTTAATGTGAGCAAAACTCAAACGGAAGTCGAATATTCGGAGTTTCTAGAGTCGATTTCCCAGGACCAGGTTCGCAAGGTAGAAGTGGATGGCCTTATCATTCGTGGTGAAATGAACGATGGCAAGCGCTTCGAAACCGTGCAACCCCAAGTGACCGATAAAGCGTTAATCGACGATATGGTCAACCACCGAGTGGAGTTCAGTGGCGCCAGACCCGAAACGCAAAGTATTTGGACCCAATTGCTGGTCGCCAGTTTTCCGATATTAGTCATCATTGCGGTATTTATGTTTTTCATGCGGCAGATGCAAGGTGGTTCAGGCGGTCGAGGGGGCCCTCTGACTTTTGGTAAGAGCAAAGCTAAGCTGTTAGGTGAAGACCAGATCAAGACAACTTTTGCCGATGTGGCTGGCGTGGATGAAGCCAAGGAAGACGTGCAGGAGCTGGTCGAGTTTCTGCAGGATCCGACTAAATTTCAGAAACTCGGCGGCCGAATTCCGCGGGGCATACTCATGGTGGGGCAACCCGGTACGGGTAAAACCCTGTTGGCGAAAGCGATCGCCGGCGAGGCGAAAGTGCCATTCTTTTCTATCTCAGGTTCGGATTTTGTCGAGATGTTTGTCGGTGTTGGCGCTTCTCGCGTGCGGGACATGTTTGAGCAAGCCAAGAAGCAGGCGCCATGTATCATCTTCATCGACGAGATTGATGCCGTGGGTCGACATCGTGGTGCGGGTATGGGCGGTGGACATGATGAACGTGAGCAAACGCTGAACCAACTGCTGGTTGAGATGGATGGCTTTGACGGTAATGAAGGAGTCATCGTCATTGCGGCAACCAATCGCCCGGATGTGCTGGATCCTGCCTTGTTACGCCCCGGGCGGTTTGATCGCCAGGTGGTGGTTGGTTTGCCTGACATCCGTGGTCGAGAGCAGATTCTCAAGGTGCATATGCGCAAGGTACCCCTTGGCGCGGACGTTGAACCTTCCTATATAGCGCGAGGCACGCCGGGATTCTCTGGTGCTGATCTGGCGAATCTGGTCAATGAAGCGGCACTGTTTGCGGCTCGGCAGAATAAGCGTACGGTGAATATGGAGGAGTTTGAGCAAGCCAAAGACAAAATCATGATGGGCGCTGAGCGCAAGAGCATGGTGATGTCAGAAAAAGAAAAGCGGAATACGGCTTATCATGAGGCTGGCCACTGCGTAGTCAGCTGTCTTGTCCCTGAACATGACCCTACCTATAAAGTGACCATCATTCCTCGCGGGCGAGCGCTGGGCGTGACCATGTTCCTGCCAGAGGAAGACCGCTATTCGATGAATCGACGGATGATTCTCAGTCAGATCTGTTCGCTATTCGGTGGAAGAATAGCCGAAGAGTTGACCCTGGGATTGGATGGCATAACCACAGGCGCATCAAACGATATTGAGCGTGCCACCAAAATGGCGCGGGCGATGGTTACCAAATGGGGTTTGTCCGAGAAGCTTGGGCCTCTGATGTACGATCAGGAGGAGGGTGAAGTGTTTTTGGGCAGGTCCGCAGGGCAGGCGACGACGCAGGTGTCCGGTGAGACAGCGAAGCTGATTGATGAAGAAGTGAGATCCATCATCGACGCTTGTTATTCTCAAGCGAAGCAGCTGCTAGAAGAAAATCGCGACAAGCTCGATTTGATGGCTGAGGCGCTGATGGAGTACGAGACGATTGATCGCCATCAGATCGATGAGATCATGAGTGGCCGCAAGCCAAGCCCGCCGAAAGATTGGGACGGACCAAAGGATAAACCGACTCAGGGTCAGCAGAAAAAAACTGAGAGCGAGCCAGGCGTTAGCCCAAGTGCTCGCCCAGGAGATATTTTGGGTGGTCCGGCGGGCGAGCACTGAAACTGCTTGTCCTGCTCTCTGCAGACGCTGTTACGTCTCGATGGGAGGAGTTTTGCCTGAGGCGGGATCTGTGTGACGGATCTAGCGAAAGACAAGGGGGTTGGTTCATCGCCAACCCTTTTTTTATGCTATGTTGACCCCTTTGATGACCTATGCAACTGAATAAACGTCCCTTGGTGATGGGCATTCTGAATGTCACCCCGGATTCATTTGCCGATGGTGGCCGATATCTGGCGCCCTCTCAGGCGGTCGAGCGAGCCCGTCAGATGGTGCATGACGGCGTCGACATTATTGATATCGGTGGCGAATCGACTCGGCCAGGTGCGGCAACGGTCAGCGTCAGTGAGGAGCTGCGGCGAGTCATCCCCGTGATTGAAGCCATCAGGTCTGAGTCAGCTATTCCAATTTCTGTGGATACATCGACCCCAGAGGTAATGCGCGAGGCAGCAACAATTGGCATCGATTTGATTAATGATGTCAGGGCCCTGACTCGTGCCGGCGCCCTGACCGCTGCGGCTGCGACGGGTCTGCCAGTCTGTCTGATGCACATGCAGGGGGACCCAAAGACTATGCAGCTCAATCCGACCTACGAGGATCTCTTGGTGGAAATTTGTCGGTTCTTCGAAGCGCGAATGCTTGCATGTGAAGCGGCGGGAATCCCTCGGTCAAAGCTCCTGCTTGATCCGGGGTTTGGTTTTGGTAAGACGGTAGAGCACAATCTGCAACTGATCAATCGACTCGATAACTTCAAAGACCTCGGTTGCCCCATATTGGTGGGTTTGTCCCGAAAGAGTACTATTGGCCAGGCTATTGGTAACTTAACGGCGGACCGAATGGCGGGCAGTATAGCGGGCGCTGTGGTTGCATTCCTGAACGGCGCCAGCATTTTACGGGTACACGATGTTGCCGAGACAGTTCAGGCGCTTCAGGTTGTAATGGCGGTGCAGAACGAGGGCCTAAAGGGTCTGTAATTTCTCCAAATCAAGAGTATTGAAGTGACTAAACAATATTTCGGCACAGACGGCATCCGTGGTCGAGTCGGTGAAGCGCCTATCACGGCAGAATTCATGTTGAAACTCGGTTGGGCGGCAGGCAAGATTTTTTCCGCAGCGGGCCGAGGGCGCATTCTCATTGGTAAAGACACAAGAATCTCCGGGTATATGTTTGAGTCGGCGTTGGAGGCAGGCTTGTCCTCAGCGGGTATTGATGTCTCATTGCTTGGTCCCATGCCAACGCCTGCCATTGCCTATTTGACAAGGACCTTTAACGCGCAAGCCGGTATTGTCATTAGCGCGTCACATAATCCCTATTATGATAATGGCATCAAGTTCTTTTCTAGCCAGGGGAAAAAGCTTGGTGACGAGATAGAACATGCCATTGAAGCCAAACTCGGTGAGCCCATGGCCATGGTTGCATCCGACCGGATTGGTAAGGTCTCAAGAATCAACGATGCGGCGGGTCGATATATCGAGTTCTGCAAGAGCTGTTTTGGCTCAACTCAGAATTTGCAAGGACTGAGAATCGTTATAGATTGTGCCCACGGTGCGACCTATCACATCGCGCCCAGTGTCTTTCGAGAATTAGGGGCGGAAGTGGTTGAGATAGGTGTGTCCCCCAATGGCCTGAATATCAACGACAATATCGGCTCGACCCATCCGCAGGCGATGCAGGCGAAGGTATTGGAGGTGAATGCCGATTTTGGTATAGGTCTTGATGGTGATGGTGATCGCCTGATCATGGTGGACAAGTTAGGTGAAATCGTCGACGGTGATGAATTGTTATTTATCGTTGCCAGTCATCTGCAGAATACTCACCGTCTTAATGGCGGGGTTGTAGGAACGCTGATGAGTAATTTTGGCTTGGAGCAGGCGCTAGTCGCGCAGGGTATTCCCTTTGTTCGAGCAGCGGTAGGTGACCGTTATGTATTGGCAGAACTCGAACAGCGGGGATGGCACCTAGGGGGTGAGTCGTCTGGACACCTCTTGTGCCTTAACCTTGCGAGTACTGGCGATGGCATCATCGCTGCTCTGCAAGTCGTCGCCGCTATGATGGAGACCGGCAAGACGCTGCATGAGCTCAAGCAGGCGATGGTCAAGTTGCCGCAACGAATGATCAATGTGGCGTGTCTTGCTGAAATGGTTTCGGCGCCTGCAGTGTTGCTTGGGGTGCAGCGAGTCGAGGCTCAGCTTAACGGCCGGGGTCGAGTCCTCCTGCGACCGTCAGGCACTGAGCCAGTCGTGCGCGTGATGATTGAGGGTGAAGATTTGGCGCAGGTGAATGCCTTGACCGAAGAGCTGGCGGAAATCGTGGCGAATGCTGCGGCAACTAAGTGAGGCCCATGTTGAAACTTCAAATTAAAGTCGTTAAGCTGTGCCGCCGCGCGCGCAGGTGTAATTGGTGAGGGGGATCCTTGTCGCAGGCAACTGGAAAATGCACGGCAGTCGCGCAAGCGTTGCGGATTTAGTGCAGGGGTTGCTGCAGGGTTTAGCGCAAAGCCGGCTTGACCAGAGCAGGTCATGCGAGGTGCTGATTTGCCCGCCTCATGTCTATTTGGATCAGGTGCAGCGGCAATTGGCGGGGTCTGAAATAGGCCTGGGTGCGCAAAACCTGGATTGGCATGATAGCGGCGCCTTCACGGGAGAAGTCTCCGCAGAGATGCTCCTTGAGTTTGGGTGCAGTCATGTCTTGGTTGGACATTCTGAGCGCCGTAGTCTGTTTGGTGAAACCGATGGGCAAGTCGGGCTCAAAGTTGAAAAGTGTATAAAAAGCGGTCTGATACCGATCATTTGTGTCGGTGAGTCGCTGGTTCAGCGCCAAGCTGATGAGACTTTTGTAGTGGTTCAACGGCAACTAGATGCCGTAATTCGTCAGGTGGGTGTGACTGCACTTCGCCACAGCATCATTGCCTATGAACCCGTGTGGGCGATAGGGACGGGTGAAAGTGCGACGCCACATCAGGCTGAGGCGGTGCATATCCAGATACGAGAGTACCTGGCAAGGCTAGACGAGGAGGTTTCGCAAAATATCCGCTTGCTCTATGGCGGAAGTGTCAATCGCGAAAACGCTCTCGACCTGTTTGCGCAGGAAAATATTGACGGCGCGCTGGTAGGTGGTGCATCGCTGAATGTCGACGACTTCCTGGGTATCTGTCGGGCGGCCGAATAAATTTGGAATGGGTATTATGATGGAACTTCAAGTTCTTGAAACACTGGTATTAGTTGTTCATGTCCTGGCAGCATTGGCTATTATTGGTCTGGTGTTGATTCAGCAGGGTAAGGGCGCTGACATGGGCTCGGGGTTCGGTAGTGGGGCGTCCGCAACGGTTTTTGGCAGCGGTGGCGCTGGTAACTTCCTGACTCGAGCGACAACGGGGCTCGCCATTCTGTTTTTCATAACCAGTTTTGGCTTGGCATTTTTTGCCAAAACCAAATCTGAATCGACAAATGTCGTGGGTATGCCGGTCGTGGAGCGGCAGGTGGAAGGTGAGATCCCGGAGTTGCCGGGTTTGCCGTCCACGCAGGATCAGGAGGTCGAAATACCCAGCTTTGAGACACCTGGTAGCGACACTGGGTCGAATGAGTAAATAAGAAAAAATCGTTTGAGCCTTTGAAGTTCGTAGCCTAGGTAAACAGAGGCTGATGAGTTAAAAAACCGATAAACCAAAAGAATAAAAGCTGTTTTATCGTCAGAAAGAGAAATGCCGAAGTGGTGAAATTGGTAGACACGCTATCTTGAGGGGGTAGTGAGCTTACGCTCGTGGAGGTTCAAGTCCTCTCTTCGGCACCATTCTTTAATCGCGGTCTGTGATCACAGTTTTTAACCGCAATCGACAGTCCATCCCTCGCGCTACCCTCGACCTAGCATCAACCTAACCTTCCCCCTTACCTTTCCCACCAGCTGCTAGCACTTTTGACATCTATTTGCTGTTTAGCGTGTGGTTCTAGTTGACCATTTTTGCTTTGGGCCGTATAATTTCGGCCCTTGTTGATGCGGGGTGGAGCAGTCTGGTAGCTCGACGGGCTCATAACCCGTAGGTCGTAGGTTCAAATCCTGCCCCCGCTACCAATAAGTAGGACCCAAAAGCCCCTCATTAGGGGCTTTTTGTTAACGCAAGGTCAGGAATTGGAATTCTGAGTCTGCGAGAAGGAATGTGTGCTGCGAGGTTGGCTCATATGTCCGGTTATTGGAATGGGCTGTTTGCCCATTTTTTGTTTCAGGAGTGGCAGTTTTCTCGAGGAGTTGACCGTCAGGCTTGATGTGTTGGGGTAGGGCTAACTTAGGACTGGCTTGTTGAATAAGGATTTGAAGGCACTGATAGAGCCGGTTGTTATCGGATTGGGTTACGAGCTTTGGGGTTGCGAGCACCAAACCCAGGGAAGACACTCCCTGCTTAAGGTATATATCGATGCGCCAGAGGGCATCGAAGTGGATGATTGCGCGAAGGTCAGTCGCCAGCTAAGCAGTGTGTTAGAGGTCGAAGACCCGATTCGGAGTAACTATACGCTGGAGGTCTCTTCACCGGGGTTGGATCGCAGGCTTTATACCTTGGCGCAGTTTGAGGCGTTCAAGGGTTCAAAGGTAAAGCTGAACCTGAGCAAGCCATTCAATGGCAAACGCCGTTTCAGTGGCCTGCTTTGTGGCATTGAGGGGGACGAAGTCGTTTTACGAACCGATGATGAGGAAACCTTGTTTCCCATCGAGCAAATTGACCGAGCAAATGTGGTCCCTGAGTTTTAGTAAAGCTGATGTGGGCCAGTATAGAACTGGCAGGATTGTCAGATTGAGGCAGTATCATGGGTAAAGAAATCTTATTGGTTGTCGAGTCTGTTTCGAATGAGAAGGGTGTGCCCGAGGATGTCATTATTGACGCACTCGAAGTCGCATTGGCGACTGCGACCAAAAAGCGTTACGGCGACGAAGTCGATCTGCGTGTAGCGATTAACAAGATCACCGGCGACTATGAAACTTTTCGCCGCTGGCGTGTCATTGGCGACAACGATGAGATGGAATTTCCGGCAGCGTTGTTGCACATCACGGATGCCGAGGAGAAGGATCCCACGCTGCAGGTCGGCGATTATTATGAGGAGCCCGTAGAGTCCGTTGAGTTTGGCCGCATTGCCGCCCAGACTGCGAAGCAGGTCATAGTCCAGAAGGTTCGTGAAGCAGAACGAGCACAGGTTGTGGAGGCCTACCGAACCCGAGTTGGTGAACTGGTTAATGGTCAGGTTAAAAAGGTCACTCGTGATGCAGTTATCGTGGATCTCGGCAATAACGCAGAAGCCGTGTTGCCCAGAGAAGAATGGATTCCACGAGAAACCTTTCGTGTCGGCGATCGACTTCGCGCGCTACTTAAAGAAATTCGGCCTGAATCCCGAGGCCCGCAACTCGCATTGTCAAGAACCTCTCCAGAGATGCTTATCGAGTTGTTCAAAATAGAAGTTCCAGAAATTTCTGACGGCATCATTGAAATCTTAGGCGCTGCTCGGGATGCCGGCTCGCGCGCCAAAATAGCGGTCAAGACCAATGATGGGCGCATAGATCCCATTGGTGCTTGCGTAGGCATGCGTGGTTCTCGAGTGCAGGCGGTATCTGGAGAGCTCGGCAATGAGCGAATCGACATCGTTTTGTGGGCAGATAACATAGCCCAGCTGGCAATTAATGCTATGTCGCCTGCCGAGGTGGTTTCTATTGTTGTTGACGAAGAAACCCGAAGCATGGATATAGCGGTGAATGCCGATAATCTGGCCCAAGCTATCGGGCGTGGTGGGCAGAACGTCAAGCTCGCCAGCGAGCTGGTTGGTTGGGAACTCAATGTCATGACCGTTGAGGACGCGGCGGAAAAACACGAACAAGAGGCAGGCTCTGTGATGGAGTCGTTCATGAAGCAACTTGACGTTGATGAGGACGTGGCCGTCGTGTTGGTCGAAGAAGGATTTAGCAGTCTTGAAGAAATTGCCTACGTACCTATCGAGGAGATGTTGGCGATCGAAGGTTTCGATGAAGAGATTGTCGAAGAGCTGCGGAGTCGAGCCAAGAGTGCCCTGACCATGATCGAACTTGCCAAGGAAGAAGCCCTAGGTAATGTGGAGCCAGCGCAGGATCTGCTGGAGATGGAAGGCATGGAAAAACGTCTCGCCTATCAATTAGCGAAGATCGGCATTATCACCATGGAGGATCTTGCGGAGCAGGCAGTGGATGACCTGCTGGACGTTGAGGGTCTGGACGAGGTCAAAGCGGCTGAACTTATCATGACAGCGCGAGCACCCTGGTTCTTGGAAGACTAATGAATGGCATCTCAGGTTCGCGAAGCACCGCAACTTGACAGGCCTTGAAAGTGATAGACAATCAGGCTGTGTATATAGTCGGTTTAACACCACGGGGATATTGTAGATGGCAGATGTAACTGTATCGCAACTGGCGGAATCTGTTGGTACGCCGGTTGAACGGTTATTGCAGCAAATGCAAGAAGCTGGCCTGCCTCAAAAAAATGAGACCGACCCTGTGAGCGAAGACGAAAAGCAGTCTTTGTTAGCACATATCAAAAAAGCTCATGGTGAGTCCGATGAGGCGCCCGCCAAAATCACCTTGAAGCGAAGAACCCTGAGTACGCTGAAAACAGCCGGTTCTGCCGGTCGAGGTCGAACCGTAAACGTCGAAGTGCGAAAGAAGCGCACCTATGTTCGCGCCGATGTCGAAGAAGCCCAGCCAGGAGTCGCTGAAGTCGCCGAGCCAGGAGTTGCGCCAGCAACGCTCGAGGAGTCACCGTCGGTTGAGGCAATCGAGCCCCAGTTAGAAGCAGCTGCGCCAGAGGTCATTGATGTCGCTGCCGCAGCACAAGCGATGCGTCGAGCGGCTCAAGCAGAAGCTGCCGCTGACGCAAACCGACGCCGAGAAGAGGCGCAAGCGCTCGCCGCTGAATTGTTGGCCCAGGCCGCCAGGGAAGAGGCCCTCAAGCAGGAAGCGGCCAAGGAGGGTGGCAAATCTGAGGGTCGTCCAGCGACTGAGAAGGAGCTTGAAGAGGCCAGAATCAGTGCCAGAAAAGACAAGCGTGACCGTAGCGATCTCGACGATGCTGACTCGAGAGAAAAACGGGCCCGCCAGGGCGGTAAGAAACGCCGGGTCGAAGCCTTGCTGGAAGATGAAGTTGACGACTTGATCGTTGATGTCACGCCAGACGAGCTGAAGGAAAGCGCGACCCTTGGCTTGTCTGTGTCCCGTGGTAAGCGAGCAAAAGCCAAGCCTGCTGGACCAAGACACCAATTCAAAGCACCGACGGAAGAAATAAAACGAGAAGTAGAAATCGGCGAGTTGATCACCGTTGCGCAACTTGCGCAAAAGATGTCTGTTAAGGCAACTCAGGTGATCAAGGCGCTAATGGGTTTCGGCGTAATGGCAACCATCAATCAGACTATCGACCAGGAGACGGCGATGATGGTTGCTGAAGAATTTGGCCACGCAGTGAAAACTATCGCGGATAATGAAATCGAGAAGAATTTGCACGCAGAGATGTTATTCGAGGGCGAACTCAAGACTCGCTCGCCGGTGGTCACAGTGATGGGCCATGTGGATCATGGTAAAACCTCGTTACTGGACTATATTCGTAAGTCTCGTGTCGCAAAGGGTGAGGCCGGTGGTATCACGCAGCATATTGGTGCCTACCGAGTAAACACTGAACACGGCGAGATATGCTTTATCGACACGCCAGGTCACGCGGCTTTCAGTGCGATGCGGGCTCGAGGCGCAACAGCAACAGATATCGTTATTCTCGTGGTTGCTGCTGATGATGGCGTTATGCCACAGACCGAAGAGGCCATCAAACATGCTCGTGCTGCGAATGCACCCATTGTCGTCGCCCTAAATAAGATGGACAAGGAGGGTGCTGAACCCGATCGTGTTAAAAATGAGTTAGTCGCCAAGGGTGTTATCCCTGAAGAGTGGGGCGGTGATACCCAATTTGTCGAAGTCTCGGCTCTGACTGGTGATGGCATCGATAATCTGTTGGAAGCTGTGCTGCTCCAAGCGGAACTGTTAGAGCTCAAGGCCGTCGTTGATGGGCCAGCGCGCGGGATCGTCATTGAGTCAGAATTGGACAAAGGCCGTGGTCCGGTTGCGACCCTGCTCGTTCAGCATGGGACCTTGCAGCAGGGTGACATTATTGTGGCCGGCGAAAATTTTGGTCGGGCTCGAGCCTTGATCGATGAGAATGGCAAGATGTTGAAGACTGCCGGTCCAGCAACGCCAGTGGCAATCCTGGGTCTAAATGGCACGCCGGCTGCTGGGGATACGTTTCAAGTGGCCCGAGATGAGCGTACGGCGCGTGAAGTGGCGGACTTCCGCATGCATCGGGCGAAAGAGGAGCGTCTCGCGACACCGGCTGTGACGCTCGACAATTTATTGCTGAGCTTCAGCGCGAATGAAGTTAATTATCTAAATGTCGTTGTTAAGGCCGATGTGCGTGGTTCACTGGAGGCTATCGTTTCTGCGCTCAAGGAAATGGGCAATGATGAAGTCAAGGTGAACGTGGTACATTCGGGCGTCGGCGCCATTACTGAGTCTGATGTGACCTATGCGCAGACCTCCGGCGCGGTGATCTTCGGTTTTAACGTTCGTGCAGACACAGCGGCCCGCCGTCTGGTGGAAGCAGAGGGTCTGGATCTGCGCTACTACAAGGTCATTTACGATCTGGTTGATGACGTCAAAGCAGCCTTGTCCGGCATGCTGTCACCCGAGGTTCGAGAGGATATCGTTGGTATTGCAGAGGTCAAGGATGTCTTTGACTCGAAGAAGTTCGGAAACGTTGCAGGCTGTATGGTGATCGAAGGCACCGTCTTTAAAAACAAGAAGATTCGAGTTTTACGCGACGGTGTCGTTATTTACGAAGGTGAGCTGGAATCTCTGCGGCACTATAAAGATGAGGTGGCCCAGGTCAAGCGTGGCACCGAGTGTGGTATTGGTGTTCGCAACTACAATGATGTCAGAGTCGGTGATCAGATCGAGGTGTTCGATACCCGTGAAGTCGCACGGAAGCTCTAGTCGATGGCATCTTCACGAGGATATATGCGAGTAATCAGTGCCTAAGGAATTTAGTCGTGGGCGCAGGGTGGGTGATCACATTCAGCGAGAGCTGGCGGCCCTTATCCAGCATGAAATTAAAGATCCGCGGGTCGGCATGGTAACGATCAGTGAGGTCAAGGTGAGTCGTGATCTGGCCTATGCGGATGTGTACTTTACGCTGATAGCGGAAGACCTGTCTCAAACCGACGTCATAGAAGGAGAGGCGGTGTTAAACAATGCCGCGGGCTTTCTTCGTAGCCAACTGGCCAAATCGCTGACAACTCGCACGACACCAAGATTGCGGTTTCACTTTGACAGCACAATTGAGCACGGCGCCCATATGGACCGTATTATCCAGGCAGCCCGAGCCCGTGATGCCAAACTGCCCCAAGAACTGGGCGGTATTGAGGACAGTGAGTCGTCTAATGGCTAGACAGGGTGGTAAGCCGAATGGACGGAAGCGGGGTCGTCAGGTGGATGGCATTCTGATCCTCGACAAGCCGGCAGGCGTCACCTCTAATGGTGCGCTGCAGATGGCAAAGCGGCTGTTCGACGCGAACAAAGCGGGACATACGGGTAGCCTTGACCCGCTGGCAACCGGCCTGTTGCCTCTTTGTTTCGGCGAAGCGACAAAATTTTCTCAATTTTTGTTAGATGCGAATAAGCAATATCGTGCTCGGATTAAATTGGGCGTCACAACAGACAGTGCGGACGCAGATGGCAAGGTTCTTCATGAAGCGCCAGTACCGGTCCTGAATGCGGCGCTGCTTGAAGCCGCTGTTGCGCAGTTTCGTGGCGAAATTGAGCAGACACCACCCATGTACAGTGCATTAAAAGTGAATGGCCAGCCCTTGTATAAACTGGCTCGCCAAGGCATTGAGGTTGAACGTCAGGCACGACCGGTCACTATCTTCAAGCTTGAAGTTGAAGACTTTAGTGCCGATGAGGTGGTATTGAATATCACCTGCAGTAAAGGGACCTATGTCAGAACACTGGCGGAAGACCTGGGTAAAGTGTTAGGCTGCGGCGCGCACGTGGTCGGCTTGCGGCGTCTGGCTTCCGGACCCTTTAGTCTGGCTCAGGCGCTAACGCTCGAAGAGCTTGAAGGACTGTTGCAAATTAAGGGTTTCGACGGACTTGATCGAAGCCTTTTGCCCGTCGCTGAGATTGTCAGTGACTGGCCGGCACTTGAAGTGCCGGATATGACGGCGGCATTTTTTAAACAAGGCCAGGCAGTGCAGATAGCGAAAGCGCCCACTGCTGGTTGGGTAAGGATTTTTTCAGAAGCAACGGCAAATCGAGCATTAGAGTTCTTGGGTGTTGGAGAGATTCTGGAAGATGGTAGGGTGACGCCGAAAAGGCTAGTGGCGTCATAAGGCAGTTAACGTGCAGCAATCTGCAAATATGCGTGGATTGGTGCTTGACTCAATAATGGCATATTGGAGAGAAAAGAAAATGGCATTAACAGCAGAACAGAAAGCAGTAATCGTCAAAGACTTTGGCACCGCAGAAAACGACTCTGGCTCGCCGGAAGTGCAGGTTGCATTGCTGACAGCAAATATTGAAGCGCTCCAGGCACATTTCAAAGAGCATATTCATGATCATCATTCACGAGTAGGTTTGTTACGAATGGTGAGTCAACGTCGTAAATTATTGAATTATTTGAAGAGCAAGAGCGTAGATCGATACGCTTCGCTCATTAACCGACTCGGTCTACGTAAGTAAAGACCGGTCCCAGCTGCTCGTCCTGAAGTACAGGGCAAGGTACTGCTGGCGCAGAACGTCAGTGAGCCAGTGTATTGTCATGGGCGGCAGCCACGAGAACCTGATTGGAGAAGAGTGTGAATTCTATAAGAAAGCAATTTAAGTATGGCGGCCATGACGTCGTCATAGAGACTGGCAAGATTGCCAGACAAGCGACAGCGGCAGTGGTTGTGACCATGGCAGAAACCACAGTACTAGTGGCGGTTGTTGGGCGAAGAGACGCGAAACCGAACCAAGATTTTTTCCCCTTGACGGTAAACTATGAAGAAAAAACCTATGCTGCCGGTAAAATTCCCGGTGGCTTTTTCAAGCGCGAGGGTCGTCCTTCCGAGAAGGAAACGCTGACATCCCGTTTGATCGACCGACCTATCAGGCCATTATTCCCCAAAGGTTTCATGAACGAGGTGCAAGTCACCTGCCAAGTGATTTCCGCAGCGAAAGACGTTGATCCTGATATTATCGCGATGATTGGTACTTCAGCAGCGCTCGCGCTATCTGGTATTCCATTCAGTGGCCCGATTGGGGCTGCGCGAGTCGGATTTACTGAAGCGGGTTATCTGTTAAATCCTGGTTATGAGGCCCTCGCAACCTCTGACCTGGACATGGTGGTGGCGGGTACTGCCGATGCGGTGCTGATGGTTGAGTCTCAGGCAAACGAGCTAACAGAAGACCAGATGTTGGGCGGCGTTTTATTCGCGCACCAGGAAATGCAGGTTGTCATTCAGGCAATTAATGAATTTAAAGCAGAAGCAGGTAAAGCCGTCTGGGATTGGCAGCCAGCAGCAGTGAATGAGGCTCTGACCACGGCGGTTACCGAGAAGTTCGCGGCGGGCGTTGGTGCGGCTTATCAGATAGTGGATAAAATGGCGCGCCAAGACCAGATCAGCGCCCTGCGCGATCAAGCGATAGCGGAACTGACTGACTCGGCGAATGGCGTTGACGCCGGAGACGTGGCGGGTGTATTCGGCAAGCTCGAGAAAAAGATTGTTCGACATCGTATTATCTCTGGTGAACCGCGGATTGATGGTCGAGATACAAAGACCGTTCGTCCCATTAGCGTTGAAGTAGGTATTCTGCCCAAGGCCCATGGTTCGGCGCTGTTTACTCGGGGTGAGACTCAGGCCATCGTGACGACCACGCTGGGCTCAATGCGTGACGCCGCCATTATCGATGCGCTGCATGGTAGCTTCAGAGACAATTTCCTGCTGCATTACAATTTTCCGCATTACAGCGTAGGCGAGACGGGTTTCTCCGGTGGACCTAAGCGTCGTGAAATTGGTCATGGTCGATTGGCTCGACGTGGTGTGACCGCCGTACTGCCGGCTGCAGCAGACTGGCCTTATACCACCCGCGTTGTCTCTGAAATCACAGAGTCCAACGGCTCCTCGTCAATGGCCAGCGTTTGCGGTGCCAGTTTGGCTTTGATGGATGCCGGTGTGCCACTGAAAGCGCCGGTTGCTGGTGTGGCGATGGGACTCGTCAAGGATGATGATGGATTTGCAGTTCTGACGGATATCCTTGGTGACGAAGATCATCTGGGCGACATGGATTTCAAGGTAGCTGGCACTGAAACTGGTGTGACTGCACTGCAAATGGACATCAAAATCCAGGGCATCACCGAAGAAATTATGGAGACCGCGTTGGCGCAGGCCAAAGAAGCGCGCCTGCATATCCTGGTCGAGATGAACAAAGTCATCAACAAGTCTCGCGAGTCCGTCTCAGCCAATGCGCCAGCGATGGTGACCATTAAGGTCGACTCAGACAAGATTCGCGATGTAATCGGCAAAGGTGGGGCAACGATTCGCGGTATTACAGAGCAAACCGGTGCCTCAGTAGACATTGATGACAACGGCACCATCACCATTTTTGGCGAAGGTGCTGAGTCCAGAGACGCTGCTGTCGCAATGATCATGTCAATCACGGCGGAAGCCGAGGTGGGTCAAATTTACAAAGGCAAAGTCGTCAAAATTGCAGACTTCGGTGCATTTGTAAACATTCTGCCAGGCAAAGACGGGTTGTTGCATATTTCACAAATTTCTCAGGAGCGGGTTGAGAAGGTCACTGACTTTCTGTCTGAAGGTCAAGAAATTGATGTGATCGTATTGGATGTTGAACGTGGTCGTATCAAGCTGTCGATGAAGGAGGTACCGGGACAGGCTGATGCAGATGCCTCTGCAGAGGCTGCCGAATAAGGGTAGCGTTAAAAAAACCGGTCTATGACCGGTTTTTTTTTGAGCTTTTTATGTCGGCTATATGTCGGCTATATGTCGAGTAAAGGCCGTAATCAGCAACGCTTCGGCACTCTAATGTTTTGATCGCTCAGCTATCAGCGACTCTACTACGCTTGGGTCAGCCAGAGTGCTGGTGTCGCCGAGGTTATCGAGTTCATTGGCAGCGATTTTACGTAAGATTCTTCGCATAATCTTGCCAGAACGGGTTTTTGGCAGCCCTGGTGCCCACTGGATCACGTCGGGTTTGGCGATGGCTCCGATTTCTGTTCGACATTGATCCATTAGCGCCTTTCGCAGCACCTCGGTCCCCTCAACACCCTGCATTAAAGTGACATAGGCATAAATGCCCTGGCCCTTGATCGGATGGGGGAAACCAACCACCGCCGCCTCTGCCACGGCCTCGTGTAACACCAGCGCGCTTTCCACCTCAGCAGTACCCATCCTGTGTCCCGACACGTTCAGCACATCGTCGACTCGACCGGTGATCCAATAGTCCCCATCTGCGTCTCGGCGGGCCCCGTCGCCGGCAAAATAGTAGCCCGGATAGGTCGCATAGTAGGTGTTAATACAGCGATCATGATCGCCGTAGACAGTTCTAATCTGACTTGGCCAGGAGCGGCTAATGACCAGGTTGCCCTCGCCCGGTCCCTCAATCAGCTTTCCGTCACCGTCCAGCAGAGCCAATTCAACACCAAAGAAGGGTTTGGTCGCTGAACCGGGTTTGAGTGGGGTCGCACCTGGTAGGGGAGAGATCATGATGCCGCCGGTTTCTGTCTGCCACCAGGTATCAACAATGGGGCAGCGCTCGGCGCCGACAACGTGGTAATACCATTCCCATGCTTCCGGGTTGATTGGTTCACCAACACTGCCTAACAGGCGCAGAGATGCGCGAGAGGTCCGAGTAACAAACTCGTCACCTTGACCCATGAGGGCCCGCAGGGCTGTCGGCGCCGTATAGAAAATATTGACCTTATGCTTGTCGACCACCTGCCAGCAGCGAGCGGCATCAGGATAGGTTGGTATGCCCTCGAACATTAAGGTTGTGGCACCATTTGCCAGCGGTCCATAGATGATATAGGTGTGGCCTGTGACCCAGCCGACATCGGCAGTACACCAGTAGATATCGCCATCGTGATAGTCGAAAATGTATTTGTGGGTCATAGCCGCCTGCAGCATGTAACCGCCCGTCGTGTGCAACACGCCCTTGGGCTTGCCCGTTGAACCAGACGTATACAAGATAAAAAGTGGGTCTTCACTATCCATAGGTGTCGCAGCACAGCTGGGTGATGCGGCAGTAATGGCCTCTTCATAGTGAATGTCTCGAGGGCTGTGCCAGGGCACCTCTGCACCAGTGCGCTGGACGACAATCACTGTGTCGACATTTGGGCAGCCGAGCAGGGCTTGGTCAGTGTTCAACTTGAGCGGGATGGAGCGACCACCGCGAACCCCCTCATCGGCGGTAATCACAGTCCGGCAATCGGCATCGAGAATGCGATCCTGCAAGGCTTGCGGTGAAAAACCACCAAAGACCACCGAATGAACAGCGCCGATGCGGGCGCACGCCAGCATAGCGTAGGCAGCCTCGGGTATCATAGGCATGTAAATGCAAACTCTGTCACCCTTGCCCACGCCTCTGGCCTTTAGAACATTTGCCAAGCGACAGACCTTGTCGTGAACTTGAGCGTAAGTCAGGTGGGCATCAACCCCTGGGTCATCACCCTCCCAGATAATAGCTACCTGATCTCCGCGGGCCTCTAAGTGACGATCAAGGCAGTTATAGCAGGCATTTAGCTGACCACCGATAAACCAGGCGGTCTTGCCTTGCCGCAGGTCTGACTCGGTCAGGGTCTTCCAGGGCTTATCCCACGTGAGAAATTCATTTGCCTGTTGTGGCCAAAAGGTTTCCGGTTGATTGATTGAGGCGGCGTACATTTGAGCGTAGCGCTCACTGTCAATAAACGCATGTTGCCGAGTGACCTCAGGTACCGGGTAGACCTTAGATTCTGACATTGGTTAGTTGCTCCTGTTCTTGCGCGCGGTTTGGTAGCGGCTGAGAAGTTCACGAGTCGACGGATCCAGGTTCGGCTCTGCGCCCTGATCGATCGCGGTAAAAATAGATTGGCTGAGCTTTTTGCCAAGCTCAACGCCCCATTGATCAAAGGGGTTAATCTGCCATATTTGTGCCTGACAAAAAACCTTATGTTCATATAAAGCGATGAGAGCGCCCAATGTTTCCGGGGTTAGTTGATGCAGAATAATAGTATTCGAAGGCCGGTTACCCGGCAGGGTTCGAGGCGCTTTTTCTAGGTCAGAGCCCTCAATGTTGAGCTGCTCAGCGCCCATGCCCTGTAACAACGCCTGGCTCTGGCTCAGGCAATTTGCCACCAGCCAGTCATGGTGAAGGTGGCGATCATGATGGGGTATTAGTGGCAGAATAAAGTCCAAACTGGTGAAGTGCGTGCCCTGATGCAATAGCTGGTGGAAGGCATGTTGACCATTGGTCCCCTCTCCGCCCCAAATTGTCGGGCCCGTCTGGATGGTGACCGGGTCTCCTTGGATGGATATGGATTTGCCGTTGGACTCCATATCAAGTTGCTGGAGATGCGCTGGTAAGAGTCGCAACGAATGATCGTAGGGCAGAATAGCGTGTGAACCGACGTCCATAAAGTTACGGTAAAATACGCCCAGTGCTGCGAGCATCATAGGCATATTGTGTGGCCAGTGACTGGTTCGAAAATGGTTATCCATGGCCTCGGCACCCTTTAACAAGGATTCGAAGTGGTGAAATCCGAATTTGATCGCGATGGGCAGGCTGACAGCGGACCAAAGGCTGTAACGGCCGCCAACCCAATCCCACATGGGTAGAATATTCTCATCAGCAATGCCGAACGCGCGTGCAGCCGGCACATTACTGGTTACCGCCACAGCGTGCCGATGTAACTGGGTCGCTGGAATGGTTTGACGCAACCAACGTTGAGCCGACTCAGCATTGACCTTGGTTTCGATGGTTGAGAAGGATTTAGAGACGATGATGACCAGGGTTCGATTCGGGTCTAGCCTCGCCAAGACTTGGTCGATATGTTGCCCATCAACATTAGCAACATAATCGCAATGGATCTGGCCATCACTATAGGGTGAGAGAGCTTCCTCCACCATGCGCGGTCCAAGGTACGACCCACCAATACCGAGATGTAAAACATGGGTGATGGTTTTACCGCTGGCACCCAGCCAATTGCCGCTACGCACTGCTTCGCTGATGCGCTGAACCTGAGCCAGAGACGCTTGTACAGCAGCATATTGATCTGCCAGCATTGGGTTCGCGGGTGCGGTGCTGGCCCTGAGTAACGAATGGAGCGCGGCGCGGTTTTCAGTAGGGTTGATTCTCTCGCCCGTAAACATAGCCTCAATGCCGGCGCCGAGCTGAATCTCGTCGACTAATTGCTGAAAGAGTCCCAGGGTTTCGTCGTTAATCAGATTTTTTGAGTAGTCGAGGGTCAAACCTGCGGCCTGCAAGCTATAGCGGGTTGCGCGGGATGGGTCGGCTTCAAACATCGATAACATAGAGGTGTGGCGCATTCGCCGAGCCTGGTCAGCGAGGGCTTGCCAGCAGCCGGGAAGAACGTAAGCCATATCTGTTATACCATTAGAGGAGTCGGGTTGTAGTAGTGTCGAGCGCGTTTGACCTTACTCAGGTAAGCGACAAGGGCCTCGTAGTCGGCATCACTATTGACCAGGTCAATTTCAGCAGCGTTGACGATGAGCAAAGGTGCAGCATCGTAATAATGAAAAAAATTGGTATAAGCATCGACCAGTTGAGCAAGATAGGCCTTTTCAATGTACTGTTCAGCAGCAATACCTCGCTGTTGAATTCGATCCATCAGCACGGGCACCGGAGCCTGCAGATAAATCACCAGGTCCGGCGTCGGCGCATCGATTGCGAGGTGGTTGTAGACGTTGTTGTAGAGCGCCAATTCGTCATGGTCGAGATTGATTTCGGCAAACAGTCGGTCTTTTTCTAATAAGAAATCTGCGATTCTGACCGGCTCAAACATATCACCTTGGCGCATCTCCTGAATCTGCCGACTACGTTCAAACAGGAAAAATAGCTGAGTGGGTAGCGCTGCCTGACGCCTGTTCTGATAGAAACGATCAAGAAAGGGGTTGGTCTCAGGCTTCTCGAGCACCGTTTCATAGTTAAAAGTGGTGGCCAGGCGCTTGGTGAAGGTTGTCTTGCCGACGCCGATAGGACCTTCGACAGCAATATAGTGGGGAAAGTCAGGGTGGTTTGTATCGAACTGCAAGCCTTTCTCCCGATTATGCGTCAACGAGTTGAGCAGATTGTACAATCTTTTTAGGCGTTTGAGGCTTGATTCGCCGGTTTTCTCCGCCGTCGTCGCGGGCGATTAGTTGGCGTCTGCGGCTTTTCCAGCAGATCGCCACGATCTCTTTCTTCGGTCTCCTGAAATTTTGTCCACCAGGCGCCAAGTCCATCGAGTTCCTCGCCTGACTCTTCCCGTAATAACAGGAAATCATAGGCGGCGCGAAAGCGCTTATGCTGCAAAAGAGTCTCCGGTTTTTTGCCCACTTTAATGGGCAAACGATTTTGCAGGCTCCAGATATCCCGCATGGGGCCCGAAAAGCGTTTGGGAATAGAGGTCACCAGCAATTGCCTCAATACCACTTGATTCGCACCCTCAAAGCTGGCGACATAACTGTTCTCGCCATCTGCCTCAAGGCGATCCCGCTGTGTGAGATAGGGCTGCCAGAGCAGCGCAGCGAAGATAAATGCGGGAGTGACAGGCATATCCTGGGCAATTCGTCGATCGGTGCTGGCCAGCGCCAGGCGAATCAACTCGGCGCAGTGCGCGTTATCAAGCAAACGGTTTGTTTCAGGAAATAACCAGCCGAATAGATCGTACTCACGTAGGACCTTGAAGGATTGTTCACCATGCCCGGTCATGAAAAGCTTGAGCACTTCCTCGAATAAGCGAGCCGGCGGTATATCCCTTAAAAGCAGACCCAAGCGGTGAAGAGGCTCGGCTGTGCTCGCGTCTATCTCGAACCCGAGTTTAGCCTTGAATCTAACGGCTCTGAGCATTCGCACAGGGTCTTCTCGATAGCGGCTATCAGGCTCACCGATCAGGCGAATCTGGCGATTGCCAAGATCTTCAAGACCGTTGACCTCGTCGAGGATGGTGTCCTGCTCAGGGTCGTAATAGAGCGCATTCATGGTGAAATCGCGGCGCTCAGCATCCTCATGGAAGCTGCCATAGATATTGTCAGATAGGATCATGCCGCCATCAGAGAAATTCTGCTCTGTCTCCAGTGCACTATGGGGTGCTCTGAAAGTAGCGACCTCGATGATTTCTCGTCCAAACCTGACATGGACAATCTTGAAACGCCGGCCAATCAACCTCGAATTGCGAAATAAGTCGTGAACCTCCTCCGGACTGGCGTCGGTGGCGACATCAAAGTCTTTGGGATGACTGCCCAGTAGCAGATCACGGACACAACCACCCACCAGATACGCTTGGTAACCAGCGCTGGTCAGTCGTTTCACTACCTTCAAGGCATTGACGTTGATGTGGTCAGGCGACAAGTCTATGGGCGTTTCAGTCATTCTCATGAGCTATTTTAAAAGATGGCGACGTCCATCGGGGCAGGTCGCAGTAGTCGCTCATAGTAGCAGAGAGTGTGGCGGGAGAGTATGCAGAAAAGGGATTTGGTGCAGCGAAAAAAGCAGGGGACAAATCCATGCCCCCGGTTGCAATGGCAAGTTAGTGATTTTTATTATTCTTCGCAGTTGTTATTTTTTTTATCACGTTATTATTTTTAGTGTATCGAAGCCCGTTTGCTATTGTTGTTACATCGACACGTTAGCTTCACAGCTAGGGTAACGTTCAGCAGGAATTGTGCCAGCAACATGATCTTAAGAATAACAAAGCTTTATCGTTTTGGGTGCGCGAAAAGCGGGTCGAATAGTTACACTAGCGTGCGCGAGTGTGAACTTAAGTATCACAATGGGTGGCTTTATCGGCCGCTCCATAAGTCGCCTGAGCACCGCAGGGCGGCCGACGAGCAGAGCCTAAACGGGTCAGATTTTTCGAGAGCGCTCGCGCGGCATGCTGAACTTTTGGCGTCTTTGCCATAATGCTTTGCGGCTGATGCCGAGTTTCTGGGCCAACTCTGTTTCCGTCATGTGACCTTGATGATCTGTGACGAAGCGAGTGAAATACTCAGCCAGAGAAGCATTATCCATTGAATCGTGGTTCCCTCGATGACGGCTGTCCGCAGAGCGGTGGTGGGTCTCAATTTCGATGGCCAGTGATTCTGCATCAATCAGTATCCCCTCACACATCGTCACGCTACGTTCGATGGCATTCTTTAATTCACGAATATTACCCGGCCAAGAATAGGTTTGAATCAATGCCAACGCGTCTTGCGAAAACCGCAAGCACGACTTACCAAGTTTTCGGCTGTTCACTTGGAGAAAGTGCTCGGCCAGACTCTTCAGATCACTCGGTCTCTCGCGTAAGGGTGGCAGGTTAAGTTTGATGACATTCAAACGATAATAGAGGTCTTCACGAAACTGCCCGCTCTTTGTCAACCTTTCCAGGTTGCGGTGAGTTGCAGCGATCAGTCGAACATCCACCTTGCGGGTTTCAATGGACCCGACTTTGCGAATTTCGCCTTCCTGCAGAACCCGCAGCAACCGGGCTTGGGCCTCCAGGGGCAGCTCGCCGATTTCGTCGAGAAACAAGGTGCCTCCATTCGCAGCTTCAACAAGCCCGATTCGACTATTAATGGCACCAGTAAAAGCCCCCTTTTCGTGACCGAATAGCTCCGACTCGATCAGCGTCTCAGGAATCGCGGCACAGTTGAGCGAAACCATGCGTCGGTGACTACGGGGACTGGCCCCGTGGATAGCGCGAGCCACGAGTTCCTTGCCCGTGCCTGACTCGCCTGTAATTAATACGCTTGACTGGGTTGGCGAGACTTTGCAGATACGATCAAAGAGTTGGCGCATGGCATCACAGTCACCCAGCATTTCTGGAAATAGCGGGGGTGGGTTTTCCGTCGGCCCGATCAGCGTGACGACGGATCTCAGGAGTTCCTCTTGGTCGCAGGGTTTGGCAATATAGTCAGCTGCGCCAAGCTTCATGGTTTGCACGGCAGAGCTGATGGTGGCATTGCTGGCCATAACCAATACCGGTACGCTATTGGCGAGTCTGATGATATCGGTACCCGCTGATCCGGGCAGGCGTAAATCAGTGATGATTAGCGCGAAAGTCTCCAGATCTTTCTGCAAGGCCTCGGCTAAAGATCCAGCTTCTACCACTTTGTATAATTTTTTTTCGAGAAACTGCTTTAAGGATGTACGTAGGACCAGGTCATTTTCGACGATAAGAATATTTCTTCTGCTCATATAACACACTGCAGAACCTGACATCTGTATAGGTACTAAACAATGATGACTCATCGAAGTCAAATTTATTTCGTGGCTGACGTTCTGTAGAGGATGTGCTGCGAGCCGGGTGCCTCGAAAGCGTTCGCTAATATTGGTCTGGTGGCGCTGCAAGTTCTCGTTTTTTTGGCACCCGCTCCATCGACCATGCAGCGGTCGCAGCGCCCAGAAGTGTCTCCAGGTCGTCAACCTCGGGATGTAGCGGTTGGCAGAGCACCTTCAAGGCTTGCCTGATACAGGCGGTTGGTGCTTCCATTGATGTTGCTGCTGCGCCGGTGGATTTGCTGAGTTTGAGGCCATGTTGGTCAACCATTAACGGGATGTGCGCGTAGCTAACCTTGGGGCGATGCAAGAGCTGCGCTAAAACAATTTGTTTGGGTGTTGAGTCAAGCAGGTCGCTACCACGAACCACATGACTGATTTGCTGAAACGCATCGTCTACTGTGACTGCCAGTTGATAGGCAAACCAGCCATCCCTGCGTTTAATGATGAAGTCTCCGATTTCGGTGGGTAGTTGCCAGGCCTGTGGCCCTTGAATCGGGTCGGCTAAATTGATCGTAGTTGAAGGGATGCGCAGGCGAATCGCATAGGGTGTCAGAGTGGTCTCGAATCGCCGAGACTGGCAGGTGCCTGGATAAATCGGCGGCAGGTCACGTCGGCTGCAGGTGCAAGGATAGGCAAGACTTCGAGTTTTCAGATCCTCCAACGTCGCCTGGTAGGCATCAAGTCGCTGGCTTTGAAACAAGGGTGCGCCATCCCAGTGCAGCCCTAAAGCCGCCAGTTGTCTCATGATCTGATCGGGAGCCTTCGGGTCCTCGCGCGGCGGATCTATATCTTCAATTCGAAGCAGCCATCGGCCGTTGTGGTGGCGCGCGTCTAACCAGCTAGCCAGCGCAACAACGACCGATCCAAAGTGCAGTGGTCCAGTCGGCGAAGGCGCAAACCGGCCTATGTAGTGCTGACCCTCAGCCATGCTTCACAGGCAGGCGCAGTCTAGCCGTGAATTTGACGTTCCTTGATTTCATCGAGTGTCTTGCAGTCGATACATTGAGTCGCGGTTGGCCTGGCTTCCAGTCGCTGGATGCCGATTTCTATACCGCAGGATTCGCAGTAGCCGTAGTCGTCCTGATCGATCAGGTCGATAGTAGCATCAATCTTTCTGATCAGTTTGCGTTCCCGATCGCGGGTCCGTAACTCAAGGCTGAACTCCTCTTCCTGGGTCGCTCTATCTGCTGGATCCGGATCGTTGGCAGCAACATCTTTCATATGGTTAACAGTGCGATCAACTTCCTCCATCAACTGCAATTTCCAGTCGAGCAGAATCTGCTTGAAATGTTCCCGCTGTACCGCGTTCATATACTCTTCATCTTTTTTGCGAGTATAGGGTTTGAAATCTGCAGGCTGGGCATCTATTCGACGGCTGCCGGGTTTTTTCTTGTTAGCCTTGGCTGGTGTCTTAGCCGCTATTTTTTGCTTGACGGCTGGTTTTTCATTGGAGTCAGAGACGGTCTTGGCCACGTTTGGTTCTCGTTGGGCTGCCTTTGGAGAGCCTTTAGATGATGTTTTTGTCGGAATGTCTGCTGGCGATTCTTGCGCCACATTTAGTTTTTCGACCGCTTTCAGTTTGGCGCTAGCTTTGGCAGGTTTGGTTGCCTTGGCGTTAGGCTTTGTCACCACAGCGGTCACGGGCGCCTTTTTTACGGGTTTGGAGGCCAAGGGTTTTTGGTTGCTAGCCTTGGTTTTGGCCGAAATCGGCGTCGTCTTTACAACCTTGGCGGCGACAGTTTTCTTTTCCTGCGCCGACACTTTGACAGAGGTTTTCGCAGATGTTTTTGCAGATGTTTTTGCAGATGTTTTTGCCACAGGTTGCTTGCTTATTGCGGTCGCAGTTGCCTTGGGTTTCTTGGTCGGATTAGTCGCGACTTTGGCCGCTGGTTTCTTGCCAACCGGCGCTTTCTTTACCGGTTTAGCAGCCGGTTTAGC
>Ga0181558_10000611_pt1 | contig 33344 bp, 28 predicted proteins | sample 011ome_22_FD_133754 | JGI IMG/M metagenome (GOLD analysis project Ga0181558, IMG submission 133754) | Coastal salt marsh microbial communities from the Groves Creek Marsh, Skidaway Island, Georgia - 011507BT metaG (megahit assembly) | ecosystem: Environmental > Aquatic > Marine > Intertidal... | reverse complement strand
GGGGGGTCGATCGGCCAGGTCGTGATTGGTCAAATTCGCGATGGTCCTTCCTTGTGTGTGGGTTTGTTCACGAGTCAGGACCAGGGACGATCGCCGGAGCCTCAGAGACCCGGTCCGGCTCAACCCTTAGGAGGGTTTAAGCCATATGGACGCGGACGCGACTCGGCGCGCGCGACGTCCCATCGGCCTCTTAATTCGACGCCTTAGGACGCCATGGTACGTATGCTGCGTTCGTCGCGATGTGCGCGAGGTCGATCGCGTGTGATGTGTGTGTGGGTAGTGTTCGCACGCGCGCGGCGCCCGGGTGGCGGTGGTGGTGGTGGTGGTCGTCGTCACCCGTCGTCGTCGTCGTCGTCGCGGGTGACCCTAAAGCGGTCGATCGGTGCGGCGCGAGGAGGGTTGGTGGTGCGCGGCTGCGCGCGCGCGCGTGGGTGCGATGGGCGTGGACGGATGCGCATGGAATGATGATGATGAGTGTCGTCGTGTGTGCGTGCGTGCGCACGCGTGGGCGGCGTCGTGCGCGCGCGGGTGACGAGTGTTGGGTGATGATGACGATGCGCGCGAGACCCTAAACGCGCAAACCCGCGCGAGAGGTTTGACGATTGCGTGCGTACTGACGACGCGTGTGTGTTTCGTGAATGTGCAGCCGTCTGTTCCGGAATCTGTGTTGAAAAAGCGCACGCGCGATGCTCAATGGGCTGAGCAAAAGGCTGCCGCCGCGGCATCTGCCAAGGCTGCCGGCGAGAAGAAGCGCGAGGAAATCTTCAAGCGCGCGGAGAAGTATGTGAAGGAGTACCGCGACCAGGTGAGTTTGTTTTTGTTTTTGATTGCGCGTGCGTGTGTGCGAGTTCAAGTGCGTGAGAGAGTTGTTACAAGCACAATGTCTTGTGATGTTTTCGACGAATGCGAGTGACATGCGACTAACTGAGTGACTTTGCGTACACCTCAAAGGAAACGGATCTCGTGCGCCTCAAGCGCGAAGCGCGCGCCAAGGGTGGTTTCTACGTCGAACCCGAGGATAAGCTCATCTTTGTGATGCGCCTCCGCGGTCTTAACGACATCCACCCGAAGACGAAGAAGATTCTTCAACTCTTGCGCTTGCGCCAAATCCACAACGGTATCTTCATGAAGGCGAACAAGGCGACGCTCAACCAGCTCCGCAAGGTGGAACCGTACGTCATGTTTGGTTACCCGAACTTGAAGAGCGTTAGAGAGCTCATCTACAAGCGTGGTTACGGTAAGGTGAACAAGCAACGCATTCCGCTCACGGACAACGAGGTTATCGAGAAGGCGCTCGGCTCCAAGGGTATCATTTGCGTCGAAGATTTGATCCACGAGATCTATACCGCTGGCCCGAACTTCAAGGAGTGCGCCAACTTCTTGTGGCCCTTCAAGCTCTCCGCCCCGAACGGTGGTATGACCGAGAAGAAGAAGCACTACATTGAAGGTGGTATGGCTGGTAACCGCGAAGACAAGATCAACGCGCTCATCCGCCGTATGAACTAAAGAGGAGTGTGTTGGAAATTTGTCGGCCGGCGTCGGCGGCGGTGAGGAGGTGTTTGGTGCCCAACTAGTGGGGGGATTGGAATATGTGTAATCATACACAAGTTAATTTCGTAAATTTGCATCTCGCTCCTTTTATTTGTTCTCCTAAAAGCCTCACCATCTAGATGCCCTCGGGCCAACTAGATGCCCTCTGGCGCGACGGCTGCACTCGTCGCCTCGCATGGCGCCTCACGTCAACACTCGGTTCGACGAGGCGGACGATGCGGAAGATTATAAATGGCGTCAACCGCGTTCACCGACCCCTCGCACAATTACCCCTCGCGCGCTCCTCACGCCGCAGCGAACGCCCGCCGAACACGCCCTCGCCCTGGCGCACGCTGATGATTACAAGAGCACGCTCACGTCGAGGTATTTGGACGAGCAAGCGCGCGGGCGAGACGATGGATACGTACCCGCGAGCGAGATCGATGGACGTGATGGGGAGAACGAACGAGCTGCCGCGGTGATGATAGGTGGTGGACTCGAGAGCGCGTACGGAAGAGGTGAGGATGGTGATTACGGCTCTGGAGCTCGCATCCGCGGCGTCGCTCGCGCAGGAGAGTGCTTGGAATTGCGTGGATACGACCCCAAAATCGATGGAGTCACGCATTGGCAACGAGTCAATCCGTACGGCGGAGTGGAATTGATCGAGAACGCGCGTGGAAGGCGTTATGTGTGTCAAGACGAGGACATCGGGTGCACCGTGCGCGCGCTGCGAAGCGTGAATGGTCAAGTCGTGGCGGTGATGATGGATGATCCTGTAGAATTAGCAATAGATAGACCGCGCGAGGCTGTTGAGGGCAAGCGAAAAGAAGTTGTGCTACCAGACGTTCCACTTGGACCGGCAAGCGCGGCGTACACGCTACATGCGAGAGGCAAGGTGCTCGAAGCAGAAGCGTGTGAAGCCAACAAAGATGATAAGATAAGCGAAGAAAAGGCGAAAGAGGCATTAAAGTGCTACGTCACCGCCGCCAAAGAACAATTCGTACCAGCTTACTCGAGTATTGGTCGGATGTATGAACTCGGTATTGGTATGGAGTGCGACTACGAACAAGCGCGAGGTTGGTACAGAGAAGGCATCAAAGAAGGTTGTCCCATCTGTGCGAATAACTTTGGGGTCTTAGAATATTTAGAGATAGGTGAGGGTGCTGACAAGGAAAATGCGGCGAGTTATTTCCAAGAAGCTGTCACGCTTGGAAACCCAGCGGCGATGAATAACTTGGCGTTGTGCCTCGAAGAAGGCACCGGTGTCGAACAAAATTTCTATGAAGCGCAAAAGTATTACGAATTGGCAGCTCAAGGCGGAGTCATGAGTGCCTTTACGTCTCTCGGCTATTCGAAGATAGTGAATGGTGAGCTTGACGAGGCTCTGGATGCATTTAATGCGGGGTTGGACTTTGGAATTGAAGATGCTGCAGAAGGAGTAGCTTTGCTTTCAGACTTGAACGCATCAAAACCAGAGATACTGCGCGACCGTGCCGAGAGTTTGGCCGCCGAATTATCCATAGAAGCGCTGACGAAAGAGGTTGAGCAGTATGCCGATCTTTCCAAGCGATTTTATGAGCTTCTCACGTTGACCGCAGGTGAAAGAGTCAAGAACGCCGCAAATCGCTGCATCGAAGAAGTTTTCTACAGCTAATGATCGACGTGTATTTATTTATGTGTAATACAAAACTGTACCGGTACAAAACGAACCAACTAGGAGATTTACTCCGCCTTAAACGTTATCAAGAACTTTTTTGCATCGGAGATCTCACGACGACGACGCATAAAGCTCCACTTGAGCTCTGCGCCAAGGAGCTCAACCACACGTGGTAGCGCCTCTTCAGCAGCCTTAATGTCTAAAAACGCTAAGCGAGTACGTCTCGCGAGGAAATCTACCGCAGTTTGGCAATATTCTGCTCGTGCAGCGTACACGACTTCCGCTTCAATTACTGGATGATTTGGAACTAAGCGTTTGGACAAGTGCGAGTACGCCGCCAAGTCTGCGACCACGAGTGCCCGATCGCCATATGAAGTCGCGAGATGTTTCGCAACGACTTCATCCGGCGGACCGCCGAAACCCTTACCACCACGTTGAGCAACTTTGACGAAAAGATCTCTCGTGTATCCATGTGCTCCGACAACCCCCAATGAAGCGGTGCGACACTTACCAGCATCATCCGCCAAACCACCTATTTCGATCGCCTTGTCGACGGCTTCTTCAGCCATTCGTCTGTATGTGGTCCATTTACCCCCAGTGATAGTTACCATACCATCCTTCTCCACAGCGATGATGTGATCCCGCGACATGTTTTCGGTGTCGCCAGCTGATGGGTCAGACGCGAGCGGACGAATGCCGCTCCACACGCTAAGAATATCTGACTTCCGAGTGTCTACCTTCAAATACGGCGCAATAGACTCTAATATAAAGTCCACCTCCTCTTTCGTAGCCTTGGGTGTCATCGTAACGTCACACTGCTTGTCCGTTGTACCGGCGATGCACGCGCCTAGCCATGGGAGTAGAAACACGACGCGCCCATCCTTCGTTTTGGGCACAATGAGCCCCATATCGCTCGGACAGTAATACGCAGGAAGCGTGATATGTGCCCCTGCTGAAGGCATCATGATCCCATTTGCCTTGGAGTCGGACATCTTACGCAGTTCATCTGTAAAAGGTCCGCTCGCGTTAATAATCGTCTTGGCGTACACGTCAAACTCATTTCCAGTCAACATGTCGCGCGCACGAACACCAACGACGCGTTCGCCGTCTTTATGAAGCTTTACTACTCGCGTGTGATTCACAACTGTCGCACCAGCGTGCGCTGCAGTACACGCAAGCGCTACATTGAGCCTTGCGTCATCAAACTGTCCGTCGTAATACACAATCGACCCTTTCATCGTCTTCTCGCCATCATCCGTTCGCTTTTGCGCCAGTTGCGGGAACATCTCTCCCACTTTACCCGCACGTGCGAAACTCGACAAAGTCAACCCTTGCGTACCAGCCACTAAATCATAGGCTTTCATACCAGCCCAATAATATGGCACCTCCCACCACTCGTAGCACGGCGTCGCGATCGGCAACGCTCGCGTCAAATGTGGCGCATTATTCAACAGCGTTTTTCGCTCCATCAATGCCTCAAAAACTAATTTCAATTGCCCAGGATCGAGTTGAAACACTGCCTTCTCTAAATATCGCACACCACCATGTACTAATTTCGTCGACCGTCCGCTCGTGCCGGCGCCAAAGTCTTCGCCTTCGAGCGCGCACGCGCTCAACCCACGTGTCGCCGCGTCCACCGCGCACCCAGCGCCCGTGGCACCGCCGCCGATGATTAAAACATCAAACTTGTTCGTTTCGTTCCGCTTCAATGACGCCAACATTGCCGCACGCGTGGGCAAAGGCGTCGATGCAATCGCCCACGGGTCTCGAGGCAGCGTCCCATCGGCGCCATCGCCGTTCGAGTCCACCGCGGACGTCGACGTGAAGCCATACACCGCCAGCGCGCACGACGCGGATGCAATGCCGATGGTCGAGCCAGTGGTGAGAGCGCGGCGAAGCGCCATCGCGCGCCTCGTCTTCGAGCGTGCGCGGGTTCAACAGTGACGTCATGGACGCTTTACATTTTACTGAAGACTTTATTACAACGACCACGGGCGAGAAATGTCGAGCAGCGAGCGTTTCGAAGCGAGAAATGATTACATTTAAGCGCATCGCTAGCGCTTGAGCGCCTGGAAGCGCTTGGAGAGATCATCACTGTCATCTTTGCCCGCGTTGGCTTCCGCGGCGGCAGTTGGCGAAATTGTCGCCGGCGCGGATTTTGGTTTGGGGATGAACGGTGCCGCGCTTGGAGACATTTTGGGTGGTGCACCACCGACGCCTGGTGGCGGACCTGGCATGATGTCTTCACTGTCGGTAGTCTCTGGGACATCTGGCGTGGCAAGGACTTCTTCAATGACGGCTTCGATGTCTTCGTCATCAATGTGTACGTCAGCGTCATCAGCGCCGTCGTAAACTGCGGTGGTTTCTGCCACATTTTCCTTTCGCGAAACGCCTGCTAAAGCGGCAGCGGCTTCACTTGCGCGCTGTGCGCGTTGCGCGGCAGATTCTGCGGCGGCGGCAGCTTCCATGGCGTCTTTATACACGACATCTGCACCATCGTCAATAGCGCCGTCGCGCATGTCCATTGCCACGTCTATCTCTTTAGTTTCGAGTTCAACCTCTAACCCGTTCGCCGTAGCGATGATTTCTAAACGAGTCACGCATTCGGCGTCATCCACGGCGCGCACTTTTAACGCATCCAAAATTGCTGGGTGTGCCCCGCACGCTTTGGCTGTCTTATCGTCCTCGCAAGATTTCGCAAAATCTTTCCCATATTTGCGTCCAAACTGCTGCTTCGCGCTCGTGAGTTCGGGTAGTTCTAAAGCTCGCTTGGCGGCATAAATCACACTCGCGATGGGTTCGCGGAGTTCATCAGGTAACTCTTTCGAAGCGCTCACTAACGGAAGTCGAACAATCAATTGCTCGCATAAGATTTCCAACACCTCAAACGCTTTCAACGTACGCTCATCGCGCACGACGGATTCCACCCTCACCCGCGCTTGCGCGTGTTTCTTATTCGTCAGTAAATCCACAACATCTCGCACTAACGCGTCTCGTGCGGCGGACTTTTTATTCTTGAGCAGTTTGATGCGTCCGACGCATAACCGCAGCGAAGTTTTCGTCTTCGTCGCGTCGTATCCAATGTTCAGCGCGTCTTTGATAAAATCGAGACCAAACACACCCATGCTGGACTGTCGCGTCGTTTCGTGTCGCGCGTCGATGGATGCAGGCGTGGAGACGTGTGAGGCACGCGAAACCGACGTCGTCGCGCCAGGTGGAAAAATCTACAACAATTCAATGTACAACCCTGTCGCGCACAACTTTTACACTACTCATCGACAAACAACGCCCTAAATGCATCGGCTTCGATGCGCATCTCCTCCGCCGTCCGCGGTTCGCGAGCGTCGTTATCCAACGCCTTGGACGCCCGTCCCTCCAACGCGTCGTACACGTCGTCGTTGCGCTCAAAATCACCCTCTCGACGCGGTAACACGTGTACGTGCACGTGCGGCACACTTTGCCCCGCTAACGGACCGTCCTGTATCGCCAACGTGCTCGATGTCGTGTCATGCACGCGTTCTATTTGACGTTGCACGCGCGCCACCGAGCGCCACAAGTCTGATATCTCATCCGACGTCAAGTCGGTAAATTTCGCCACGACGCGCCGCGGACACACCAGCACGTGTCCGCGAACGACAGGTTTTAAATTCACCAGCGCAAACGTGCTCGGGGTTTCGTAAAACACTTGCGTGCGCGGGATTACTATCGGTCCAAACGCGTACCCGCGGTCAGCGTCAGCATTCACCATGGCACTCGTCGCCTTGCGAGACACCCGTCGCGCGCCCACCGTCGCCGTGCGCGTCGTCCACGCCCCGCTCGATGTTCTCGCGCGCGTCACTGCGAGCGCACAGCGCGTGATCATGCAACACCACCGCGAGGCGCGCTCTCAAGGGCTCGTCGAGTTGGTTGTCACCGTCGTTATCATTACAAAGCAATTCGTATCGCGTATCGCCCCCGTCGTCGTCATCATTTACTTGAACTGCGTCTCGTAATACGACACCGACTGCCCATTATAATTCGCAAACTCATTATTCGCTTCCTCGAACCCCGTGAGTGAGGTCGTGGCAAACACCACGCCTCCGATCACCGCCGCGGCGACGGCGAGCCCGCCGATCCCACCCAAACCTTTCTTCGCGTACTTATCGCTCGTTGGGCTCTCGGTGTACAACTGCCTCGGTTCGATGGCAAAAATGTTTCCGCTCCCACTGTTATCCTTACCGATGTACCCAGTGGCGCGATCGATGTCGTTTTTCGCGCGAACGACCACCGCGTGGCGCTGGGCGCTGGGGCGGGGGTGCGCGCGCGAATGCGTCGTCGCGATCGTCGTGCGTGCGTGCGTCGCGTGGGCGTGCATCATCGATATCTCTGTCGTCACGCGTTGTCGTCTTTGGCGCGCGCGCTGGGCAACGGGTTCGCGCGCGAGGCGTCGAGTGCCGAGGCGGAGGCGTGACGTCACACACACACGTGTGCTGACTGGACGAGGTTATCGTCGGGACGCGCGCGCGCGATACTCATACTCGTCGATGGGCGTGCGTGTGGGTGAGGGGGGAGACGATAACGACGCGAATGGGGAAAGTGGAGTGATGGTTTTATGGTATCACACACGTGGGTGGCGGAACGCGGGGCGCGAAGGAAAGTGACTATTCGCTTCGGCGCGGGTAGCGGATGAAACCGTCGTCGCGTCTACTGTCGTCGTCGTCATCGTCGTCGTCACCGTCGTCGTCTTTTGTGCGAACGGCGTTGGGTCTTGTGCTAAAGTCTACCTTTTTGACCTTTTTGATTGTTGTCGCCGCATCGTCAGTGTTGCGAGAGGAGATTGTTTCTTCGTCTCGCACGAGTTGGTCTTCAAATTTCACGGCGCCGGCGTCGATTTTCACCTCAATCAAACGCGCCTCGAGTTCGGCTTGTGATTGTTTGAGGTCTGATATCGCCTTGGATAGCACTTCGAACTGCTTTGAGCTGACGGTGTGCAGGCCAGACATCGTGGATTGTCCATCCACGAGCTCGGCTTCGAGGAGTTCGATGCGCTGCGCGACGGCTGCGAGAATTTGCGCATTCTCCTTGGTCTCCGCTTGTACTTTACGTAACGGCGGTGACAATTCTCGTCGAGTGAGTCTCAAGCGCGTGCCTACTCTAGAAACATCTCGTGCCGTGCGTCTCGATACTTCTACCACGCTGTCATTCGCTTGCTCTAGCATGGCGATGCGCGCAGCGACGGAGCTCGGCACGCCGCGTAACGCCCCGACGCTCGCCGCGTCCCTACTCTTCCCTATTCTCCTAAGTAACGTCCCCGCCACGACCGCGACGTAGAGTGGAAAATCGCCAAACGTCGAAATCGCCGCTCGCGGTGGTACGGGTGTGCCCGTACGCGTCGCTACCGCTACGTTTCGTTGCTCTACGTACGCCGCGCGCGCCTTCACCCCAACCGCCGCAGTCAGCGCAAATACCTCTGCACCATCCAAAAACGCATCTCGCATGGACTCCCCGTCGTCATTTCTATTCACCGCCGCTTTAATGCGCTCTTTTTGCGCGCGTCTACCCGACGCACGGTCTCGATCGCTATACACCCCGTCGTCGTCGTCGTCATCGTCGTCGAAACGCGCTCGAGTCGCCCCGCTTCTTCTGTGCACCTCACGAGCGCGCACGCGCGCCGAACTCGCCCGACCGTTCGCGTGCACGTTTTGAAATAACGCCACGGATGCTTTCACGCGACGTTTATCGCGTCCAGAGCCTCCGACCGGCGTCGATACGTTCGCATGCGCGGCGGGCATAACGGCACGAAACATCATCATCATCGTCGTCGTCGTCATCGACGCCGTCTATGTCTCCAGAGACGAGTGACGAGCGATGACGAGCGATGACGCGCGCGCACTCGCGCGCGCGGCTTTGTCTGCGCTCGCTCGCTCGCTCGCTCGCTCGCTCGCGTCGCGTTGCGTGCGATTGACTGCGGTCTTCAGCGCCACTCACCGTCGCTCTTCGACGTCGTCATGCGCTTCGCATGCGCCGTCGTCGGCGCGAACGCGAGCGCGGTAGACGCGAGCGTTGAAGTCACGTCACGTGGGATACGCATCGATCGCGTGCTCGGCGCGACCGCGGAGGTGGAGACGCCGATGGCATCGACTGCGACTTCATCATCATCATCAACTCGAGCGCAACCGACGCCGGGCGCACTGAAGACGGCGTTGCTGGGTAAGTTCCCATGCGCATCGGTGGTAAACATGAGCTTTGATCCGCATGCGCGCGAGGTGGTGCTCCAGGTGGCGATTCAAGGTGGACAGAGGGTGATTCGACTGCGCTGCGCGCGCGCGAGCGAGGCGACGTCGTTGCGAGACGCAATCGAGACGCACGTCGGCTCGCGCGCGCGATGGGATGTCACCGAACATCAACATGTGAGTACTCAGAATAATGGAGCATCGATGACGTCTTCGGCGCTGGTTCGAGATTTACGGGAAGAGAATGCGTTGTTGTCGGATGCGTTGCGCGCGGCTGAGGAGGCGCTCAAAGCGAGGGACGGCGTCGACGACGGCGATACTATCGATCGCCGGGAGATTGCGAGCTATGAAATCAAGCTGAGAAACATGGCAAAAACTTTAGAGTACCATCAGTCGCGAAGTGCGCGATTGGCCGATGATGTTGCGGAGCACGCGCGGAAATTGGAGCGATATCGCTCGCTCGAATCCGTGCTCACAAAAGAAAACGAAGAACTCCGCGCGAATGTACAAGAGATGAAAGCCGCACGAGACAGTGCGGTGCGGCGAGCAGAAGCAGCGGAAGTACTTTGTGCGCATGCGAAAAATGAGGTTGCAGCGTTATCGAATAACGACGGGTCGTCGTCAGAGGTATCGTCGTCTTTGGCGCTCGAAGAGCTGCGGCGCGAACTAGCCGTCGTAGAATCGGCTCGGTCCACGGCAGAGACGCACTTGAATTTGACGCTCGCACATTTGCGAGCGGCACGTGATGAAAATATCAAACTGACGGAGGATTTACTGAAGAAAACGAACGAGAGCTTTGAGAGAGAAGCTCGCGTGGATGAACTCGAGCAAATGATTGATATGAAATCAATGCGCGAAGGAACGAGTTCCAAAGAACTTGCAATCGCGTTACAGGACCGCACCGAAGCTATGAATCGGGCTAAAATGTTCGAAACTGAGCTCAAGCAGGTTAAGATTGAAGTTGAACGCCTAGTCGGTAGACTCGGTGATGCGGAACGCGCCGCTTTGGCGGAGAAGGAGGAGCTGCGCGCGACGTGTGCGGCACGAATCGAAGAATACGCGACTGAAATGTCAAAGCAGACCGCGGCGGCGAGAGATGCTGCAATTGAAGCTCAGAAACAAGCGTCATTGGTGCACGATGCTCACGTGAAGACGCAAGAGCTCGAATATGAGCTGCATGAAGAGAGGCGCCGACGAATCGAGCTCGAGCGCAATATCTCTCACATGGAGTTGGCGAAACAAACTATTGCGGATTTCACCGCGGACGCTGAGGCGAGTGTGCTGCGCTCCATTCAAGCACAACGCGACGCCAACGTTGAGCTACAACGTCTTAGAGTAGAAAAGCACGATCTCCAAGGTCAGCTTTCGGCGTCAAAAACCACATCCATCGCGTCGCCGGCGCCTTCTTCAACGCATGATACGCCACAATGCAAGGATGAAGGTTGGCGCCGTCAACTCACCGCCACGCTTGATTTGCATAAAACTCTTCGTGGTGGAAGTCCCCAAGCGTTCACTCCGAGTAATAAGGGCGCGAGTTGGAATCGTGTGACCAATCTCACGGGCGGAGCTGCCTTTGCTAAACTGCCGTCTTCGGCGCAGCGCTTGAAGGAAATTGAAGCGGAAATTTCCATGATCAAGTCAAGGCAAACCCCGGTGAAAGCGTCTCTGGAGACAAAATTCAACCTTCATCAAGGCCCGCGCGTGGTCACCGCGTACGAGACTCCTGGAAAATAGCCAATTTTAGCCTTTGTAAAGTCCATCCATCGCGCTCACGAGCCCCAGTCCTCGACGCATCGCCGGCATGATTCTTACCCCACGCCTGGCCATCGCTGCGCCATCGCATGGAGTCACGCGACGCACGCGTACGCGCACGTATGCATCGCCGTCCTCAAGTAATCGCTCGCTCATTCCCGAGACACTCGAAGCCATGAAGGGCGACGACGAGTTTCTCCTCGCGCAGCAAAGATTAAAAGACCTCGGCCAACGCGCGTTGACCAAGGAAGAACGCGCGCGCCGTCGGCGGGCTCTCGATGACCTCGGTGTTCCGGCGTTCGAAACCGTGCTCGGTGAGCGCGGCGGGCGGGCGTTAGTGCGTGAGCCGACGACTATCTTACAAGTGAATATTGGTTTGTTTTGTAACCAGGCGTGCGCGCACTGTCACGTGGAGAGCTCACCGCTGCGTACGGAGATGATGACGCATGACACCGCGGAGGCGATCGTTAGAGTGCTCAAGAATTCACCCGGAGTGAAGATGCTGGATCTCACAGGTGGTGCGCCGGAGATGCACGAAGAGTTTAGGTATCTTGTACGCGAGGCACGAGCGCTCGGCGTGGAGGTCATCGATAGGTGTAATTTAACTGTTTTGTACGAAGATGGGCAAGAGGATTTAGCGTCGTTTTTGGCAGAGAATAAAGTTAAAGTTGTAGCATCCTTACCGTGTTATAGTGAGGCGAATACTGATGCCCAACGAGGGAAAGGTGTATTTGAACGCTCCATCGCGGCGTTGAAAGACTTGAACGCGGTGGGCTACGGCGTCGAAGGTACGGGCTTAGAGCTCGATTTGATGTACAATCCCGGTGGTGCGTTCTTACCTCCGGCGCAAGAAAAGCTTGAAATTGCGTACCGAAGTGAGTTGCAGGATACGTGGGGAATTTCGTTTAGTCGACTCTACACGCTGACGAATATGCCCATCAAGCGCTTTGCAGACTACTTGCACCGTGAGGGCAAGATGAGCGAGTACATGAGCCTTTTGGTGGAAAATTTCAACGTCGCGGCATCAGCGGGGGTGATGTGCAGAGATTTAGTCAGCGTATCTTGGGATGGTCGATTGTACGACTGCGACTTTAACCAGCAACTTGACATGCCGCTGCGCAGTGGCAAGACAATTTTTGACTTGGAAACCATCGACGATATCGTGGGCGAGCACATCGTCGCCGACAATCATTGCTTTGGATGTACCGCGGGGTCGGGGTCGTCTTGCTCGGGGGCAACGATTTAGATAGTTTAGCAGCTCAATTGTTTCAAATACAATTTCAAAAACTGTTTATTTGCGCGCGCGAAGTTTACTTTTTCGCCTTCTTGCCTCCAGCCGGGGCAACTTCGACTACAGTCTTGTGAGACGCCCAAGAAAGGTACGTGTTCCATAGCAACGCCACGACATTCGCTGCGGCGACTTGCAAGTTCAAAGGAACGAAGCGGAAGTTTAAGAACTGAAACGGAATCCAAATCTTCCAGTTCGCCACGACGGTTGACGCAAAGTCTTGCTTCAACTTGGGTATAATTTGGTCTTGCATGCCCTCGATAGTAAACAATGACGAGAGGAAGACACACAAGAACGCCGGCGCGAACACACCTTGATCCAAGATCAAACTAATCGCGGCGCCCGCGCTCCCTTTGACGGTGACGAGCTTCCCGAGTGTTCCGTACCACAAGTGCAAGGCTGGACCGACGAGCACGGCTCCGAGGAACGTAAACACGCCAGCTCGTCTAAAGTCAACGCCCTTGTTCGCGGCGTCATCAAACATGAATTGTGCGAACAAGTCACCGAGCGCGTTTAAAAAGCCGCTCGTCGCGCACTTCGTCGCCAACGGATGCTTCTCCAACGCTTGCAAGTACGCCCCCCACAACGACGAGCTACCGTTCGACGAACCACTTCCTCCATCGTTATTGCCTCCACTTCCACCTCCGCCTCCGCCACCACCACCGTTTCCACCACCGCCGGCGTTGTTACTCCCTCCGCCGCGCGCCGTCGTCGCTGCTCCTCTCCGCGTCGTCGTCGTCGTCGTCATCCCGCGCGCCACCCCACCCGCACTCGCGCGCGCGAACGCACGAACTTCACCAAACGCACCCCCAACGCCGCGTCGCGTGCCTCCCCCCGCCCGCGCGCCCGCACCGCTCGCATCGCTCGCACTCGAGCGCACCAACGGCATCGCCGCGCGCGCGCTCCCTCGCCCCGCGCCCGCCGCCCCGCGCGCGCCACTCGCGCCGCGCGTCGCCACCGCCATCACCGCCACCGCCCCGCGTTGGCATCCGTGCATCACAACCCCCATCATCGCACCGCGCGCGTCAGAGAATGATGATGCTCAAGCGCGCGCGGATGGGTGCGAGTTCAAACGACGCCGAGAAAATCACCCTCGCGCGCGCGCACGCTCGCCCTTTTGCGCTCGCGCGGCGTCGCGTGCGGTAGGGATGCGTATTCTCCCACAGTCCGTCGCGCGCGCGCGGCGAGGCGCGATGGCGAACGGGGTGAGCCCGGGGTGAGCTCGTCACTGTGCGACGCGGCGAACGAAAAAACAAATGTCTGGACCGTACAGTGGAAAGTCGAGTTTAGCGGCGGTGATGCGCGCCGGGGCCGTGGTCGTCGGGTTGGGGTACGGCGTCGTCGTCAATGGATTCACTGGGTTGTTCGGGAAGTGATCTCTCGCGCGCGATGTGGGCTGGTGGGTGATGGATGACGCCGCGGATGAGGAGGAGGATCGCGAGGGCTACGGGGGTGGACTTTGGCGCGCGCGGTTTGACGTAGTAGATTGTAATTGAGTGAGTATATGTGTTTGTGCGATGTGTGTGTGTGCGTGTGTTTGATGATATTACCTAGGTGCGCGTTTACGTGCGTCGCGTGCGCGCTCGGTTTTTTTTTATTGCGTGAGATCGCGCAAGACTTCGACCCAGCGGTGCAGAGCGAGCGGGGACGCGTCGACATCCATAGTGTCGTCGTGTGATTCGTGACCGTGTCGGGCCATTTCTAGAAGCATGAATAGACGCTTGATGGGGACTTGGTCGCCCATCAGTGCCTCGAGCGCTTGGCACGCTTGAGGGATTTCATCGCTCGCGAAGGCGTTGAGTTGCGTCAACACTTCGGTGGTTTCGCCCATGGATAACATAGGGACGTGTAAAGATACGTTGAACGCCTGGTTGAGGCCCATTTCTTCAAAGACCATAGGCAACGATGTGGTGCCGATGACGAAGAGCTTGCGTCCTGGTGGGGGTTGTCGCTTGAGCAACACTAAAAGCGCTTGTAAGACGACGTTGCTAAAACGCGGTCCGATGGAGACGTACTCAAGCAAGCGCTCAATATCATCCAAAACAATCAAAGACACAGGCGATTTGTAAGCGTCATCGAACAACTTTGCTAACGCTTGACACTTGGCTACCTCAGAGGCGCCGATAAAGCCATCGGCGGTGAGAAGCTTTGTGAACGGGAACTGGGACTTGATGGCAATCGTAGCCGCCATGGCGGTTTTCCCGCTTCCCGCTCCACCTTCGAGCAAGCACGTCAACATGGGCGTCTTATCCGACACGCGAACTTGCTCTACTAATGACTGAAGTGTGGACACGAGCTTAGTATACTTTTGACCGTACGGAATCATTCCATTGAGTAAGCAGCGCTCGAACAAATCCGTCGACGCCCCGAACGCGGGCTTCACTTCGAGCAATGCTAGTTCAAAGTCAGCCATCGTCACCTTGATATTTTCTTCGTCAATAGGTGCCCCAATATCATTCATATCCACTTGCCTCGTCAACGCGAAGGAAACCGCAGATTTCACTAAACCTTCGATCTCGGCACCGCTAAAGTTTCCAGTACGTTTTGCCAACTCTGCGACGTCGACGTCGCCGCCAAGGAATTCATTTTCGCTCATTTTGTTCGAGTGAATGTTCAAAATCTGCACACGACCAGCTTCGTCTGGTAAACCAATTTCTATATGAACTTCAAGACGCCCCGGACGCAAGACTGCTTCATCGAGCATATCTTTTCTGTTGGTCATACCGATTAACAAAATATTGTTCAACGCGTCGACGCCATCAATCTTTGTGAGAAGCTGGTTGACGATGGAATCGTGCACACCAGTTCCACTCGAAACGCTCCCTCTTGATTTACATACTGCATCAATCTCATCAAAGATAATAATGTGCAATTCACTATCATCACCGCGCGCCTTGTATTCGGCTTCCGCGTCGGCGAACAATGCACGGACATTCTCCTCTGACTGCCCAACATACTTAGACATCACTTCCGGCCCGTTCACAATCTTAGGCTCTTTACCATTTAACATCTTTCCAATTTGCCTCGCAATTAAAGTCTTACCCGTACCCGGGGGGCCATGAAGCAACATACCCTTGACGTGCTTGATCCCGAGTCGTTGCACGACGCTTTGCGGAAAAATGCGTGAACTAAACGCGCGTCTAAAAATATCCTCAAACTGCTTATCCAGACCCCCAATACCGAGCTTTGAGAAACTGAAATCTTTGCTCTTAAACAACGCAGTGTTCATGACCGCCGCCTTTTGCCCAGCAATCTTAATCCCGCTATTGGAAGATGCATCGTATGCCACCGCTGTGCTCGGCGTAAACATTCCTCTCAAAGTCGTCACACCTTCTCTCGCACCATCAACCATCAAATGATTCAACGTAATTAAATAATTCTGCCCGCAATATTCCACCGCAACTTTCTGACCAATCGTGAGCACTTGCGAACTGAACGTTCGATGAAAAATCGCCGTCATATCATCCGCGCGCACTTCCTCGTGCTCGCCTCGCGCCAATAAACTCGCCCCATACGACGCGCGCGTGAACTCCAGCTCCACCGTAATGCCCGCGCACGTAAACTCCGCACTCGGTGGTGTGTAGGTAGACACTTTCACACTATCTCCGGTACTTACGCGCAATTGCTTCCGTTGCACGCCGTTCAACGCCACGCAGCCAGGCGAGACATCCGCGTGCGGTTTCACCGAAAACACACAGTCACCAATCTCTATGTACGGTACCAACGTCCCAGCGTCTGCCGCGCTCACAAACGCGTAATTCGTCAACGCCAAGTCCTATGCACGCGAGTACGCGTCATACACATCTCGTCAGTCGCCACGCACGCGAACACAACAAGGAGCTGAAGATCTCAACAACAATGCACCACCAATTCTCTCCAGCTCACCCGCGCCGTGCGCGATGACGTCGTCGCGCTCGGGACGATTCGCGCGCACAAGACGCAGCAAACTGTTCACTTTGACGCACCTGACTCGGACAATTCGCGACTTTCATCATCATCGTCGTTGACATGGCTAGTGGCGCGCGACACCGTGTGAGGCCATTGCGAGGCGCGCGACCACGCATGAATTCTTCCGCGACGACGTCATCGCTGGCATCGGAAGCTGCGAGTGCGAAGGACGAGCCAAAAGCTGCGCTGTCGCGATCGACGAGCGCGTCAAGTAAGAGCGCGTTCGCGTCAGCGTTGGACGGAGAGGACGATTTTAGTGCGCTCGGTGAGACGGGAACGACGAGGGAAAAAGTGCGACACGGCGGCGAGTGCTTGGCTGGTCCGTTCTCGGCCTTAGTGCGAGGTTGGAACGTGCTGTTTTGCTGTCAGGAACCGAATAGAAAATCGTCGCGGTAGAGGTTTAGGATTGAAATTGTAGTGGGGCGATGTCGACGTCGACGTCGGCAGCTTTGGATGCCGCATTGATGCAATTCAGGGCAACGGCGTCGCTCATTACGAGCGGTGAAAGGAGGGGGATTTCGATCACTGATATGTGTGAGCACGTTCGCGCGTTGCGAAATGCGCTGGCGGGAAATGCGAGTGGGTTGGAATTAGCGCGCGAGTTGGGGACGTTTGCGACACTGGTTGCCGTGCTACGAGACATGGCCAGAGTCAGTGATGGCGCTTGGGGTGGCGCAAGCGACGATTATGCAAGAGGAATGATGTTTGTGTTGCAAACGCTTATCAATGCCGGGATGGATGATCCACGGTGTTTAACTGATGCATGGGAGGCGGATGGGGCGTTTCACACTCTCGAGGCTGTGGCGGAGACGCGAGGTGGTCGCGCGGCTCGCTCGCATGGTTTGGTTTGTCTTTTTGTGAATATGTGTGTGAAGCACGACGCAACGAGAATAATGAGATTGACTGATAGCGCTGCAAGTTCGTTCTGGCGGTTACTCTTGATCGCATCCGCGGACTCAACTGAGCCAGAGGGTGTTGGTGGAGGCGCAAAGTTGCTCGATTTGGTGTGCACCGTGTGCTGCAAAGGCGACGGGCTACCCAAGATTTTCCGTGGATTGTCGCCAAACGCGACCGAAATTGCCGCCATGAACGAAGCGATGTTACGCGCAAGACTCGTGGCGCTTGCTGAAGACGAATCACACATCAATGAAGTGAACGACACTCCAGCGCCAAAGACATCAACGCGACTCAAATACGTTACTGAGCAGGCGACATTGTTGCATTTTATCGCTACGGTTATGGATGACAAAGTTGCTACATCATACGTTGACATCCATCACTCAAAAGTCGTTCCTGGTGAACAGCCACCGCTTCTGATGCCCGAAGGTGTTCTTGCATTTCTCGTCGATACCACGAGTCTCTCAGCGGCACGATTTGCGGCGGCAGAGGATGACGGCGAACGCGATAATGCTCTTTGTATATTAATGGAATGCGTGAGTATTTTACGAGCTGTTAGCGAACGCGAAGTGAAGCCGCATGCGGGTGACACTATCGGATGCTTAGCAGCGATGGGACTGGTTCGACTTGTTCTTTCGCTCCTTGCTTCTCTTCCGCCGCCTGAGGGTATTGGCCAGACGAGTAAAGCGACAGGACCAGCATCGGCGCCAAAACTCGAAGCTCACATCCCCAAAGAGTTGAAAAGTGACGTAGTTTATCCCAACAAAGTACCGTGGGCCGGGTACAGAGTAGATCTCATTGCAATTCTTGGAAACGCGTGCTTCAACCGAGAGCGCGTATGTGAGGACATTGCGTCACTGGGCGGGGTTCCGATCATACTCAATCACACCCGCGGTCAAGATGACGAACCTTATCTAAGAGAGTGGTCGCTTTGGACTGTGCGAAATATAACAAATGGTAGCGAAGAAGCGCGTAAAAAAATCATAGAGCTACAACCTCAAGCGGTTGAGCAAAGTGACGAACTTCTCGCCAGAGGATTGGGTGTTGAACTCAATAGCGAGACGCAAAAGCCACGAGTTGTTCGACAAGATGGCTCGCAAACTACTGCACGCGACTTGCCTCCAAATATGAGACCGAAAGATGGCAACGGTATCGTTGATGTCGCGGAAGAAGAAGAAGATGTTGAGGAAGCTATTCCATCAAACTGGAAAGTGACCGAGTTGTAACATACCAATGGCACCGAAGAAATGGCGTGCAGCGAAGCAAATAATACCGCTCTGACTACGCACTACGTTCATAGTAAAAGTTCTAGTGAATTTATCCTAACTCTATCCATCTATCTCTTCCTAATGCGTCTCAATATGATGACGCCGAACGCAAACACGATGGATGGAATCTGCACCTTGCTCGCGTTGAAACGTCGTGGTCGAAACACCACAGCCTCCGACTGTGCCAATTCTTGCCGAGCTATATCCAATGTAAAGTGTCGTTCGATACGAATAATGCTAGGTTCTACGGCTCCCGCACTGCCAAATCCAGTCTGCACCACGCGCGCCCCGTGCAACTCGTAGTATCCCAACAACCGTCCGCGACCAACCCGCGTGTCCATGTCCACGCTCGCTTGGAGCTTGGTGATTCCTAATTTCGCGGCATGCGCTTGAGACACACGCATAAGATATGAGCCATAGCCGTGTCGCCGGTATTTCGGTCGCACGCCGAGATGGGCTCCGTACCAACTGTCTGCGTAGGAGACTCCACACGCAAAGCCTACGATTTCACCGCCTCGAACGTCGCCGTCACTCTTGATTTTCTCCGCACGCGCGCGACGAAGCACGAACCACGTCGTGCTAGATTCGTCATGTAACCACGTGACGCGATCAAAGAACTCGTCGACGGTTTCTGCGCCACTTTCGGGAACATCATCAGGAAAGCATTCGCAGTGGGCGGCGGAGAGCTCAACAAAAATGGCACGCGCGCCTGAGGCGTCTAGGACGTCTAGAACGAACGCATTCATGCACACTTACGCAAGCGTATTCCCGTTCGAGAGTTTAAGTGGAGTTAATGGTGAGTGTGCGTGGTCCTACAGTGGCGATTTGAATTACAAAACGCAAGCGTTTTAAAGACGCGTCGAGAGAGCAATTGAGACTTCTCTTACTGATAGTTTCCGCTCAAGATGACGTCGTCAATCTTAAGGATGAGCTTCACGACTTGAGTAGCGAGTAAAATTTGTTGCTGCTTACCGATCAAGGTTTCGAATACGCCTTGAGACTTCATGTCTGGCGTGCCGACTTCCTTGCAGTCGACACCCAAAAACGGATTCTTCTCCTTGAGCTGTCTCGACTTGATGTTCGCGACGGTTTCGATCGGTGGAAGACCACTGTTTTCGGCCAAAGCCGTGGGTACTGCGTCTAACGCATCAGCAAATGCGCGCATGGCGTATTGCTCGACGCTCGCAATCTTATCTGCTTCCTCTTCAACTGCGATGGCGCATGCAATTTCTGCCGAACCACCACCGTAAACGATGTTATTCGACCGAACTAAGTTGCGCGCAACGCAGATGGCATCGTGCAAAGAACGCTTTGTCTCATCAATCATCATCTTGTTGCCTCCACGAACGAACACCGTCACAGCCTTACTCGCAGCACAATCTTCGATGATGACCATACGTTCCTTTGTTGTACCAAAAGCAACCTCCTTGACCAGACCAGCCGAGCCAAGCTTTTCGGCAGATAATTCCGTGAAACGAGGAACGATACGCGCACCGGTGGCAATGGCAAGTAATTCAAGCTCAACGCCACCGACCCAGCGAATAGCCGGAAGTCGTTCTTGCATCAACATGGAGTTGGCTTCGTCGTCAAAGCCCCACTGGCAAATTACGAGCGTCGCGCCACTATCCTTGCACTGCTTCACCATGTCAGTAAAGTACTTTTCTTCTTGTTGACGGAGTTCTTCATACTTCTCCACGGTGTCTATTTCAATCTTGTGCTTGGTCTTCGGTTTTGGCGGCTCGAATGGGCAAGTCAAAATCGCAATCTTTGCATCTTTGATTTCCTTTGACATTTGTGGGTGGCTGATATCTTTATCTAACACGATACCATTGACCAACATCGTGTCCTCGAGCTTACCACCTACTTTGCCTTCAACCTTAATCAAATCCAAGTTCACATCCTTACGTTCTAAATCTGCCACAGCCATGACAGCCTTGACACAAATTTCTGCCATCTCGCGCTTGCAGCGGTTCACAATCTTACTACTCAAGGTTGTCATGCACGTGCGAATCAAAGGTTCGATATTCTCCGCATCGAAATCAAACTTTTCACTAATATTCGCAAGTTCTTTCGTGGCAACCTTGGCGGCCATCTCGTAGCCTTCCGCGATTCTCAACGGATGAATTCCGCGATCGAGAAGCTTCTCCGCCTGTTCCAACAACGATCCAGCCAAAACGACAACGCCCGTAGTGCCGTCACCAATCTCATAGTCCTGCGACTTGGACAACTCGACTAAAAGCTTACCAATCTCATGCTCGACCTCCATCTGGTCCAGAATCGTCGCCCCATCGTTCGCTATGCACGGGAAAAGATCAAGTAAGTTAGTTTTCGGTCAACCCTTCAAGCGCGTCGACGATGCATCTAAACGCTTGATCACTCGCAGTCTGTACGTACTTATCGTAATATCACCATCACCAGACTGCAAAATCTTATCCATACCCTATTTATCGCGCGTAAAATCGCGCATCGTCAGTCATAGTTCCAGCGCTCGCGAGCGCGCTTTCGAGTCAAACGTCGCCGCTCACCGCTCACTAATCATCGCACCTTTGGTCCTAAAGACGAGCGCAATGTGCGCGCAACACTCTTCGCAGCTGCAATATTCGCCTTTTGCGCATCGATTCCTCGCACGCGTGACTTATTGCCTTGTTCCTACGCGCGTGAAAACGACATGAACTACTCGTCAATCATCTGCTCAAAGGCGCGCGCGCACGACATCGTCAACGCGCGATCGTCGTCACGTGCGCGCACGGCTGAGCGTCATCGCGCGATAGAAACACACATACCTTGATGATGATGAACGGTCGCCCGAACTCATCGAATGCTAAACTCATCTTTCGTCGTCGTCGAGCGCGATGGCGGCGTCGACGTGTGCGGTCGTCTGCGCCGGCGCGGTGTGTGGTCTCGTGCGACATGTGTACGTATTCGATGACTTTTATGACCATCACTATATTTTACCTCGTGTTTGACGTTTAAATATCAACTTTTTTTGTTGTTGGTAATACTCGGACATACGACTCATAATGCATGCGATTGGAACGGTGACAACCGGTTCGAGACTTGAATGATGATGATGCTTTTTTGAAGTATTTACACCTGCAGAGCCGCGAAATGTTCGCGACTGTTGCACACCCTAGAGAGCTAAAGAGCTATCGCTGAGCTATAACTACGTAAATAATCCAAAGAATCTTGTTTTGTTTTTGTTTGGTCGTCATCCCTCACGTTCATGCGGCGACTCCAACGACTTGCGGTGCGCGAATTCCTCTTCGAGCTGTTGTTTCCAGCGCTTGTACGCGTTCAAGATCGGCGTAACTTTTTTCTCCTCCAGCACGCGTAATCGATGCGTCAAACTGTATTGCATGAGATCCTCTTCCTTCCACCCTCGTTTCTTCCCATTCGCATCCTTGGCGTCGTCATCGCCTTCAGTAAGCGTAACATACGCGACGACGTCGGCATCCGACGCGTCAGCCACCTCCTTCCCCGCGCGCGACGCGCGTTCTTTCTCACGTCGCGCATGCTCGAGCGCGTCCGTATCATCGCTGCGTTGCAACGTAATCTCTACCGCGCGCGCGGCGGACCCGTTGACGTCGTCATCGTTATTCGACGCGTCGTCACCGTCGGAACGCATGGGTGTAAACCGTGCGCACGAAGAATATACGTCAGATACACGTGGCAACGCGTCGGCGTCGGCGTCCGCGTCGGCGTCGCGCGCGTCGGTGCACCGCGTTGACGGTTGTGACTCGTTCGTGCGCTCAATCGTTCGATCGTCGGTGCGGCCCGCGCGATGGTGCCGACGCGGGCGCACGTGTGAGGGCGGGACGCGGAGGCGCCGGATGACTGATCAAGCACGCAATAAAGGGCCCCTTCTACGGGGAGGTTGTTGCGGCTGCCGCGGCGTGGCTCTGGGTGGATGCGACGTTAGATGTGATGTTAGATGGTGATGTTACGATTGATACTACGGGGCGAATACGAGAACTGCGCCGTCGCGGGTGCCGGCGGCGATGTGGTTTACGCCGTAGGGTTGCGTGGAGGCGCCGACGGAGGAGACGGCGACGCAGGAGACGGCGCCGCAGTCTTCCGCGGCGGCGTCTGGAATCCATCTTGAGACGACGTTACCGGTGGAAAAATTCATGAGTTCGAGTGCTCGAGCGTTCTCACCCTTGGCACAAAGCATGAAATTTGAAGTTATGTCGATGACGGAGGACCTTGGCGCGCTCGCTCCACAGATAGTTCTCGACAATGGGAACGGCGTCGTCGCAGACCAAATGTGTGCGTCGCCAGCGCTTGAAAGTGTGACAGCTTCTCCCGTCGAAATGTCGTGCGTGACCGACATCCAGTTTGGTTGAATACCACCGGCAACGTTCATACGCATAGATCGACCATTCATGCGCAGATCAAAGGATCTTAGATCGTTTGAAGCCGCAGCGATGATGGAGCGACCGTCTGGGGCAAATGAAACTGAGCGAATTTGCGTTGCACCATGGGAGTACATGACCATTGGCGCACCACCACCACGCGCAGCTCGAGCATCCCAAATCTTAATATCTCCACCCGCACCTGCCGCAGCGATGATGGCGTCATTATCGAGGCCGAATTTAGTGAGCGTATTTACGCTCCACGGCGCTGCGTGCTCGCCGTGCGTCAAAGAGCCGACATACTGACCAGTGGCGATGTCAACTTGAACGAGTTCACCCATGTCAGTGCCTACACAAACAACACGCTCGTTCATGATTGCTGTCGCTTTTGTGCCGCGCGGTACGCGCATCAATGCCGCTGGCTTACGGCTGTCTGGTGCCCACAGTCGGAGGCAGTTGTCCTCGCTCGCGGTGAGTAACGATAATCCTCCCGGACCGTCGATAAAGTCGACAGAAATTAAAGCTTTGCGCACGTCCAACTTTTGATATAATGTCATCGTCTTCACGTCCGTTTTTACTGACTTTGACGTAGACGGTTCGTCATCGATGTGCGCGCCGGCGCCGTCGCTTTTCATCGGCGACGCCTTGTACCGATCAAACGAAACCATAGTCTCAATGTTCCTCGGCGGTGGCGCAATATTCGGCATGATGCTCAAATCAAACGGCTGACTCTCACTTGTTTGTTCCAAAATTTGTCGCTGAATCTCTGCCGCTCTGATGTACAAATCAGCCTCTTCCCGTTGAAGCTGTCGTAACACGCGCGAAACTTCCACGGCTTCGTCTTGCCGCTTTGCAATCTCTCGCTTGACTTGCGCCAACTGCGCCGCGAGTTCATTTGGTGTCGTTGCCAGCGTCTCCATGACTAACGAAGATGCCAAAGATGAGTGTTTACTCGTCACAGCCGCGACGTTCGCCCTCTGTTCGGCGTAACCGCGAGCATTGGGTGTCGCAAACGTCGCGGCCCCGACAAATCCGTCGGCGTACCCCCCGACGACGCGCGGCGGCGACCGTTCGCGAAGGGGAATCGAACTCGGCCAAGGTACGGCGTTATACACCGCAGGTGTAGGTGGTAACCCATTCGTGTGCATCAATGGCGCAAACGTTGCCTTTTTCACGTCACTTCTGCCCACCGAGCCGCTCGCCCAAAACGTCTTGGATTTTCTGCGTTCCTCCTCGCCGACGCTCGTAAAGGTAAATCCTTCCACCGCCCCACTCGGCGCGCGCTGCACGTCCTCCTCCGCACGCGCCGCAACAACATCAGCCACATTCGCCATCAGTACATCACTCTCAACATCCGCCGTCGCCATCATCGGCGCGTCGCCCTCGACGTCCTCGCGCCGCTCAATCGCATCCAACCCCGTCCCATCGCCGCGCATCCGCCGTTTCACCCCACCGCCACTCGCACTCACCACGCTCCCCTTCCCACCACGCGTGCGTTCCCTCTCCGCGCTCAACTCCACGTTCTCCAACGACCGCATGGCATTTATCGGCGTAAACGTAAACGTCTCCGTCGGCGCATCGGCGTCACCCACATTCGCAGGCGATCGCGTCGTCGTCGTCATCGTCGCCATCGTCGCACCCCCGTCGTCATCGTCGCGCATCAATCTCGCGCTCCGACGTCGTCCACTCGCGGTGGTGGACATCCTCCGTGCGTCGCGTGCGTGCGTCGACGTGTGCGGTGCGCGCGTCTCGCGTGCGCATGCGCCGCTTCGTGTCCTTCGTTCCCCTGTGAAAAAAAAAATCACGGTGCCACATGTCCGAACGACGACGTGGTGCACCCGATGTGACCGATGATGACCAGCGCACGTGCGTACGATTTTTCAACGCGATCGAGCGACGCTCTGTGTGCGCGCTGTCATCTGACGACGCGTGTCGTGCGATTTGGCGTCGCGTGCGACCGCGCGGTGGGTTGCCATTGGGCGTGGATCCACGTCGTGGGGCGTGCGTGGCGTGCGTGGGGTTGCCGGTTCGTATTCCACGACGACGACGACGACGACGGCGACGACGGCGCGCGCGCGGTGCGTGCGTGCGTGCGTGCGCGTACACATATATATACACATACATAAACACATGTGCGCGTTACGCGGGGATGACGACGACGACGACGAAGCGCGCGATGCGCGCGATGCCGATGGGGCGCGGTCAACGGAGGGTGCGCGCGCGGTGCGGGCGTTGACGCGATGTGCGCGCGCGTTACGCCGAGCGGCGATGGGTGAGGATGAAGATGAGGATGAGGATGAGGATGAGGATGAAAAGCGCGTCGTGTGCGCGCTGTCGGCGATGTGTGCGCGAGATGAGGGGATTCGGGTGAAGTGCGCGGAGGACGCGCGCGAGGCGATGGAGGCGTTGGGCGCGAGGGGACGACGCGCGTCGGGGAAGATGATCGGGGCGGCGCGCGAGGTTGCGTTGTGTGCGCGAGCGTGCGCTGGTGATGCGTGTGGGCGCGTGGTGGTGAGTGTAATGCGTGCGCTCGAGCGAGGTGTGGTGTTTTTAGGGGGAGATGATGACGAGGCGTGGGCGCGCGCGGCGAGGGACGCGATTGCGATTGGCGCGAGGCATCGGTTGAGCGCGGCGCGCGCCGCCGCGGTGGTCGCTCTCGGTGCGATATTGGAGGTTGGTGACCGGTACGCGCTCGTGGCGTATTTTACTGGATGCGATGCGTCGTGTTCTTTGTCGGTGAATCATTTTGGCGCGCTTATTCGCGATCGTTCCGCGTCTGTTCGTGCGACGTTTACTCGAGTATTGGGACGTTGTCTCGCAGACGACGACCGCGTGGCGTCTCGCGTGCTGCCTTACGTGCTCACGGCACTATGTGATGATATCGATGACGTGAGAGTTGTCGCCGAAGACGTTGTTTCGAATGTCATAGGGGTGTTGAAGTTTGAAGAGCTCGTGGGACAAAATTTTGGCGACGTGCTCGAACCGGCGCTCAGGGAGCTCGCGGCGCACGCCGGGACGGGGTGGTACGAAGATATCGCGTTTCAAACGCTACGACTCATACATACCCTCATCCACTGCGCTCACGGGCGAGTGATACAATTTGTGCCAAACATTTATGAGAGCATGCACGCGGTTATTAATCATGAGCAAACCGAAGAGCGGGCAAAACGCGAGGCGAAGAAGACATTGGACGCTCTCGAACGCGCGTGTCCAGACGCTGCGGCGGTGTTAAGTCAGTTGAACGCGAGTAATTAGTGCGTGCAATGTGCGTTGAAATTAAAAGATAACTTTTCACTTGATTTTCTGCTTTGGAGTTTTGACGGAAAGTGTTACTCTTGGGCATCGGTTTCGGGTTCGCCGACGCGCGCCCAGAGCGCGAGACCGCCGCCGCGTCCGCGAGCGGCGATACATTTATCATCCGCATAGACAAACTTGAAGAACGGGTTTGCCCCAGGCTTTGAAGCTTTACCTTTCTCGACGTTTCCTTGACCAGAGCTGGCGGATTGTTCTGCCATCTTAACCGCATCCCACTTGCCGTCGTCGATATCTTTTGACCACGGCCCGGCGGAACCCAACGCGAGCGACACTCTCGTAAATGTGAACTCGAGCATGTTCAACTTTTCGCGCCAAACGAAAGGGCCATCGAAGAAAAACTTGATGGGTCCAAGGTAGATGCCGTTACGAATACGACCAGAGTTCAAGTCAAAGGATTGTACGGCTGGGATCGGGAAATAGCTACCGCCGCCCGTCTTGTTGACGTTTGCCGCAACCTTCTTCGTTCCCGTGGTGTAAATCAAACGCCACTTGCCCGTTAAATCTTCGCCGGCGACGTTCTTTTCTTTAGCCTTTTCGAGAGCGGAGATGGAGGTGTAGATGTCATCGACGTACGCCTTGCGCGTCGCCGCCGCGAGGTGAAGCGTTGCCACCGCATCCGGCGGCGCCGCCGGATCCTCGCTCAACGCTTTGTCCACGAGCCGAGCAGCAGGGCAATAGCCAAGAATACCTTGGTCGTCGTGCCTGAATGCTGCCTTGCCGTCGTCGAACACAATAGCGCCCCCGCGCTGGATGAGTAAGTTTGAATCTTTCGGCGTGAGCTCGTCCCAGTTGTTCAAAATTTCAACCATGTTGTTCAACCGCAACGTCGCCAATTCGAACGGGCGCAAGTAACCCTCACCGAGCGTCACTTTCATCGCCTTTCTAATCGCGGGAACGTCTAAATTCGACCCCTCGACAAAGATCTGTTCTTTATCCTTTGACCCAAAATATCCACCAAACACCGCCGGCAACGTTCCCGGACTCCCAATTCCAGCGCACATGAGCAACAGCTTTGCGTAGCCATTCACAAACGGCGCCTTATCTTCAATCCATTCAAACGCTCCGCCTTTACGTCCGAGACCAGGGGCGAAACCCAGCGCCGCGTGCGTCTTCGCCTCTGGATCCGCGTACAAATTTTCAATTGGAAATCTCGTCCGCTTCGCAAACGACCTCGCCGCCTCCACGCTCCCAATCCCGATCGCCACCACCGTCACACCTTCCCCCTTCAGTCTCTCCATGTCATCCACCAGCGTCTGCGCCAACTCCCACGAATCAAAGTCCCCAAACTGCGTCAAGAAGCACGCGAGCGCGCGACCTCGATTCGGAATCACCCCATCTTTCACGCACGTCGCCACGCCATCGCTCACTCTGATCACCTCGACGTCACCCACAACCTCCAACGCCTCCACCGCCGTCGTCGCCGACGCATTCGCGCGCGCACGCGCCCGCATCGCGCGCACCGCCGAAGATGTCCCACGCACGCGCCCCATCGACGTCGTCACCTCCGCCCGCGCCAACGCGCGCATCGCGTGCGCCATGCCGCGCCCAACGCACCCCTTCCGCACGCGCGCACGCGCTCGAATAAATGATAAAAATTACGCCGCGCCCGTCCGTTGCCCGTCCGTCGCGATCGCGAGCGCGCCGCGTCGACAAATGCCGCCGCAGCGCGTTCCCCACACATCGCCACGCGCGCATTCTGCGTTGCAACGTCACGTGTTGCCGTTCCGCACGACCCGAGTCCGACGTCATACGCACGCGCACGCACGCGCGATCGCGCCGCGACCGCGTGCGATTGATTACGCATATATTCCTTCACATCTTACGCGCGCGCGCGCGACGTGGATCGCGTCGCGGGCGCAGCGTGAAGGCGAGAGTTACACGCGTGATTCGGAAAACCCGTGGCCCGGACCCGGCGGTGTGGCGTGCCGCCCGTGGTGCCGGTGCGCGCGCGTTCGACGACGTGCGATCGCGTGACCGCACCGGCGCGAGGGAGGCGTGATGGAGAAAAATGCTGCGCGCGTGATCGGGCACGTCGTGCTCGCGGTGGAGACCACGGTGCGTGCGACGATCGCGGTTACGTGGGAACGACGCGCGTGATATGATGTGTTGTGGTTTTTGGGTGTTTGGGGGACTTACGTGTGTTTTGTGCGTGCTTGGGCGACTGACTGACGGTTTTTGCGGGGTTTGATGGATATTAAATAGAAATCATCGAGACGGCGAATGAATGGGGACGCGAATGGCGCGAATGGTGAAGGGACGACGTCGTTGACGTTTGCGGATCTGGAGACGTCGAGTGTTCCGGTGTACGACGGGGAAACGGTGGGGGAGTTTTGTGAGCGGTTGACGGGCGTGGATGGGTCTTCGTCGGAGTTGTTCTGGGGTACGACGTATCTACCGGCGACTGAGGTCATTCAAGCGTTGACGATAACGAAACCGTGGCAGATTGACTTGAGGGGTGGGAGAGAACGTTTGCAATTACGCGTTCCGGCGGGCGTCGCGCCAGGGAAGGAAGTGTTACAGTACATGAAAGTCAAGCCTAAACTGGTATTGGAAGAGATTTTGCCGACGAAATCAACGTCTTCGGCTGGTGGATGTATGCAAACTAAGCGCAAGCGTGAGGATGCGAAATCAAATAAATCTTTGGAGAAAATAAAAAAGGAGGGCGCAACGGCTTCCGACGCGAAGAAGCAAAAGGTGATTGAGGCGGAAGAAGAAGAACGATCTGCATCACCCGCGCCCTATGTTAGCACGGAGCGCAATTTTTCGATAGATGAATACGATAAGGTACAGCGTAAGATGAACAAGTCCGGGAAGAAGACTATCAAGCCCGTGGCCCGGGTGCCAAAGGCTGATCCATCGGCGTTGCGGCTCGCAGCTCCCAAGATGAATAAACTCAAAGATGTGATCATGAGTAACACTGCATCGGTGTCAGGAAAGCAGCCGATGCGCGCATTAACGGATATATATGGAGTTTCGCCAGTTGCAAAGGTTGCTGTCGCCAGCCGCGTTGAACGCAACGCACAAACCGTGAGTAGAGCCGAAGATCAGGCTGAAGATATTACTGCGGTACCGATGGTTTCTGAACCTATGTCACTTCCAGACGATGACTTGGACCTCGCAGAGCAACTCACATCATTAGCGAATGCCGCGATTGCGACTACTCGAGAATCACCGAAAAAGAGAAGCTCTCAGAAGAAGATGCTCACTGGATCAAATGTCACGGAGCTGAATAAGAATCTCACCAAGATTGCCCAACATCTCGATGAACGATATAAAAGCGGAACTAGAAGCCCAACAAATGCGCCATCAGGTACAAAGCGTGGGGCATCGAAGAAGAGTTTACCAGGTGAGAAGCCATCAGCACACGTCGGGCCCATCGTAGTGCATACTGGAAACATCCTGGATGCGTTCAGACGCATGAAGCGGAAGACCAGGACGCCATGTGATATGTCATCAATTCAGACGAATACGATTGGTGCGTATTACTATATGACTGCTGCCGGTATGGCGTTGCAGAATGTAACGCTTGTTCCTGCTCGTTACATCGATGCCTCGACGGTGTCGATTCGCAACCCACGCGGTAAACAGTAGAGACGCATTGACTCATACATGACGTATGCTCATCCGTAACACTTCACGTTCAATCATTAGCTATTTTATCATATACTTGTAGGAAAATTTGAATAGATCATGCCGGTACCGGTACGCTTGAAAGTATTTCCATTTGCAACATTTGCGCGACGCGCGCGGCGGGACATGCCTCATTCTAGCACACACCCGGTTTCGTCAATTCCCGAGAAGCGCTTTTCTATCCGCGCGAGTCAAAACATGCATAATCAAGGTATCATCATCGATGGAATAGCACGAAACGAGGATATTGACGACGACGCGCTCGCGCTCGCGTGTCGGGAGAGACTTGTGGTGAGGCCACATCATCCAAGTAGAGAGCGCTCGCTACATTCTCACAACTCGTGTCCTCCACGACCAAGATTCGTTCACGCTGGCATGGACACTCGGACAGCATGTACGTATCACGACATTTCAGCGTGGCCACGGGAAAGGCCCAGCACGCGTATGATGCGACACATACCATCATCGCAACCGGCATCGTCAGCGAAGACTTTGCTTTTACAATCAAGCGATAGCTCGACTTCCACCACAACGATGGATTACGATGAAAACATGCATGACAAACATGTTACTTTTACGAATGACGTTGCGTTCCCGTCGAATTTAGAAGACGTTATGTGCGTGTTGAGTCCGACTTTAGACAACGATGAGTCAGACGAAGACGTCAGCGAAAGTCCTTTCCATCTCAGGATGGCTGAAATGTGCTTTATAAGAGATCCCCAATGGCAAAATGATGCGTTAAAATACAAATCCCGCCGAAAATTATGGGGCGATACGCTCCCTTCTGGCAAGATGGTGAACAATTCGTTGCTGGCTATCGAACGCTGGCAGTCGACGTCGCGTTGCGATTCTAAAAGTCGAAACAGCGATGAGAATCGGCCGTCGATGGGCGATGAGTGACATGGAAAATCAAGCACTAGGATTTAGCATTTTCATCGACAGCGTCATTTTTCATCTCTGTTTTCTCTCGACGTTGTGCTCGTTGGCGACGATGTCGCGCACCAAACACAGTGTAAAGTGCTTGCGACACCGCACTCTTCTGTCAACTCGTCTCTAAGATTTCCGTCGAACGCGCATCACTGCGGGTCGACACGCACTCTAAAGTACCGACGTTCTGCGGCTTTGACGACGGCGCACCATCCTCCGTCATTCGTCGAGGTGGCGCGCTGTGTGGTCGCGCGCGAGTCGCGACCCTCCTGCTAGACCAGTTCAAAGATTTTGACGCCGCGCGCGAGAACGAATAATTATCGATGCATGATATAGGTACGCTGACGCGGTGTGGTTTGGTAATAGTTTAGGTTTCTAGCTTATATTGCCGAGCTGCAGCTGCTGTCAAGTTGCGCGTTTTTAATCTGTATCGATGTCATTCGTGAACTCTTCCGCAGGGACCACCTCAACTTCCGCGGGTTGCTCCACTGATTGCTCCATCGGCTTCTCGACTTTCTTTTTTTCTTCCTTAGGCGGCTTCGGAGCCATGCGTGCGGCGGCGTTTTCGAAATCGAGCGCCGCTTGCGTCGTGAGCGGGTCAGCAAACATCTCCGCCGCTACCTTCTCGCTAATAGTAAACGTATCACACCCTTTCGCGGCCAACTTAGACAGCTCAGCCGCTGTTCGTACACTTGCCACTAAAATTCGCATATCGCTTTCCAACGCATCGACAGTCTCCTGCATTGAAATGATGGTGCCCATACCGTCGCGACCGGCGTCGTTCATGCGTCCTAAATATGGCGCGACGTAGTTCGCCCCAATCGACGCCGCGATGAGCACTTGATGCGGTGCATACGCTGCCGTGATCGTCACTCGTACACCATCCGCAACGAGCGCATTCGCCGCCTTGATACCCTCTAAAGTCGCCGGCACTTTCACCACGATCGCGTCCGGGTCTCGCTTGGCCAACGCGATACCGTTCTTCCACATCTCATCGCTATCCTCTCCCCACGTCTGCACTTGGAACTCCGTCACGGCATCAAACTCTAAAGCATTACGCGCGAGTTCGCTCAACGACTCCACGCTACACTCCACGCCATCGCGTTCAAGAATCGCCGGGTTCGTCGTCACCCCGGTGAACATCCCCGTCGGCAACCACGCGTTCCACGTCTCCTCATCCGCGCTGTCCAGAAACAAGCACAAATTCCCTCGATAGTCCACCTCATCGAGCTCGTATTCATCTTGCGGCGTCGTGAGCGCCGAGGAGCGAACCGTCCACGTCGCGCGTCCCGCGCCCGCGCCTAGGCGAGTTGCCGATGCCGTTTTCCCCGACGCCGACGACGTCGTCGCCCGCGCCCCGCGCGCGCCACCGCGCGTCGTCCGCGCCGAACACGACACGCCGCACGCTCGACTCGCGCGACACGCCATCGCGGTTATCGGATGCGCGTTCGGTGCGCGTTGGAGCTCGCGCGCGCGAATGCGGGTGCGCGATCGTCACTTCGCGCCTGCGGCTCGTCGTCCATTCGCGCGTCACATCGCGCGCACCGCGCACGCCGCACACAGCGCGCGTCGTCCTCGTCCTCCTCATCGTGTGCGCGTTCGCGGAGATGTCGAACGTGATTAAGAACGTGCCAAACCTCGCCGGGATGCGCTATCGCATCGTCGATGCGAGCGGGGAGGTTTTGGGCCGCTTGGCGTCTCGCGTCGCTCGCGCGTTGCAGGGCAAGGATAAGCCGACGTACGTGCCGGGAGCGGGGAGTGGGGATGTGATTGTTGTCGTGAATGCGGCGGACGTGGCGCTGACGGGGAAGAAGATGACGGATAAGAAGTATTACAGACACACGGGGTACGTCGGCGGGTTGGTGGAGCGAAGCGCGCGGGACATGTTTGAACGCGACCCGACTTGGGTGCTTAGGAAGGCTGTGGAACGGATGTTACCCAGGAATGTACATGCGAGAGAGACGATGCGGAAGTTGAGAGTGTTTCCTGGGCGTGAGCATACGTTTGATGAGACAAAGTTGGTGCGCATGGAGTTGGAGCCGCGGGTTTTGGTCAAGGCGCCAGACGCGCGCGTGCCAGAGGGCATGATGGCGTTTAATCCCGAAGCGCACGCGCGACGGGTAGCGCTGGTGGAGAAATCTGAAGCGGCGAGGAAGGCTTTAGGCCATCGACCGCGTGCGTAGGGATCCACACACGTGATAGAGTTTGTAAAAGTAAAAAGTAGATGTTATTAAAAGATTGAAATACTCGCGACGTCGCGTGTTTGATTGTCGCCGTCGCGCGGCGCAGTTTCCCAACTTATTATCCGTTTCGAATCATAGAATCGAATCGCGTGTATGCATATGTGTATATATATATGTGTGTGTACTTGAACACCATCCACAACTTGATTGCTTAAATCAAGCCAGCCTTCTTGGCGTTGAATCGGCCACCGTCAATCATCAAATCCGCGTTGGACATGCGGCCGAGGGTGACGAGCATGGCGATCCACAAGCACAAGTACGCGACGGAGATGACGACAAAGCCCTTCCACATGTCGGCAATCGCATCAGCGGTGTCGTGGCATCC
>Ga0181558_10000606_pt1 | contig 33490 bp, 27 predicted proteins | sample 011ome_22_FD_133754 | JGI IMG/M metagenome (GOLD analysis project Ga0181558, IMG submission 133754) | Coastal salt marsh microbial communities from the Groves Creek Marsh, Skidaway Island, Georgia - 011507BT metaG (megahit assembly) | ecosystem: Environmental > Aquatic > Marine > Intertidal... | reverse complement strand
TTTGACGAGGTTACCTGCTTCAATGGCAGTGATGTGCTGGATTATGCCCTGGAATGGTGTGAGAACAACTTGCTGGCGCAACTGCTCAACAATGACGGTGCTGTGCACAGGACCTTGCTGAAGGACCAGGTGCTCTTGCGCGGGTTCAGTGATGTGGAACTGGATCTGCTGGCAGCCAAAATGGAAATGAAGTCCTATGAGAAAGGGGAGATCATTGTCAGCGAAGGAGAGGCTTCCTCTTCGTTATTCTTCATCCTGGAAGGTGATGTCAGTGTTACGGTCCATGGCAGCAAGAAAGGGGGGGAACAACGTATCGCCACACTGACTGCGGGCCGTTCTTTTCGCGAAATGACCCTCATTGATCACCAGCACCGCTCTGCCACTATCACGGCATGCAATCACGTGGATTGTTATGAACTGCCCTTTGAGGTGTACGACGGTGATCTCAAAAAGGGTTATGGCGATCTGAGAGAGAAATTGCTCAGCAATATCATCATCGACCTGTCAGACAAGATTCGCCGGCTCAACCGGGAAATCAAGGCCTACCAGTAGGCAGGGCTGTTCCAGCACACACTCAGCCTGGGACGGTGGAATTATGAAACTGGATAATTTTCCATTCCCCATTGCGCAAGGCCAAGAGCATACTCACTCGCATGGGCACGGCCGTAGTCTGTCCCTGTGGAAGGATGTCCCACATGCCTGACACCATCACCATATCGCTGCCCAGGGCCCTGATTTCGACATCCAGGGCTCCGGCAACATTGGCACCTGGCGAAAAACGGCCGACTGGTTCGAAGTAGGCTTGCACACCTGCAGGTGTCGTCACCAGGCTCTGCGAGCCGGTCCCCCAGAACAAGGCATCCTCGGCGAACAGGCTGGCGAGGGTTTCGTCATCCCCGTTGGTCATGGCTTCCAGGAAGGTGGCGAACACAGCTTCGGCTTCCCCTTCCACATCGGATTGCGCCATCAGGGGCATGGATAAACACAGGGTTAAAACCAGTGCGAAATGAAAATGTTTCATAGTTGTACCCATCAGGAATTATTCGTTGTTTCCGTGCCGCCGGTATTCAGGGTAAGACTGAAGTCCGGCTGTTTCACAGAAAAATAGGATGGCGTCTTTTTTTCTTTCATGCCCTTGAGCAGATTCAGCACAGGCGCCAGTGACGGATTGTAATGCAACTGGTCGGGTGACCGTGTCTGCATGCCATCAATCAGCTCCGGCGACATCACGGCCCGCAACAGGAATTCTTCATCACTCATGCTTTTAGGAAAAAGGCTGCGGCGTTCTTTCAGCGTCATCATGATGGGCTCGTTTTCTATTTCCTTCGTGCGTGGCAGTGACATGATGCGGTCCAGGACATTCTGGTCCACGGGTGCTGTGGGGCGCCCGAAGCGGCCGAGCACATAACGGATGGCCTGGTCCGGGATCTGGGCATACCGCTCATCTCCCAAGACATTGAACATGGCCTGCGTGGTCACAATCTGGGGAAAGGGCGTGACCATGATGGGAGAGCCCAGTTCACGCCGCACGCGTTCCACTTCACTCATGACTTCCTCGAAGCGGTCCTCGAGTTTCAGCTCGGCCAGTTGTCTTCTGGTCGTGGTCAGAACACCGCCTGCTATCTGGTGGCGCAGGTAAGAGGCATCGTAGGCCTGCGGTTGTCCCGAAGGCAAGCCTTCGGACCTGGCCAGGGCAAAGTAGAAGTTTTCCATTTCCTTCAGGGCGTTCTCGTCGGCATCCACCTCGTAACCGTGGGTCTTCAGGTTGGCGATGGTTTGCGAGGCGCAGGGCAAGGACGAACCATGGGCCAGTGGCCCCACGGCCACGTGCAGGGCATCAATACCCAGTTCGGCCCCGACCATGTAATTGAACTGGGACAGGCCGATGGTGCAGTGGGAATGCAGTTCCAGCGGCAGGTTGCCGATTTCCTTTTTCACTGCCGGGATCAGGGTGCGGGTCCGTTCCGGGGTCAGCAGGCCCGAGGGGTCCTTGATATAGAGCAGGTCGAAATCCCCGGAGGCGGCGATTTGCCGGGCGCAATTGGCGTAGAAGGCATCGTCATGGACCTCGCTGAGGGTGTAGGTCAGGGCTGCCATGTTTTCGGCATCGCCTTCTTCCTTGACGATGCGCGCCACCTGCATGAGGGCATCCATATCATGCATGGGGTCCAGCAGGACAAAACGGCCGATGCCGTTTTTCATCAGGGTGCGGTAAGCCAGCCGCATGAAATCATGGTCGGCGGTTTCCCAGGAAATGAAGCGGAATCCCGTGGAGATGAATTGCAGCGGTACATTGGGCAGGGCGCGATGCATCAGGCGGATGCGTTCCCAGGGATCATCCTGGTGGGACCGAATGGCCATGGACATGTGGGTCGATGAGGTAAAGTCGATGGCACGGAAACCCACCCGTTCCATGATTGGGGCCACCTGCATGATCTGGTTGGTGCCCAGGCCTGTCATGCTCCACAGGCTCTGGTTGCCATCACGAATACTGACATCGACCAGCTTCAGTTCAGCCATGACCGGCCTCCGGTTGCCCGGCCGCCAGTTGCCAGCTGCCTGAGGCCAGCCTTGCCGGTAAAAATTGTGTGTCCACACCGCCCTTCACAAAGTCGGTATCAGCGAGGATGGCGCGGTGCAGGACCAGGTTGCTTTCGATTCCCTGCAGTTGGCATCGAGTGAGCGCCGCTTGCATGCGACTGACAGCCTCATCCCGGTTGTTGCCCCAGGTAATGAGTTTGCCCAGCAGGGAGTCATAAAACGGGGGAATGGTCACGCCACTTTCCACGTGGCTGTCCAGGCGGATGCCTTCGCCAGCGGGAAATACTGCCCGGTTGATATGTCCCGGGCTGGGTTGGAAATCGTTCAGGCAATCCTCGGCATTGAGGCGGCATTCGATGGCATGGCCATAAAAACTGATATCGTCCTGTGTCATGCCCAGCGGTCGGCCCTCGGCCACACGGATCTGCTGGGCAACAAGATCAATGCCGGTAATGGCTTCCGTGACCGGATGTTCAACCTGGATGCGGGCGTTCATTTCCAGGAAGTAGAAACTGTTGCGATCGGTATCGACAAGAAATTCCAGCGTGCCGGCACCGCGGTAATCCAGGTGCCTGGCAAAGGCAATGGCTGCCTCGTGCATGGCTTCGCGCAGTGTGTCATCAAGATGCGGGGCGGGAGCTTCCTCGACCAGTTTCTGGTAGCGGCGCTGGATGGAACAGTCGCGCGTGCCCAGGTGGACAACCTCTTGCCCGTCTCCCAAAACCTGGACTTCTACATGACGCCCGCTGGCGACATAACATTCCAGGTAAATGCGGGCATCGCCAAAGGCATTTTCAGCCTCGGCCTGGGCCAGGTTCATGGTGTCCGCCAGCACGGCCGGATCATGCACGACTTTCATGCCGCGACCCCCGCCACCGCTGACGGCCTTGATCAGTACCGGGTAACCGATATCACTGGCCAGTTGCTGCGCTTCGGCCACGTTGGTGACCGAACCGCCAGGGACCACGGGCAGGCCTGCTTCCAGGGCATTGGCCCGGGCCTTGAGCTTGTCACCAATGGCATCAAGCTGAGCGATAGTGGGGCCGATAAAAATAACCTGGTCTGCTTCACAGGCACTGGCGAGGGCGGCATTTTCAGACAGGAAACCATAGCCTGGATGAATGGCATCCACTTCTGCCTGCCGGGCAGCGGCCATGACAGCTTCGATGTTCAGGTAACTGCGGGAAGAGGGGGGTGGTCCGAGGCAAATAACTGAGCCTGCCATGCGTGCAGGAATGGAATCCAGGTCGGCTTCAGAGGCCGCCAGCACCGTTTCTATTTCTAGGTCATGACAGGTACGAATTATGCGGGCAGCAATTTCGCCACGATTGGCGACTAGCAGGCGATTGATATTCATCTCAGGTGGGCCTGACCCGCATCAACAACTGGCCCTTGTCCACGAACTGGGCATCCTCCACGAGGATTTCCACGATTTCACCGCTGGCTTTTGCCGGAATGGAATTCATCAGCTTCATGACTTCAATGATGGCAATCACGGTATCGTCTTTGACCACCGAACCAATCTCCACAAAGGCATCAGCCCCCGGTTTTGGCGAGCGGTAAAAGGTGCCGACCATCGGCGCCCGCACATCCACCAAACCTTCCTCCGAAGGAGCCGGTTCCTGTTTCGTTTCTTCGGACACAATCGAAGCAACCCTTGTTCCTTGTTCCTTGCTCCTTGTTCCTGTTTCCTGCGTCCACTCGCCTTCTCCGCGTCTGAGCATCAGCGTGAAACTGTCAGTCTCCAGCGTCATCTCCGTGTAATCGGTGTCATCGAGAACTTTCAGGATATCCTGGACATCACGGTAGGACAGGCTCATTTTTTCTGACCTCCCAGGACATTGAAGATATGACCGAAAGCCTTGTCAGTGGGTTTGGCCACCGGTGCCTTGTCGCGTGCTGCCCAGACTGTTTCCGGACGGGATTGCAAAAGCAGGAAACTGTCATCCTGGTCGATGGCCCACTCGATATCCTGTGGCTGGCCATAATGTTTTTCCACGCGCCTGCCTATCTCGGCAAGTGCTTTTACTTCGTCATCAGAAATACTGGGAATATTCTGGCGATCAGCTTTTACCGGTAACTCGAGTACACCGCCGTCTTCATCGGGCACATGCTCCATGGTCTTGTTGGCGATATCCTTGGCGCTGAAGTCACCGGTAATCTTGTTGACCACGAATTTATCGGGGGTCACCTCGCCACTGACAATACTGGAGCCCAGGCCCCAGCTGGCCTCGATGGTGATGACAGAGCGGTCTCCCGTGGTCGGACTGCGGGTAAACATGACGCCCGAGCAACGTGAATTGACCATGGTTTGCACCACCACGGCCATGGCCAGCTGGTCTTCGGGCAAACCCAGTTTCAGCCGGTAGGCCACGGATTCGGGATTGTAGAGACTGGCCCAGCATTTCTTCACCGCTTCCAGCAACTGCGCTTCGGTTTTCTGCCACAGGTAAGTGTCCTGTAAGCCGGCAAAGCTGGCCTCCTCGCTGTCTTCGCTGGTGGCACTGGAGCGAACCGCGACCGGCACAGCATCACCCAGTGCCTGCCACTGGGTCGTAATGGCTGTATTGAGCTCATCGGGCAAGGGGGTATTGATAAGCAGGCTGCGCAAGTCAGCAGTCACGCTGTTCAGTATCGTGACATCCTCGGGATCCAGCCCTGCGACCTTTTTACGTATACCGTGCTCGGCATCCAGGATATCCAGGTAGGTCCTGAAAGCTTCCGTTGTAATCACGAAGCCATCAGGCACCGGAATACGCGCACGGCACAACTCGCCCAGGCTGCCGCCTTTGCCACCAACGCGGGGGCGGTCTTGTAACGAGATGTGTTTGAACCAGAGGATGTTTTTGGAAGTCATAGTTTTTTTTGGTTTCGGTAATTTTTCTTTCGATAAAACGATAAAGCGATAAAGCGATAAAGGTTGGGAATCAATGATAGTTCTGATTCAGCGATCTTTTTTGCTGGTTTGATTACCTGAACTAGCAGTCCTGACTGGACCGCATGCCCTTTATCCCTTTATCGGTCTTATTCCAGTATCGTCACAATCCCCCGATCCCCATCCACTCGTAATCGCTGGCCTGTCGTGATGCGTTTTGTCGCTTCACCCGTGCCGACGACGGCGGGCATGCCGTATTCGCGGGCCACGATGGCCATGTGGGACATGGTGCCGCCAATGTCGGAGACGGCGGCGCTGATTTTGCTGAACAGCGGGCTCCAGCTGGGATGGGTGATTGGGGCGACGAGAATGTCGCCTTCCTTGATCTGGCCAAAATCGTTGATGGAACGCAGGACCTTGGCTGTGCCTTCGATGATGCCGGGTGAGGCAGCATAACCCTTGAGTTCATTTTCATTGACGATATCCGGTGTCGCCCAGCTGTGCAGGGTTTCCGTGGTAATGCCCCAGAGCATTTGCAGGGCCGGATCTTCGATATTCTCCGGCATGGGGCCGATAGCCGGCGGTGCCTGCCACTGTTTCATGACTTCAAGCATGCGTTTGCGCTCGGCAATGATCGGTGGCCAGTAGCCGGTGTTGACCGGTTCGGAGCCAGCCGCCCAGGCGTTCATGACATTGCCCAGCGTCAGGTTCACCTCGGTGTGATGCATATGGAAAATGTCATCGGCTTCCTCGATCACGCCCTGCTTGACCAGCAAGTGGCCAAAGTCGCGAATCTTGTTGAAGAAGCAGGTGGTGAGCCAGTGCTCGCAGTAAAATTTGTGGTCTTCCACGTAGGGAAAGACCAGGTGACAGACGCCCAGCATCTGGTCAAAGGCGGTTTTCTCTTCGTCACTGCCCAGCAGTTCCCGGTATTCGTTGACGATGCGATCACGCTCCTGGCGCAACTCTTCAGTAGGACGCTCCAGGTTGTTGCCCTGTTTCACCAGTTCGATGTAATGGGGCAGGGCAGACAGGGGCACGGCGAGATCGTCGTTCCAGCTGCGCTCGAAATGGTAAAAGCCGTCGCCGGTAGAGATGTTGAACCAGGGATCGCGTGCCTCGGCCAGGGCATCGAGCCACTGTTTGCCTGCATCGCCCTTGCTTTCAACAGCAGGCAGGATGACATCGGGATTGCCGTCATCGGTAAAGACGTCATCAATGCCCAGTTTTACCGCCAGCTTGGCCAGTTTCTTCAGTTCATCATCCGGCCGGAACATCAACACATCGATGCCGGCAACCATGCGCGCCACGGTCTGGTCGGTAATTTCCGGAAAGGCCTGTTTGCAGAACTGGAAGAACACCACGTAGGCACCGTAGCCCAGCATCAGCATTTCAAAATGGTGTTGCCACATGACCGAATAGTTATCGATGACCTTGTGATAGGCCTCGCGTACGTAATGGTTCTGCGCAATACCGCGGGCTTCTTTCACCACGGCTTCATCTTCGATTTCAGGTAGTTCGGGAATTTCTATGGCGCTCATATCCTTGATCAGCGCACCCATACGCGCTTCCCACTGATCGTAGATATCGTTCCAGTTTTCATAATAGTGGCCGGCGCGTTCCTGGAAGAGTGCCAGGCGCTGCTCAATTTCATCCGAATCGGTTACGGTGTTGGCGGTGATGTAGATACGCCCGTTGATGCAGCGGTAATCGATGCCCTTGGCGGTAGGAAAGGCAAATACCCGGGTCACTGATGCGCCCATGGCATGGTAGGCCGCTTCGGCAGTAATCATGTCAAAGGCCGACATGGGCTCGGAAAAATGCATGGAGTTGTAAAACCAGAAGCGCTTGTCGTCTTCAGGCTGCACACGGGTGAAGTAGGGGTACATTTCACCCCAGTTTTCTGCGCCCTCGACAGCGGGAATTTCTGTTGGCATAGGGAAAGGATTGTTGGCCGATTTGTTCGACATGGTGCCCCCTGTAATTCTCTTTCATCCTGGCTGTCATGACCTGACATCCAGGCTTGGTATTGTGTTGTTGTTTTCCCTGCACAAATGAATATCTAGCAATTTCACAGGGGAGTAAACTATTATGTCAAAGGATTTCACCAGGTGAAATATTGTCATGCCAGGCATTATGATACCGGCCGGGAGGATTTATGCGTAACTACCAGGTCAAGGAAATACATGCCCTGTCACGCGGACTGAAAGTCCTGAAAGTGATGCACAGCATGCGCTCTGCCAGTTTGCATGAACTGCACCGGGAGACCGGCATCCCCAAGAGCACGCTGACCCGTATCCTGCTGACCCTGCACAAGCAGGGTTTTGTCTGGCAGCGCATGGTGGACGGCGCCTTCCTGACCAGTTACCTGGAATTTCATCGTCTCAGCGAGCCCAATGACAGGGAGTGGCTGGTGGAGCTGGCCTCACCCTTCCTGGAAGCCCTCAGTGAAAAGGTTCAGTGGCCCTCTGTATTGTCTTCGTTGCGCCTGGATTACATGGAGGTGGTAGAGGCCAACAGCCCGAAGTCCTATTACGATGATATTCCGCTGGGCCCGGTTGGCTTTCGCGCCAACATGCTGCGCTCCTCCTCGGGCCGTGCCTACCTGAGTTTCTGTTCGGCCCAGGAAAGGGAAACCATATTGCAGCGACTACGGGAAAAGGATGTGCCCGGTAACCGCCTGGCCCGGGATACGAAAGCCATCAACAAGCTGGTCCGGGAGACCCGTAAAAACGGCTATGCCGTACGTGCTCCGGATTTTGGCGGTGACTACGACAAGCCAAGGGAAGAGGTGGACGATGGTCGTGAATCCATCGCCATTCCCATCATGGTGGGCAGCACTATTTTTGGGTGCATGAATATTACCTGGCGTTCCCATGTCCTGACTTTGGCAGAAGCACGGCGAAACCTGCTGCCTGCATTGCAGGACACCGTCAGTAAACTCAGTGCAAAGATTGAAAAGGAGATGCTGACCCGGCAGTAGGGGCCACCCCGTTCAATTCCCGGTCAGGATTCTTCCTGGTTTTTCTTGTAGATATTGAGGATGTGATCAAAGGCTTCTTTCATGGTGAGCTCCCGGTAATCGTTAAACTCACCGGCGTCCATGAAAAAACCATGCTCGGGACATAATTCCTAGGTGATATGGGACTGCTTGGGGTCCGTGACAGATTGCATTTGGTTCTGGCAGCGGGGGCAGTCGATATTGCGGATTTCGTTGTAGATCTGGCCCAGGGTCTCATCGCCGTCATCCACTGACACGGACATCCAGTCATCCTTGAGCATTTCGGCTTCTCCCTTGTCGAACCAGATGCCTGCACAGCGTTCGCACTTGTCGATTACCACTTACCCGGATTGGGTCAGGAAGGTCTGCTCCTCAAATTTGCCATGACATTTCGGGCATTTCATGTGACTTGTCTCCGCCAGTTCAATACAGGAAAGGTAAGCTCTTCGGTCAAGAATTCCACGCGCGGTGGTATTTGTAAAGCACCCTTAACTATTATCGTGATACAGGTAGTCCCTGCCCAGGGGCACGACGCCGTGCTGCCTGGCGAGCTGGCATTGCACAACGACCAGGTTGGCAAACTCGAAGCTCATGTCGCAAACCGCCAGGTAAAACTCCCACATGCGGTAAAAAATCTCGCCATTGATTGCCACAATCTCTTTTTCATGATTTTCAAAGCGCCGTAACCATTCACGCAGGGTCCAGGCATAGTGCATGCGCCAGACTTCCATGTCGGTCAGCATGAGTTTGCCGTTTTCAGCACCCTGGACTGTTTCAGAAATCGAGGGAATCCTGCCGCCGGGAAAAATATAGCGTGTAATCCAGGGATTCGTTGTCTGCGATTCGGCCCTGTTGGCAATGGTGTGGACCAGGGCAACGCCTTTTTCGGTAAGCATTTCCCGTATACGGGAAAAATAGGTAGTGAAATTTTCCACGCCCACATGCTCAAGCATACCGACGCTGACGACACGATCGTACTGCCCCTGGTGCTCGCGGTAGTCGGCAAGCAGGAAGGTGGTTTTGTCCGCCAGGTTGCGGGTCCTGGCTTCTTCCTGGGCCACGCGTAATTGCTCCCTGGACAGTGTAATGCCGGTGACATGGACATCATGTCGACTGGCCAGGTGAAAGGCCAGGCTGCCCCACCCGCAACCGATATCCAGGACTTTCATGCCGGGCTCCAGCAGCAGTTTGCGAGCGATAAGGTCGGCCTTGTTTTGCTGGGCCTGTTCCAGGCTGTCATCCGGTGAATGGAAGAAAGCACAGGAGTAGTACATCTCCTTGTCCAGGAACATGCGGAATATCTTCTCTTCCGTGTCGTAGTGATGGGCAATATGCCGGTAGCTACGAGTGATGTTGTTGTACTGTTGCCAGAGTTTCAGGAAAGGCGACAGCCAGGCAGGTTTGCGGACGACAGCAAAATTGATTCGCAGCACGGCCAGGAGATTGCGCAGGGGTTCATCGCCGGTATCCCAGCCTCCTTCCATATAGGTTTGCCCCAGTTCGAACTCCCAGTCACGGGCTATGCGTTTGATGGCATTTTCATCCCGGATATACCAGTTTACTTCCATGCCCTGGTGACCAAAATGGTGTACCTGGCCGTCGGGTAAATGCAGGTGCAAGATGCCCTGTTGGACATGTTTTTTCAGTAGTTCAAGATACATCGTCTACAGCTCCTTCTATTCTGTTCCTGGTGTTTCCCTGTCGACAGGGAAAGAATAAAAGGTTTTCCGTGCGCAAAACAAACCTGCGAGGGCAAAAACTGCCTGCACGACATGATTGATTTCGGCCTGCAGGCTCGGTGCGGCCAGCTCCGCCATGAACGGCATGCCGGCCCAGTAGGGTAGGTAATAGCCAAGCAGCAGGATCAGGCAGATCCACCAGGTAAAAGGTTGCCGAACACGGGCATCGGCAAAAAATACGAACAGGACGACGACCAGGGTGGCAATATCGCCGAAGGCCTCCCGCAGGGCGTGATACCAGGAGTGTGCCTGGCCACCCCCGAAGTTTTCCTGCACCAGGAAGGCCGGATCGCCGATATGGTTGAAGGTGGCTCCCAGGCTGGTCAGTCCGTAAAGAAAGCCAAATACCAGCAGCCCCCTGGCGATATTGAGACGATTCATCATGTTGTTTCCCCTCTTACTCTTGTAGCTGTCATCATGACACTATCGTTATTACCAGCATTATTACCAGAGTCATTGTCATGACAGTAACACCCGGCTGCTTTTCTACAAAACAGGGTGGTTCTATGCAAGAGTATATTTTTTTCTTATATTGCATTTTTCCTGTCACGCAGGTTATCAAAAGGCAGGTATTCAGGAGAGACCCTGGCTGTTAATAACTGTTAACAGCAGCAGGGTACTCAATAACCTATCAATCGGGACACACAATAGTCATGCCTTCACTACTCAAACAGCCCCTGTTCCATTTCCTGTTCGCGGGGCTGCTAATTTTCGTGTTCTACAGCATGACAGAGCAACCTGCCTCAACACCCGAGATGACGGACAAGGTCATCACTGTTGATCGCAATACCCTGCTCAATTTCATGCAATACCGGGCCCAGGCCTTCAGGTCAGACCTGTTCAATGAGCAGCTTGATGCCATGGAAGAAGAGGAACTGCAGCAACTGGTCGATGAATTTGTCCGTGAAGAGGCCCTGCATCGTGAAGCGCTGGCCATGGGCATGGATCGGGGCGATTACATTATTCGCCAGCGCCTGGTGCAGAAAGTCGAATTCCTGCTGGAAAACATGGTTAACCAGTCACTGGCTCCTGATGACCAGACCATTGCGGAATTTTTTGCCTCTCACCGGGATGATTACCAGGTGGACGCGGTATACACCTTCACCCATATCTTCTTTGATGGTGATGAGCGCGGCTGGGAGCAGGCAAAGGCAGATGCTGAATCCCTGCTGGCCAGTGAGCAGATTTCCGGTGTGGCATTCAACGATGCCTCGGGTTTTGGTGATCGCTATCCTTTCCTGCAGAACTACGTTGAGCGTACCCGGGATTTCGTGGTGAACAATTTCAACGAGGCGTTTACCGATGCCCTGGATACACTGGAGCCCGCCAGTGACCGCTGGTATGGCCCGTATGAGTCACGCTACGGCTGGCACCTGGTCATGTTGCGCCAGCGCAGTGAGCCCTATGTGCCGGAACTGGAAGCCATTCGTGATCGCGTGATGGATGACTGGCGCTATGAAACCGTGCTGGCCAACCGGCGCGAAGCGGAAGCGGAAGTGATCGGGGAATATGAGGTTCGGGTTGAATTGCAAGATTAGGGGACAAGGGGCAAGGGACAAGGAACAAGGAACAAGGAACAAGGAACAAGGAACGACACGTCAGGCTCTGGCAAACACCCGTAGGCCGGAAGAGGCCCGCAGGGCCGTCATCCGGCATGAACCTGAAGGTGAATCAGAAATTGTAGGTCGGATAAGGCCACCAGGCCGCCATCCGACAAGAACATGGCGTTGAATCAGATTGCAGGCTGTCTATCAGGTGAAAGAGTTGTATAAACAAAGCGGCATTATTTCGGCATTCCTGCTATCGGCACTTATGCTGGTCTGCAATGGTGTGTCCGCCCATGATGCCCGCCCGGTGGTGGTGGATATTACTGAGCAGCTCACCGGTGCCCTGCAGTTCACTATTCGCGTGCCCGAAACCGTCGAGCCCGGTAACCAGCCTGCAGTGGCCTGGCCGGCAGGGTGTGTCGAGCAAAATACCCAAGCGGGATTTGGCAGCAGCAGTGGCATGGTCACCTGCGACAGCCCCATACATGGCGAGTCACTGACATTGGCCTGGCCGTTTTTCAATCCGTCCCTGGCGACGTTTTATCGCTACACCACGCTGGAAGGACAGACCATGACAGCGATGCTGACACCCACCAGTGATGTCTGGGACGTGCCCCTGGAAGCCACGGCGGGGAATGTGGCCAGGCAGTACCTGTTACTGGGCCTGGAACATATTCTTGGTGGACTCGATCACTTGCTGTTTGTGCTGGGGCTGCTGGTGATTGCGCGAACATTCAAACGGGTATTGTGGACCATTACCGGATTTACGCTTGCCCATTCCATCACCCTGACCCTGTCTTCCCTGGGATTTGTGAATATTCCCATCGTTCCCGTGGAAGCGGTAATCGCTCTGTCCATTGTCTTCCTGGCCTTTGAAATCAGCCGTGATCACACCAACAGCCTGACGTACCGGTTTCCCCTGATCGTGTCTTTCAGTTTCGGGTTGCTGCACGGACTTGGTTTTGCCAGTGCCCTTGGCGAGATCGGACTGGTCCCGGGCGAAATCGCCATTTCGCTGTTGTTCTTCAACCTGGGTGTGGAACTGGGGCAGGTCGCCTTTATCGCGGTGGTGGTGATGACACTCTGGTGTTGCCATCAGGTGACAAAACACCAGAGACTCCTGTCATCAGTGCTGACTGCCCGGCGCATGGATATGCTAGCAGCCTACGTGATCGGCATTCCTGCGTCCTACTGGCTGATTGACCGGGTCGCGCAGTTCCTTCTGTAATTACAGGTCACCGTGCGACTTAACGGGGACCGATCAGGATGTCTCCGGAGACCGTTGAAATTTCCACAAAGCCATCGCCACCATTGAGTGTGAACTGCAGTTCACTGGAATTCACAAAGCGATTTTGTTCCACCGCCTTGTCATCGGTCAGGTCGTTGTCGATATCCCCGCCAACGGCGGTATTGATGTCAAAGCGCGCGGAGATATCCGGGTTCACCATGAGCTCGGTAAAACCGCTGACACTGGACATCTCCACCTGGCCGCCTTTCAGCAGGTCAAGGGAAACGAGCACGCGTGCACTCACCGAAGAAGCCTCCAGGTCATCAACTGACCCCAGGTCCAGTTCCACCGAACCGCTGACGCTATCTGCGTCCACGCGCTGGGCCCGGGTATTGGAAATAATCGATCCATTGACCGTGCTGTAGGAAACACGGCTGCCATTGGAGCCGCGGTCCCTGATCTGCCCGTTAACCGTGGACAGGGTAATGCGGCCGTCCAGGTTGCTGGTTTCAATGGATCCGTTCACGGTTTCTATATCGATGCGTCCACCCAGGTTGCTGGCAACAATGGGGCCGTTAACGATTTCAATTTGTGTACTGCCGCTAATGCCACTGATTTCCAGTTCCACGTTGATGCCTTCAAGCCGCAGTGTGCTTTTTTCGGGAATGGAGATTTCCAGCCTGGTGCGATCGATATCATCAGCACAATCAAACCAGTTGTTGCAACCGGTGTTAAAAAAGTTGCGGCGATCTTCGAATTCTTCCTCGAAACTGGTCACGCCATTACGACTTCTGAAGTCATAACCTTCGGCCTGGTCGCTGAGCTCGCCCTTGAAACTGACCTGGTTGCGGTCCCATGCCGTGATGGTGATATTGCCATTGATCAACTCGATATCAATTACCTCGTTTTCCTGGACATCGCGTGTTTCATCAATGGTTTCACCGGCCAGGGCCAGGCCCGGGCCGAAAAGCGTGGATAAAAGAATTGCCAATGAGTATTTTTCGACTGTAGTTTTCATGACAGCCTCCGTTAAATGGTAGTGAACAACGGTGCATAAACAGATTCGATCAGTTCGATCTGCTTGGTTTGCACCTGGCGCAGGATTTTCAACAGTTCCAGGTTTTCAGGATCTTCACGAAGTGCTTCGTAAATTGCCTGTTCGGCCTGCTCCAGTTGCCCCATCTGGCCTTCCCAGTCAGGAGCCAAGGCCGTCTGGTTTTCATATTCCACCAACAGTGCCTGCTTGTTACGCCTGTGCTCGTTTTGCAGGGACGAAATCAGGTTGTTGATGGCTGATGTTTCGGCGGGGGCGCTGCTGTTGATATAAAGGCCGGCGGAGAAAGCCAGGGACACGACCAGTAACACGCTGGCTGCAATAGCCAGGGGCTTGGGTACCGCAATCGTGTTGCTGTTGATGGCATGATCAATGCCGGGCCACAGATCCCTGGCAGGAGAGATTTCCTGCTCAAGGTTGTTCAACTCATCGTTGAGCCGTTGTTCAAACGTCTTGTTGTCCATTTTTATTCCTGCCAATGTAATAAGTCATTATGGTTATTATTCCTGTGCTTCTTAGAGCCATCCCCTGATCAGGTTCCTGGCCCGGTGAAACTGGGCCTTCGATGTACCTGTCGAGGTTTTTAATTGTTTTGCTATATCTTCATGCCGGTAACCTTCCACCGCATGCAGGACAAAAACCAGGCGTGCCCGCTGGGGCAGTCGCATGATCAACCTGTCGAGCAGTGACAGATCAGGGTCCGGTACCCAGGTTTCCTCATAGCGCTGCGGGTCGTCATCGTCGTCCTTGCTGATTACCCGGTTCAGCCAGTTTTTCTGCTTGCGGATATAGGAAATCGTCGTGTTGCTGGCTACCCTGTGCAACCAGGTATACAGGGAGCTTTTTCCGTTAAAGGAGTCAATCTTGCGCCAGACCTGGATGAAAACCTCCTGTGTTGCTTCCTCGGCCATTGCCATGTTGCCGGTCAACCTCAGGCACAGCGCGAAAATGCGTTTGTTGTAGGTCTCGTACAACTGGCGAAAGGCAGCCTGGTCTTTTGCCTGATGAGGGCGAGCAGAGCAGTTTCACTATCCTTGAGGTAGTGAACCTTGCCTTCCGGTCCGGTTGTTTCTGCGCTGAATCTTGCCAAAGTCAGTGATTTCTTATGTTTTGCTACTTTAGACGACATTGTTAACGAAAAGGTTGGAAAGCATTTCTTCATGGCGTTAACGGGGGGGCTGCCCCATTTTGGGGCTGTTTAAGCCGACCTGTTTCCCGTATTATTGCGCCTTGCTCAAAACCCAGCAGGATAAGACTGATCATCCTGCACAGTACAGGGCCTATAAACGGTTCATAAGGAAATTACTATCAAATCCTTTGCACAGAAAACCGCTTTCATCACCGGCGGGGGATCTGGAATTGGCCTTGGCATGGCCAGGGCATTTGCCGAAAAAGGGATGTCAGTAGCGCTCGCCGATATCGACACAGACAGACTGTCTGCTGCCAAAGCTGAGCTGGAAGCCGCTGGCGCCAATGTTCATACCTTCCAACTGGATGTCACTGACAAGGCCGCCGTCATCAACACGGTGGAACGGGCCCGTGCCGCCCTGGGCGGAATTAATATCGTGTGTGCCAATGCCGGTGTCAGCGGCATGATGGGGCCGCTACAGGATGCCAGTATTGATAACTGGGACTGGGTCCTGGACGTCAACCTCAAGGGCGCAGCCTACGTGATCCAGGCCTGCATTCCCTGTCTGCTGGAAAATCCCGGTGAAGCCCATATCGTGATTACCAGTTCAATCAGTGGCTTGCGGGTGTATGAGCCCAGCCGTGGCCAGGGCATGTACAACACCGCCAAGTATGGCCTGGTGGGTATGGGTGAGGCGCTCAAGGTGGATCTTGAACCGGAAGGCGTTGGGGTATCGATATTGTGCCCCAGTGTTGTAAAAACCGATATTTCCCATTCAGCGAGACGGCGTCCTGAAAAATATGGCGGTGCCATAGAGACTACTGACGACCACGAGCTGGCAAAAGCAGCCGATTCAGGGACCGACCCGCTGCAATTCGGACGTTGGGTGATCAAGGCGATTGAGCAAAACCGCCTGTATGTCATCACGCATCCCGTTGACAGGGAGCTTGTGGCGGCGCGCCATGACAAGATCATGGCTGCCTTTGATGCATCCGGCACTTTCACCGAAGACGACTAGTTTTCTGGCTGATTTCAGAGCGTTTCCAGGGCATTCATGATCAGTTGCTGGGGACTGCCGTCATGGTGGAAGCCGGCCATTTCAGCCTCGGGGCACTGGATAGGCGGGTAGCTGCCAAAATTTTCTTCCACCCAGGCGTCCGGCTCGTAGGTAATCAGGTCTCCCACTTCGCAGTCCGGCATCAGTCCGTCTATTTCGTTCACCAGTTCCTCAATACCGATATGCATGGCCGGCAATGTCCAGATCTGGCGCCGGTCATGGCTTGTTCTGGCCGCCAGCAGCAGGTTTTCCACGCAGCATTTCACTGACATGAGCCAGCTTTTGGCACCGGGGGATACCGGGCAGGTAAAGGATTTGCCCTGATTGAGGTTGAGAATCAGGTCACTGAAGAAAATTGACACGGCCCCGTTGGGTTCAGGGGGGCGGGCCAAGATGCCGGGAATACGCAGGGAACAGCCACGAATCCAGCCGCGCCGTGTGTAGTCGGCCACCAGGGCTTCACCAATGACTTTCTGGGTGCCATAGCTGAGGTTGGGTGTCGGTGCCGTGTCATCCGAGACCACAGCGGCGCCGGGTTTGCCGTAGACGGCAATGGAACTGGCAAAGACAACAGCCGGTGTATTGCCCTGGGCTTTCAGGCGTTCCAGCAGGGTCATGGTGCCGTGGATATTCACCTGGACACCCAGCTCGTAATTGGATTCAGCCATACCACTGGGCACGCTGGCCAGGTGGAAAACGACATCTGCCGGCTCATTCAGTGCCTTGTCCAGCACATTGTTATCGGCAAAACTGCCGGTAAGTTTTGTCACCCTGTCATGGTCTGCAATGCGGTCCAGGGCCAGGTCAACCAGGGTGAGCCGGGTAAATGGCAATGGCGCGTCTTCCGAGAGCAGGGCCCTTGTCAGGTGACTGCCGATAAAACCGTTGGCGCCGGTGATGAGTATGTGCATGGTCAGACTCTTTCTTTTGTGTTGTAAATTGATTCGCGGCTAAAGCCGCTTCCTACACTATGCGGTGAAGCTGTCGATGTGGGAAGTTGTAGGCCGGAAATTGCGCAGCAATCTCCGGCAATTTTGATTAATCACCAACTCTGATGTCGGAGATGGCCCTTTGGGCCATTTCCGACCTACATCGTCAAATCATTATGCCTCTTCCACGTTGGCCTGCGCCGCGGCTATTCGGGCGACAGGAATCCGGAACGGGCTGCAGGACACGTAGTCCAGGCCCAGCTTGTGGCAATACTTGATCGAGCGGGGATCACCGCCGTGCTCTCCGCAAATCCCGTACTTGATGCCTTTTTTCTTTTTGCTGGAATCCTTGATGGCCATTTTCATCAGCTTGCCGATGGCGCGCTGGTCCAGTGAAACGAAAGGATCCATTTCTATGAGCTTGTTGGTGAGGTAGGCAGGAATAAACTTGCCGGCATCATCCCGTGAAAACCCGTAGGTCATCTGGGTCAGGTCATTGGTGCCGAAACTCATGAACTCCACATCTGCTGCCAGGCGATCGGCGCCAAGACAGGCGCGTGGAGTTTCCATCATGGTACCGATCTTGTAACGGATGGAGAGGGTTTTCTCCTTCATCACCGAATGAATACCACGATCAATGATTTCACTGATCATGCGTATTTCCCTGACATTGACCACCAGCGGGATCATGATTTCCGGCAAGGGGTGGCAGCCTTCCTCAGTGGCCGCGATGGCGGCAGACATGATGGCGCGTACCTGCATCTCGGTAATCTCGGGGTGAACCACGGACAGGCGGCAGCCGCGCAAACCGAGCATGGGATTGACTTCCTGCAGGTCACTGACTGCTGCTTCAATCATGGACACCGGCTTGCCGATATGGTCGCTGAGCAGCTTGATGTCTTCCGGCGAATGGGGCAGGAATTCGTGCAGGGGCGGATCAAGCAGGCGAATGGTAATGGGCTTGCCGTCCATGATGCGAAACAGGGCAAGAAAATCGTCATGCTGGAACTGTTCCAGTTTTTCCAGGTAGCCCTCGCGCTCGGTGCGGTTTTCCGACAGGATCATGCCGCGCATGATGTCGATGCGGTCGGCGGCAAAGAACATGTGCTCGGTACGGCACAGGCCAATGCCTTCGGCACCCAGCTCGATGGCCTTGGCGGCATCTTCCGGCGTTTCGGCGTTGGCGCGGACCTGCAACTTGCGGTACTTGTCCGCCCAGGACAACAGGATCTGGAAGTCATCACTGGACGAGGCCATGATCTTCGGGATATCCCCGAGCATCACTTCACCGGCAATGCCGTCGATAGTAATGATGTCGCCGCGCTTGATCACATGACCCGAATCGGTAGTGGCCGTGCCGGCACTGTAATCGATGGTCAGCTTGTTACAGCCGGTGATGGCGCAAACTCCCATGCCCCTGGCAACCACCGCTGCATGGGAAGTCATACCACCCAGTTCGGTGAGAATCCCCTGCGCCACTTTCATGCCGTGAATATCTTCCGGCGTGGTTTCACGCCTGACCAGGATGACTTTCTTGCCGGCAGCAGTTTCTTCCACGGCTTCTTCCGCGGAAAACACCACGGCGCCGGTGGCACCACCGGGACTTGCCGGCAAACCGGTGGCCACCAGGTCCTGTTTCGCTTCTGGGTCCACCATGGGATGCAGAAAGGCTTCCACGTGTTCCGGAGATACCCGCAACAGGGCTTCTTTTTCAGTAATCAGTTTCTCTTTCACCATGTCCACGGCAATTTTGATGGAGGCACGACCGGTGCGTTTGCCGCTGCGGGTCTGCAAAATGAAAAAGCGGCCTTCCTGGATGGTGAACTCTATGTCCTGCATGTCACGATAATGTTTTTCGAGCATGGCCTGTGTGTCGAAAAGCTGCTGGTAGACCTCGGGCATTCGGGCCTGGAGTGCCTCGATGGATTCCGGTGTACGGATGCCGGCCACCACATCCTCGCCGGCGGCATTGAACAGGACTTCGCCGAAAAACAGTTTTTCACCGGTAGAGGGGTTGCGGGTAAAGGCAACACCGGAACCGGAGTCGTCACTGAAATTGCCAAATACCATGGCCTGGACATTGACGGCTGTGCCCAGGGATTCAGGAATATTATTCATTTCGCGGTACACGTTGGCGCGCGGTGTATGCCATGACCTGAATACGGCTTCCACGGCCAGCAGCAACTGCCTGAAGGGGTCCTGCGGGACATCGACCAGGTTCTTGAAGTGACCGATCACCCGCTGCCAGTCCGTAGCCTGCATCTCGATATCCAGGGTTTTGCCATTGTCCTGTTTATAGGTATTGATGACGTTTTCAAACTTCTCGCCGTCAACGCCCATGACCACGTTGGCAAACATCTGGATAAAACGACGGTAGGAATCATAGGCAAAGCGGGGATTGCCGGTTTTTTTCGCCAGGCCCTCAACGATGTCATCGTTCATACCCAGGTTCAGCACCGTATCCATCATGCCGGGCATGGAGACCGGTGCGCCGGAGCGCACTGACAGAAGCAGGGGGTTGTCGGGGTCGCCAAAGTGGGCATCCATTTTCTTTTCCACCAGGTCCAGGGCAACCCGGTACTCCTGTTCGAGACGGTTGGGCAGCTTGTTGCCGTTTTCGAAAAATTCCCGGCAGGTGTCCGTGGTGATGATGAAGCCATAGGGTACCGGCAAGCCGAGGTTGGTCATTTCACACAGGTTGGCACCCTTGCCGCCGAGCAGGTCGCGGTCCTCCCGGTGACCTTCATTGAAAAGATATACGCGTTTTGCCATAGGACTGTCTGTATTCGCTGATGCCTGAAAAAGAAAAACAGTAGCCCCCGGGCAGGCAGTTTACCGGGGCTCTTTTGTTAACTGAAATTGCTGATAGCAATATATCAGGGATTGATGACGGTTCGAAAACCTATATGTGATGTGCCCAGGCCCTTGCTTTGTGCTTGCCGGGCTTCCGGTCGATAGCGCATGCAATAGTTGGGTGCACACAGGTAGGAGCCGCCCTTGATGACTGCAACAGGTTCGCCGGGCTGGTTGGGATCATAGCCTTCAGGAAAGCGCTGTTTTTCGGGGAAGGCATGGTTGGCGTAGTAGGTGGAGTCGGTCCATTCCCAGACATTGCCAATGAGGTCATAGATACCCAGTGCATTGGCATCAAAACAACTGGCCGGTGCCGTTCCCGTATAGCCGTCTTTGGAATCATGCTGGAAAGGAAAGAGGCCTTGCCAGGTGTTGGACACGTAATTACCGTCTTCATCACGCCAGAGACTGGACTGGGCAGCCAGCTCAAACTGGGCTTCGCTTGGCAAAGACTGTCCCTTCCAGTCGGCGTAAGCCTGTGCATCTTCATAGGCAATGTGAACAACCGGATGTTCTTGCCGGCTGTCGATATTTGAACCGGGGCCCTCGGGTTGCTGCCAGTTGGCTTCCTCCATGAACATCCACCAGCTGGCAAAAGGATTCACCGGGGCATCACTGACATGGGGGGCAAAGACGGCTGAACCGGGAATATGTTCACCGGTACCGGGGTTTTCGATGCCCCGTTCGGCCAGGGTCTTGTAACCGGTGGCCTCCACAAATTCGGCAAACTCGGCATTGGTCACTTCGTGTTGGGCCATCCAGAATCCCGCCACGGTTTCCTCGTGGGCAGGGCCTTCTTCGAAATAGGTGCCTTCGGCACCCATGGTGAAGGTGGCGCCGGGGACCCAGATCATGCCGGGGTAGGGGGAGTCGGTAGGCGGCAGTGCACCACAGCTGTTACTGGCCAGGCCCGGATTCATGCCGGGAACGCCGCGTTTGACGACCAGCCAGCCCAGTCCCGCAACCAGTACAACACCGGCCAGCAGGCCAGCCAGCAGGAGTCTGTTAGCGCCCGTTGACATAGATAACACCGCTCTCTTCGGCGTAACGGTCCCAGAGCTGCACCATCTGCTCCAGGCGGTCAGGCAATTCCGTGGCCAGGTCATTCTGTTCACTCAGATCGTTGGCCAGGTTGAACAGCTTCCAGCTGGCATCGTCACCTTCGGCAGCATCCCAGACAATTTTCCAGTCGCCCTGGCGCACACTGCGGTGGCCATAGAGTTCCCAGCCCATGTAATCATCCGGGGCATGGATTTCCTCGACTTCACCACTGACCAGCGGCAGCAGGGATTTGCCTTTGACGGGCAGAACTTCCTGCCCGCGGTACATCGTGCCCGGGTGCTGTGTGCCGGCCAGGGACAGGAATGTGGGCAGGATATCCATGACGGAGCTGAAGCCATCGCTGCGTGTACCGGGATCGATCATGCCCGGAAAGTGGACAAAGGCGGGGACATGAATACCGCCTTCAAAGGCTGTGAACTTGTGGCGGCGCCAGGGGGCAGCACTGGCGGTAGCCCAGTTCGGGCCGTACTGGACATAGGTATTCCAGTTGCCCAGGTTTTCCAGGCTGTGGTCATACAGCGTACCAACATGCTGGGCATAGGTTGGGGACAGGTCGCGTCGACCTGCTTCGGCACCGTTATCGGAGATGAACATGATGAAGGTGTTGTCGAATTCGTCGATTTCCTTCAGGTAATCGATGACCTGGCCCACATAGGTGTCCAGGTCACTGACCATGGCGGCGTAGATTTCCATGCGCCTGGCTGCAAATACCTTTTCTTCTTCCGGCTGATCCATCCAGCGCGGCTCAAACACATCCAGTGGCATGGGTTTGGCATCAAACGGAATGAGTTCAAGTTCCTTGAGTTTTTCAAACCGGCTCAGGTAGAGCGCTTCGTAGCCGTCGTCATACCAGCCGCGGAATTTTTCAATGGATTCCTTGGGCGCCTGCAAAGGCCAGTGGGGAGCGGTATAGGCCAGGTAGGCAAAGAAAGGTTTGTCTTCCTCGCGATCCTGTTCGATGTACTCGAGCATACGCTCGGTATAAAAACGCGTCGTGTAGAAATCCTGGTCTACCTGGACGATTTCATCGCCATCCCGGTAGTTGGCATTTTGGGGGCCGCGCCAGTCCCAGGGTCCCAGGTGGGCGGCGCCATCCAGTGAGACAAAAGAGCGTTTGAAGCCCCTGGCCCTGGGGCCATTTTCCACGTCCATGCCCAGGTGCCACTTGCCGGTCATGTAGGTGTTGTAACCGGCATCGGTGAGCAGGTCTGCCAGGCTGGCAACGCGGAAATTCAGGGTGCCGATATAGCCCGGTTCATCCATGTGGACATCCCGTGAGGGGCTGCCCATGACACCCAGTCCGGCCAGGTGATTGTCGGTACCGGACATCAGCATGGAGCGGGTGGGTGAGCAGGTCATGCTGGCATAGAAGTCTGTCAGCAGCATGCCATTGGTGGCGAGCATATCGAGGTTGGGAGTTGGAATTTCGCTGCCGTAGACACCCAGGTCGGCATAACCCAGGTCGTCCGCAACAATCAGCACGATATTGGGTTGTTTCTCTTCTTCTGCAACCGGTGCTGTTTCGACCACTGCTTCCGGTTCCTGGTCAGCACCGCAGGCTGAAAGCACTGTCGCTACGGCAAGAAGTAATACTCCGCGTTTGGTAAACAACATGGTTTTTCCCCCATCAAATTTTCCAGCTTCGCAATTTCGCGAAAGGATACTTTTATTATTTTTTTATGACCTTGTCATAGTCAGAAACCAGGCTGAAGGTCCTGATCAGCTCCTCAATGAAAAGCTTTTGCCCCATGATAATAGGACCGGCCTGATTGTAAATCGTGTTATTGATGGTACTCAGTACAACCTGGAAGGCAAAGTAGATATTTGCTTCTTCGCGTTCGGTCAGGGAGCGCTGGTTTTCCTGGTACAGGCGATCTATGAAACGCTTGGTGGATTCAAGAAAGTGTTCCCGGAAGGGTTCCCAGAACGACGGGTCCCTGGCGCTCTTGAGCAGCACGGTGCGCCAGAACTGGCGATGTTCCCAGTAATAGTCGGCCATGTTCTGGATCAGATCCTCGACCAGGGTATCGCGCGGGATACTGGAATACATTTCCTCCAGGGTGGTGGTGCGGGAACGCAGATGCTCAAATACCAGGGCCTGGAAAAACTCGTCCTTGCTGTGGAACCGGGCATAGAAGGCGCCGACGGAATAACCGGCCTCCCTGGATAACTCGGCAACAGAAATTTTTTCCAGGTCTTTCTTTTCAAGCAGCTTGAAGCCCGTGTTGACCAGGGCGTCGTAGGTGCGGTGTCCGCGTTGCTGCTTGATGGTCCTGCCGTGAGATTTTTTGCCAGAAACCTGGCTGATGGTCTGGTTGCTGCTCATTATTTGAGAATTAGGGTTCTTTTTCATGGTGTGCCCGGCATCGTGGCTGAAAGTACCGGCCGGGTGTGGCAAGCGCACAATTAAAGCGAAAATTGCACGAAAAGTCGAATGTTAGGTGGAAATTGTCCCTGCTTGCCCCGGGCTGTCCCGGCCGTGAAAAGGGCAAATCCGATGCTTGCATATAAAAATAGAATCTTTATTCTTGTTTTTGATCGGGAGAGATGGTCATCGGTCACATCTAGCCGACCAGGTAGTTAATTGCTGGGGTTGCTGCCAGGATTAACAGAAGGTAATGCATATACCTTTGCCTGTTTGCATGGCCGAACCTTTTTGACTGATCTAATTCCCCGGGTGAATCCGGAAACCAGGGACTGGTTTCCGGATTTCGCCTTACCCCATGGTGTTCTCAACCTGGCCCACAGGTGCTTGAAAATCAGGCAGTTTCAGTCTACCTTCAGCCGTAGATTCCAAGTTTTTCATTCCTGACAAGATTCTCACCATGACCGATACCACTATCAGCCAGGATCCTCTTGCGCCTGCCACCGACTCCGAAAATACCATCCTGGGACATCCCCGTGGCCTGGTGATTCTCTTTTTTACCGAGATGTGGGAGCGCTTTTCCTACTACGGCATGCGTGCCCTGCTGATTTTCTACCTGACACAGCATTTTCTTTTTTCCGATGAGCGTTCGACGGTCATGTACGGTGCCTACACGGCACTGGTCTATGTGATGACCATTATCGGTGGCACGCTGGCCGACCAGTACCTGGGATCGCGCAAGGCCGTGACCTTTGGCGCCATCCTGCTTGTCCTGGGACATTTCGGCATGGCCTTCGAGGGTAATGGCTCGCGGGAAGTGCTGACCTATAACGGCAGCGAATACCAGGTGACACTGGATGGCCGTGGTGGTGATGCCAGGCAGATCATCGTTTCAGACCAGGGCCGCTCGCCAATTTCCTTCAATGAAGATGTCACGCAAATGCTGATTGCACAGCCCGGCGCCGTAGGATTGCCTGCTACCCTGCCCACCAACAGCTATTCCACGCGCATAGAAACCGAATCCTTTTACCTGAATATCCTGTACCTCTCACTGGGACTGATCATCGCCGGTGTCGGTTTTCTCAAGGCAAACATCTCCACCATTGTCGGTTCACTCTATGGTTTCGGTGATGCCCGACGCGACTCCGGTTTCACCATTTTCTACATGGGCATCAACATGGGTGCCTTCCTGTCATCGATTCTGTGCGGCACGTTGGGCGTGGTCTACGGCTGGAAATACGGCTTTGGCCTGGCCGGTTTCGGCATGCTCCTGGGCCTGGTCATTTTTCTCAAGTACCAGCACTGGCTTGAGGGCAAGGCGGAACCTCCAAGTATGGAAAGACTGCAGAAAAAGGTCCTGGGGCCGATCAATGTGGAACAGATGTGTTACCTGACAGGTATCGCTATCGTGGTTTTCTCTCTCTTCCTTATGATGAATTCCCATCTGGTGGACCAGAGTTATGTGGGTCTGCTGGGCATCATTATTTTTATGCTCCTGATTGGCTATGCCTTCAAGCGGTGTGAAGGCGTGGAAAGGGATCGCATGTTGGCGGGAATCTATTTCATCCTGGCACAGATACCTTTCTGGGCCCTGTTCGAGCAGGCCGGCTCCTCACTGAATCTTTTCACAGGCAGGCTGGTTGAACGTACGATGTTTGGCTGGACCGTACCGGCGCCGGTATTCCAGTCCCTGAATGCGATGTTCATCGTGATGTTTGCCCCCATACTGGCCTGGCTGTGGGTGACACTGGAAAAGCGTAACCTAAATCCGTCCACGCCCGTGAAATTTGCGATGGGCGTGTTCCTGGCAGGGCTGGGCTTCCTGTCCCTGGTTGCCGGTATGAAAGTCTCTGGTGAGGCAGGAATGACTGCGGTGTATTTCATTTTCCTGATCTACTGGGTACACACCATGGGCGAGTTGATGGTGTCACCGGTCGGCCTTTCCGCGGTCACCAAGCTGGCACCACCCCATGCAGTTGGTATGACCATGGGTGCCTGGTTCCTCTACAGTGGCCTGTCCAATTACCTGGCGGGTGTTATTGCCTCGACCACCGGCGCTGAAACCATTGGTGGCCAGATTGCCAACGTGGCTGCTGCCAAGGCGACCTATGCCGATGTCTATAGCCAGGTGGGCTATATCGCCATGGGCATTGCCATCGTCATGCTGATGATCTCACCGATTATCAAGCGCATGATGCATTCTGCCTGAGTTATCTTGTTCCACTTGTAAGTTGCACCGGTTATCAGGTATCCATCAGCTTTTCCTCAGGTAAACAGGCTGCATGCCGGGCCAGCCTGCGCGATACTTGCCTGAGAATTAACCGTAACGAATGAATAGCAAGCACAGCACCAAATACAACAATAATATTTTTTTGAAACTACCAAATCCCAACAGGAATAAAGCAATGTCGATTTCCCGAATGACGGCACTGGTCCTGGCCAGTGCCTTGTTAGCAGCGTGTGGTGGCAGTGAAGAGGGCAATACTGCGGCCAACACCCCGTCAACATCCGCCCCGGCAGAGACAGGCAATGGTCCGGTCTTTGCCAATGTCGACCAGGCGCGGTTGAACAATGCCGCCAGTGAACCGGGGCAATGGCTCACCTTTGGCGGCACATACTCTGAGCAGCGCTTCAGCCCCCTTGACCAGATCAATACCGAAAACGTCGACCAGCTGGGCCTGGCATGGTGGGTTAATATCGATACCAACCAGAGCCAGCAAACCACCCCCTTGTATGTCGATGGAGTGCTGTATTTCAGTGAATCCTGGGGTCAGGTCAATGCCATTGATGCCTCCACTGGCGAACGACTGTGGCGTTTTGATCCGCAGGTCGCAGGGGATATCGCGGGCAGGGCGTGCTGCGGTGTGCAGAACCGGGGCGTGGCTGTCTATGAAGGCAGTGTTTTTGTGACGGCCTATGATGGCCGCATGTTTGCATTGGATGCTCAAAATGGCGATGTGCAATGGGAGACCCAGACCATCACTGACCCGGAGTTGTGGTATACCTCCACGGGTGCGGTGCGTGTTGCCAACGGCAAGGTCTTTATCGGTAACGGTGGTGCAGAATTTCGCACACGTGGTTATGTCTCTGCCATTGATGCAAAAACCGGTGAGTTGCTGTGGCGCTTTTATACCGTGCCGGGCAACCCGGAACTGGGCTTTGAAAACGATGCCATGCGCATGGCCGCTGAAACCTGGAATGGCAACTGGTGGGACCTGGGCGGTGGCGGTTCAACCTGGGATGGACTGACTTACGATCCTGAAACCAATCTTTTGCTGATTGGCGTCGGCAACGGCGCTCCCTGGAATCCGCTGGTACGCAGTCCCGGTGGTGGTGATAACCTGTTCCTGAATTCCATTGTCGCGGTGGATGCCGATACCGGCGAGTATGTCTGGCACTTTCAGGAAATTCCGGCGGAAGAGTGGGACTATGATGCGGTTCAGCAAATCACGATCGCCGATATTGAAGTGGATGGTGAAATGCGCCATATCGCCATGCAGGCTGCCAAGAGTGGTTACTATTACATGCTCGATGCCTACACGGGTGAGCTGTTGCGCGCCAATAATTTCGTACCGGTAAACTGGACCTCCGGCTATGACATGGCCACCGGCAAACCGATCATCAATGAAGCGGCCCAGTACACCATGCAGGAAGCCGGCACTATTATTCAGCCCGGGCCGGCCGGCGCCCATGGCCAGGCAACCATGTCCTACAGTCCGGAAACGGGCTTGCTGTACATCCCTGCCATGGAAAGCAGCATGGCTTTTGCCAATGCGCCGGAAAATATCGATGGCCGCTTTAACCTGGGCATGGAGTATTTCGGTCATGACTATGCTTATGATGATCCCGAGAACACCATCGAACAGGGCAGCCGGTCGCGCCTGGTTGCCTGGGATCCCGTTGCAGCCCGGGAGCAGTGGGCCATAGAAGATGTCGCGGTAGGCGGTACCCTGGTCACAGGAGGCAACCTGTTGTTCAAGAACAACGGGCAGAACCAGACAATGGGCGTATACGATGCCACCAACGGTAATGAACTGGCCTTGTTTGATACCCAGTCCGCGGCAGTGGCCGGTATCATCACTTACGAGCATGAAGGCGAACAATATATTGCCCACGTGGTCGGTGGTCCGTCATTCCAGGGTTACTACGCACCCACCTATGCCCGCCTGCTGGTATACAAGCTGGGTGGTACGGCACAGCTTCCCGAGAAGGTGGAATTTACTCAACGCCCGTTTGCTCCTCCCGAAGAAACCGCGGATGCGGAGCTGATTGCACAGGGTGATGCCCTTTATGGTGAGAACTGTGCTATGTGTCATGATGTGGGAGGCCTGGCACGTAGTTCCTTCCCTGACTTGCGACGCACACCACTTCTGCATTCGGCAGAAGGGTTCAATAATGTGGTGCTTGATGGCGCCTTGTCAGAGCGTGGCATGACGTCGTTCGCTGCAAATCTGTCAGAAGATGACACCAGTGCCATTCGCCATTACCTGATTGCCCAGGCACACATTGCCATGAATTCGCCAAGCCCGTTCGGCCCGCCACCGGAAGACGTGGCACCGGAGGATCTGGAGGAAGTCACGCAGGACAACTGAATAAAAGCCGGGCGAAAGCCCGGTTTTTTCAGGTACAAGGAGCAAGGGACAAGGGACAAGGGACAAGGGACAAGGGACAAGGGACAAGGAACGACACGTTGGGCTTTATCGACAACCCGTAGGTCGGGATAGGCGCGAAGCGCCGTTTTCCGACGTTGAAATCTCGAGCACTGCTGTAAAAGTTAATGTCGGCAAACGGGCCTTCGGCCCTATGCCGACCTACAGGCTGCAGACTTCAATCAATGTTTAGTCAGTAAACCCTGTCTTGCAGGTATACCTGAACAACCTTGTCCCTTGCTCCTTGTCCCTTGTTCCTTCCGTATTGAAAACCCCATCCCCATGTCATATCCTCGTTCGACACCTGAGGAGGTAGACATGAACATAGTAAAAACTGCAGTAACACTGGTGTGCGGCATGCTTTTAAGTTCAGTCGCAAGCCTTGCCTTTGCCCACCATGGCTGGTCCTGGTATGGCAACGAACCCTTCACTCTGACCGCTGAAGTTGTCGACAAGCGCTTTGGGAATCCTCACGATGAGCTGACCCTGCGTGATGCTGACGGGCAACAGTGGGATGTCCTGCTCAGTCCGCCCGGACGCAGTCGTCGGGCCGGGCTTACCGGTGATGAAGTCAATGTGGGTGATACGGTCACCGCTTTTGGCCACCGGCGCAGTGAAGGCAATAATTTTGAAATGAAGACTGAACGCCTGCAGGTGGGTGATAAAATCTATAACCTGTATCCCAACCGCAGTTAAGCTTGATTTCGATGCCCCGGAATCTCCAGGTTCTGCGGGCATCGTTGTGTTCATAAAACAATAAAGAATAATAAAAAGTGCTCACCAGTATTTGGAAGTAATGGGGAAAATCATGAAATCAGCCAATGTTCTTTTGCTCATGGTGATCTCGATGTTGCTGGCATCCTGTGCCGTGACTTCGGATTCCAGCATGCCGATGCAGACTGCCAGCACACGGCCGGAAGCCAGTGAAAGCACCGCCATGGTGATGGATGCACCGCCGGGGCCTGATCTGTGCACGACGCGTGATTGCCTGATGGGCCTGGTTGATGATTACCTGGCCGCACTGGTTGCCGGTGAGCCCGGGTCATTGCCTTTCGCTGACGATGCCATCTTCGTGGAAAACGTGATGCGCAAGACCATCGGTGAAGGCCTGTGGCAAAGCGCTACCGGGCTTCCCGGAGAATTCCGGATTTATGTGCCTGATCCGGTATCAAAGCAGGCTGGATTCATGGGTCTGATGGAAGTGAATGGTGAACCGGCGCTGCTGGCCTTGCGCCTGCAGGTGGAAGGGGATGGTATCAATGCAGCTGAACATATCGTGGTCCCTGTGACCAGTGACAGGGCACTGGGTAAACTCATTCGGCCCAGGCCCGGCTTTCACATGGAAATCGATGAAGACGAGCGACTCTCGCGCAGGGAGCTGTTGTCCATCGGTTATTCCTACTACCCGGCCCTGGATGACAATGACGGCACGCTGGCGCCTTTTGCAGACGATTGCCTGCGTATCGAAAACGGCATGCAAACCAGCACAAACCCGAATGCCGCCACGGTCTTTGGCAAGATGAACTGCGGACCACAGATATCCACCAATTACTTCCAGTACATAGACAGTATCGACAATCGCCGCGTTAATGTGGCCGATCCGGTCACCGGCCTGGTCATGGGCCTGTCCCACTTTCGCCATGGCTTTGAACAGAAGGAAACACCGATTGTCGGTGTTGAGGGCATCACAACAAGGGATGTGAGCATGTTCGACCCCTTCGATATGCCTGCCATGCATATATTCAAGGTTGGTCCGGAAGGACAGATTCATGAAATCGAGGCAGTTGGCCTCCTGGCTCCCTACATGTCCCCGACGGGTTGGGGTTTCTGAATCTCAGCTGCCAATGAGCAACAAGGCGTTGTAAGCCAGGTAAACCAGGCAGAGGATAATGCCTTCCAGCCGGCTGATCGATTTTTTGGTGTAAAGAAAAAACAGCAGTAACAGGCTCAATCCTGCCATCACTGAATGATCCAGCCAACTGAATTCATGGATCGTCAGTGGCTGTATTATCGTGGTCAGGCCAAGGATGCCGAAGACATTGAAGATATTACTGCCAATGATATTACCGATGGCCATATTGCCGTAACCACGCCAGGCTGAAATCACCGAAGTGCTCAACTCCGGCAGGCTGGTGCCAACCGCCACTATGGTCAGGCCGATCACACGGGGCGTGACACCCAGTGCCGTAGCAATCGACACAGCGCCATCAACCAGCCACTTGCCACCAAGAACCAGCAGCACAATGTCTGCTATTACCAGTACCGGCTGCAGCCAGACCCGTTCTGTGGGTTCAGGAATCAGTTCGACCACTTGCTGCTCGGCAAGGGCCCTGGACTTGGCCGTGCCCTGCAAGGACATCCAGAGAGTCGCACTCACATAAAGAACAAGCGCAATTACCAGGACGGTGCCTTCAGCCCGTGTCACCTGGCGATCCACCACTACCCATATCACCGCCAGTGTGGCCAGGATCATGACCGGGGCGTCCACGCGAAACAGTCGGGCCTGGACAGCCAGGGGCATGATGATGACCGACAGACCCAGGATCAAACCAATATTGGCAATATTGGAGCCAACGACATTGGCCAGGGAAATATCGCTGGCGTTGGCCGACATGGCGGCATTCAGGGAAACCGCCAGTTCCGGTGCACTGGTACCCATCGAGACAAGGGTAAGGCCGATAACAAGCGGTGAAACGGAAAAGCGCCTGGCGATGGCGCTGGCACCTGAGACCAGAAATTCACCACCAAAGTAAAGACACAACAATCCTGCAAACAACTGGAAAATACTGGTCATCATATCCTGCAATGTACTCCTGTCCTGTTAAACAGATCAATGGGTGGCGTTGCTGTGGTTTTATTCCACTTGACTATGCAGGTATGATGAGTCGGCTTGTGTCCACCTGGACGTGTTATGACCTGCATTGCGGACAATACGAAGACACACTTTAAAGACTCTGCATACAGATTCTTTATCAACAGACAAGGAAAACGCCATGGGACTTTCGACCATTATCATTCTTATCGTAATTGCGGTAGTCATTATCTGGGTGGTGGGTATCTACAACCGGCTGGTTACCCTGAAAAACCGCTACCAGAATGCGTTCTCGCAAATCGAGGTGCAGCTGAAAAGACGTTATGACCTGATTCCAAACCTGGTGGAAACAGCCAAGGGTTATATCCAGCATGAACGGGAAACCCTGGAAGCAGTCATCGCGGCTCGTAACCAGGCGCTCAGTGGTCTGGAGAAAGCCGTTGCCGAACCGGGCAGTCCTGCTGCCATGCTTGACCTGGGACAGGCGGAAGGCATGCTTTCCGGTGCCCTGGGCCGGTTGAATGTGGTCGTGGAAGCCTATCCGGACCTGAAGGCAAACCAGAACATGATGCAATTGTCTGAAGAGCTGACGAGCACTGAAAACAAGGTCGCTTTTTCGCGGCAGGCTTTTAACGATGCCGTTACCGAGTACAACACGTACAAGCAGACCTTCCCGCCAGTCATGGTTGCCGGCACATTCGGTCATGGCCCGGATGCCAGCCTGCTGGAGTTTGAAGACAGTGCGGCCATGCAGGAAGCACCCAAGGTCAGTTTCTGATATCAACCTGAACCGGCGTATGCATAAAAAGCACAGGGTAAAGTCGTGAATTTTTTTTCCCACCAGGATGAGGCCAGGGCGAATACGCGCAAACTGGTTTTCCTGTTCGTGTGTGCCGTACTCACCCTGATCGTCATCACCTCTTTTCTTGTGATTGGGGTCCTGTTCTATGCAGAGTCCCAGGCTGAAATCGGCATCAATACCGAGTTCCTCACCTCCACGATCTTTATACAGGTAAGCCTGGTGGTTATCGTGGTCATTGCCATTGGCACGCTGGTGCGCATGGCCCAGTTGCGAGGTGGCGGCAAGGTGGTCGCTGAATCCCTGGGAGGGCGTCTGCTCAACACCGGCACCCGCGATGCCGATGAGCGCAAGATCCTGAACGTGGTTGAGGAAATGGCCATTGCCTCGGGTACGCCGGTACCGCCGGTTTACCTGATGGAAGATGAAGCCATCAACGCCTTTGCCGCAGGGTACAAACCACGTGATGCGGTCATCGGTATTACGCGTGGCTGTATTCGTGAGTTGAGCCGGGATGAGTTGCAGGGCGTGATTGCCCACGAGTTCAGTCATATTTTCAATGGCGACATGCGCCTGAATATCCGTTTGATGGGATTGCTTTATGGCATCATGGTGCTGGGCATTATCGGTTATCACATTCTGCGTGGCGGTCGTTACCGGGTCGCGTCCTCGCGCTCCAGTAAAGGCAATGGCGGTGCGATCCTGTTCCTGGGACTGGGCTTGCTGGTTATCGGCTATGGCGGCACGTTTTTTGGCAACCTGATCAAATCGGCAGTCAGCCGCCAGCGGGAATTCCTCGCCGATGCTTCGGCGGTACAGTACACCCGCAATCCCGATGGCATTGGTGGCGCCCTGAAAAAAATAGGGGGTTACAGCGAAGGCACACAAATCAGCAGCAGCGATGCCTCGGAAATCAGCCACATGCTGTTCTGCAGTGGTATCAAGGAAAAGTTTTCCGGCATGTTCGCTACCCATCCGCCCCTGAATGAGCGTATCAAACGCATTGATCCCCGGTGGGACGGCAAGCTGGCATACTCACGTCCGTCGCCCGGTGAGGCCCATGAAGAAACTGCCGAGGGCGTTTCCCATTTCGCAGCTACCGAAAGCAGCACTGCTCCGTCGGCCCTGGATGCCGTGGGCAATCCCACTAACGCACACCTGGCACAGGCAGCAGCCACGCTGGCAGATTTTCCGACCCTGGTGATTGAGGAGGCCCATAGCACGCAGGGAGCCACACTACTGATATTTGCCATGCTCATTTCCCTGTCTGATGACACCACCGCTGAAAAACAGCTTGGGCTATTGAAAGCACAACTGGATGATTCGGATTACCTGGCCCTGACCCAGGTGAGTCGGGCCATGGTGAAGATACCGCGGCAGGAATTTCTGTCACTCATCGACCTGGCCTTGCCAAGCCTGCAGCAACTGTCGCAAGCCCAATACCGCGTTTTCATGACGACCCTGGGCAAGTTGATCATGGCGGACCAGGAAATCTCCCTGTTTGAATGGTGCCTGTTCAAGATTTTGCGCTATAACCTGGATGAGCGTCCTGACCGGCGCGTGAAACATGTCGGGCTGAAAAAGCTGGCCAGGGAAAGTGAAGTCCTGCTGTCAGTGTTGGCCGCCTGTGGTCACGACGAGAATGAAAAAGCGCTTGCGGCTTTTAACCGGGCCAGTGAATTCCTGGAGCTGGGGCCGATGAATTTTCATGCGCAGGTGGCAGGCAATACCGATCTGCTGGAGAACGCCCTGGACAGGCTGAATAGTATGAAGCCGTTACAGAAACCGAAACTGCTGAAAGCGATGGTGACCTGTATCAATGCCGATGGCCAGGTCACTGCCGAAGAAGG
>Ga0181558_10000605_pt1 | contig 33521 bp, 21 predicted proteins | sample 011ome_22_FD_133754 | JGI IMG/M metagenome (GOLD analysis project Ga0181558, IMG submission 133754) | Coastal salt marsh microbial communities from the Groves Creek Marsh, Skidaway Island, Georgia - 011507BT metaG (megahit assembly) | ecosystem: Environmental > Aquatic > Marine > Intertidal... | reverse complement strand
TGATGGGTCTGATGGGTCTGATGGACACGTGGCGACATTACACGACGACGACGATAGAGACGACGATAGAGACGACGACGACAGAGACGACGACGACGAGGATGCGCTGAGGACGACGACGACGGCAAACGCGGCTGACGACATTGAACGACGACGACGACGACGTGCGGACGAGGTGGAGGTTGAGGACGTGGCTGTGGCGATGGGGCACGCGGTGACCGTGGTGACGACGACGATGACGACGACGCGGAGGACGACGCGGAGGACGACGCGGAGGACGACGACGGGGTGGGGTCAATGGCGACGAGGTGTGACGCGATGTGTGACGTGCGGGGTGATGCCGCGTGGCGTCGGCGTCGTCGTCGGCGTCGTCGTCGGCGCGCGCGGCGCGACGGCGACGGATGACGCGGGTGGTGGTTGGCGCGCCGCGCGTCGTCGGCGCGTCGTCGGCGCGACGGCGAGGGGTGACGGCGGTGACGAGAGTCGTGATGATGCGTCGTCGTCGTGGTGTGACCAGGACGACGCTGCCGCCGCTGCTGACGCTGACGCCGACGCCGACGTGTCGTCGTCAAAGTCGTCGTTGGATGATGATGAAATGCTTTTGTTGAAGACGCTGCAGGAGGCGTACGACGCGTCGAGTGTGGAGTTTGCGTCGATCGCGCGGCGGTCGAGGACGGCGTTGACGCTGTCGTTTTTCAGCGCGTGCGAAGCGCGGGGGGAGGCGCTGCGGGCGCGAGGGGCGGTGAGGGAAGCCGAGGCGTTGGATGCGATGTGTGGCGCGGCGTTTTCTATGGCGTCGTATACGTTGGAGGAGATTACTGAAGGGTTGGCGGCGACGTCGGGGGCGGGCGCGCTCGGGGCTGGGGGTGCGGATGATGTGGCGTCGGATGCGACGTCAGAGACGTCTTTGATGTCGCCAATGTCTTCTTCTTCTTCTTCTTCTTCTTCGACGACTGGGTTGACGCTTGCGCAGGAGAATGAGTTGCGCGCGCGGTGGGGCGAGCTTACAAAGGCGTTAGCCACGACTGGGGAGTCAAACGCGCTCGCGCAAGGCGCGTTGAATGAAGAGTCGAGGAAAAACGCAATCACAGAGATTGCGGGGAGGGTTTCGGTCGGCGCCGGCGAGATGGAGCGTTTGATGCGCGTCGCTCCCGAACGGCGCATTGTGGATGTTTTATTAACCATTCCTCGCGGTGATGAGCGCGCGGCGGCGGTGAATGATGCGTTGACACCACCTGAAGACGGCGACGACGTCGACGGGGATGAAGAAAACGAAGTGGTGTTCACCACGGCGCCGAAACTTTTGAACGTTCTCGAGGCGATGCGTCGAGACGCGCGCGCGGCGGGTGAAGATGGGACGCTTGTCTCTGAACTCGATGAACTCGCGGCGATCGTCGAGTCGAAGTGCGAATATTCGTAGATTGTCGCCGCGGGCGAGTTGGTGAGTTGGTGAGTCGCGGCGCGCCACGGCGGCGACAGCCGCCAACACATAGCATATAGCTGTAGGTGTACCGGTACCGGTACCGGTAGTAGTCAAATTACCAGTTGTCGTTATGTATTCAACGTTAAGCTAGTTTTTAAAGCAACGCGCATTTTCTATGTTATGCTAAAATCATCATCAATCGTATCACACGACGTCGATGCCTTCGTCGCGGCATTGATGTGTTGAGGCGTCGTCGGCGTTCAAGTCGTCAACTGCCCGCTCGGCAATCGCTGCAGCGGCGACTACTCCTGCAGTTTTGACAGCTCTAATCGCTCGCATACCATGACGTCGCCGTTGTAAAACAACCACTCCGTGTTTGACGTGCGTAAAGACGTCAAAGATGTTCCCCGTGCCTTGTTGCGCGAGCAACACGCCAAGAATGACTGGAAATGCAAACCCAATCGCCTTCTTCACGTGCGGAAGGGCGCCATATTCGCGAATCTTGACATCCTTACGTTTGACACCACCCGCGTCTTGAAGTGCTTCTTCCTCTTGACGAGTGTTTTGGAAATCGCGAAAGCCTTTGCACAAGTTTTTCACCACGCCCCACATGCCGTGTCGCACCGCCATGCGCGCGACGTCTTGTTGTACTTTTTGCTCTTCAAAGTGTAACAAAACGCACTCTGCGGCGGTCGTACCGGGGGTATCTCCTGGAATCGTTCGCATGCGCCATGCACTAAAGTACGGGTCGACACGGATAACGTTTGGATTCTCCCCTTGCTTGGGGTGTTTCAAGCCCCTTGTAATAGTGTAGTAGCAGTCGCCATCCTTCCACGTACGTCGACTAAAGACGTAATCGCGGTTGGAAATCACAGGTAATTGTCGCTCCCAAAAGCAAATTTCTGCACCCGTGCGCACGTCGCGCTCGACGACGTACTGTTTCTTTAAAAGTTTGTCCCAAATGTCTCGCGTGGAATCCGAATTGTAAAAGTCACAAATTTCCTCCTTGGTCGCGCCTTGAAAGACGCTTCTAGAGAGATACTCGGTGCCACCGTAAGGCAAAATGTGCCGCCATGCCTTATAATGACACGCGCTCGATGTTTCTTCTTTATCCATCATCTCCTGCCACTCTCCAGACTCTTCTCTCGGCGTTGCGTTCGGCACCGACGCGACGCGCGCCTTGAACCGTTCGAAATCTTCTCGCTGCACGACATCCGTCACGCCGCTCGGAAACGTCGTCGGCTCGTTCCCCAACTCGGCATACTTTTCCTGATGACAGCGCTTCGAACTTTTATCTTCATCACGCCGTCGTCGACGTCCGCGCTGCACGTCAAGCGCCACCGCGACTCCGGTGATTTCAACAATGCGCTGCACCACGACGCTCCTCGACGCCAACCAAAGCACCAACGACCGCGTCGTGACCAACGTGCTCACGGCAACCCACGTCCACCGCGCGAACGGTTGCGTGCTCTGTATCATAGACATTCTAAAATTCCGCAAAAGTGCCACGCTTCGTGGATGATACGCGACGTAACACACTCCAACCACCGTCGCAAACACCACCGGCCAGACGTCGGCGACGAGCTTAAAGTGCTCCCCGAGCGCCTCCTTTGCGCCAAACGGCAACCCAGCCGCGAGTTCAAACATCGCTGATAAATCATTCGGCGCACCATTCACATGCATACTCCCCGTCTGTGTCCCGCGATCGACGTTCGGGACCCCACGCCCGTCGTCGCGAGACGAAAACAACGACGCCATGACCCGTCCAAAAGTCAAACCCCTCTCCACACGCGTCGTCTCGAGATTTTTTCACCCCGAATCAAAGCAAAGGTTCCCACAGGCGCGCGACGTGTGCCGACGCCGTCCGTCTCGACGACCGCTCGATCGACGACGTCCGACGTTCGACGCGCCACCGAGACGCGCAAAACTTTTCCCCGCACACGTCACGCGCCAACACGCGCACTCGCGCACGTCGCGCACGTCGTCGCGAATCGCAAATTCAAACAATGAATCAATCCCCCCCCGTGGCTTTATGCCGTCGCGTGCCCTGCTGCGGCGCGAATGCGATGCTGGGACGTTCGGCGCGCGCGACGCGAGACCCGTCGGACGATGGCGTTGGCGTGAGATTTTGATGCGCGGCGTCGTGGTCGATGTGCCGCGCGCGTGGCGTCGCGCGAACCGTCGTCGCGTCGCGCACTGCGGCGTCGATGTGCGAAGAGATGTGATGATGATGAGTCAGCCACGCGGTGGGTGACTGTATGCCGCGTTTGGTGTTTGGCGTTCTAGTACGTGGCTATGACATGGCTATGTGTCGCGCGTGGTGGGTGGGTGGATGGATGGATGGATGGATGGATGGATGGATGGATGGATGTGATTTGAATAGAATCACTGGGCGTCGTCGTCAGTGATCGTGATTGGCGGTGAGGCGCGGGCGATGATGGCGGCGCGTCGGGCGGCACATCTTTGGCGGGCGGGTTCGTCGGTCTCGCTCTCGGTGTCGTCGTCACTGGTGTCGTCGAGACAGCAGCACGCGATGCAATGCGAGTAGACGTCTGAGAAAGGCGGCGGTTTGGCGCGATCGCCGAACGCCGAGCTGGGCGCGGCAGCAAAGTCGTCGGCGGCGTTTGGGTCGCGCGCGGCGTCCCGATGGATGTCGTCCTCGTCGGGGAACTCGTCGGGGGAATATTTTCTCGCCATGTGGCCATCGTTGATGATACGGCCTAGAGAGTTATAGCACGCGGTGTGCATCTGATGTCGCCGCGGACACTCGATGTGGCAATACGTCACGGGTTCATCGTCCATGGATAAGCCGCCGACGCGCCGCGCGCACATTGGGCACTCGGCGTCAAAAATTGACCGCCCCTTGAGCTTATCGAGGGCGATATCGTTCGCTATGATGCGATAGCCATGGGCGACGACCGATAACGTGGTTTGCATCTTCTCCAGGCTCTCTGGGTCGTCATCGCGGTCGATGGCAAACGCAGCCTCTTTAGATTGGTGATTTTCCATCACGTCGGCGAGGTGTAAACACACATCCGTGTACAGCTCTGTCGTCGTCGCGCGATCTCGGAATTCTCGATACGTGCCTTGATCTTCACCGACGTAACGAATTCTATCGAGTAAATCTTTTGCTGCTTTCAAATACGGCGTCGCTCCGATGTGTGGAAGATTTTTCATCCGCCACTCGAAATTAAAATACATCGCCTCGGCGTCTTCGAGCGCGCGCGCGCCGAATGCTTTAGAAAAGTCCCCGCCGCCGTAGAACAATCCTCGACGCGACAGCGCGACATCGTAATAGTCCCTGGCTAAAGCAACAATATCACTCTCATCTGGTACATCGCTCTGTTCAATCACACGTAACCCCGCTTCGATGCACCGGTCGCCCGCGCGCAGCGCAGCGTCGAGCGCGTCGACGCCGCCGACTCTCAAGAACACTCGCGACCACAATTTCCAACACGCCGCTTCAACGCTCGCGCGCCCGAGCGCATGCGCCCGCGTGTGCGCAATCCCCAAATGCTCCCGGCACTCTTCAAATTGACGTACGCGCGCTCGCACGTCGTCATCGTCGTCATCGTCATCCATTAAACGCGAGTCGTCCCGCGCGGCAAAGTACATCTTCGCCAACGCCAGATGCACGAATGCATCGACCACATCGCGGTCTTTCTCGCCCACCTGCGCCGCGCGCGCGATCGCCTCGCTCGCTGCGGCGGCGCACTCGCGTTCGGCATCGCTCGACGCGCGAGCGCGACGCCTCGCGCGCGCGGAGCGATGACGAACGCGGCGCAGCGGCACCGGGTCGCTCAGGCGCTCGTACACGTCATCGCCCAACGCGCGGCGTATGACGCCTTCGTCGTCGCCCCAGCGCGCGTCGGCGATGCGTGCGTCGTAGTACGCGCGTTCGGCGAGCATGAGCGCCGCGTGGCGAGTGGCGCGCGCGGCGTTCTATGCGTGCATGCGCGACATGGAATGCCGACATTCAGTGACGCTGCCGACGACGCATGACGCCGGGTGCGGGGCGACCTCTGGCGCGCGCGTGCGTGGTGAACGCGCGCCGATTGAATTTTGACAACGCACTGTGCTTCGATGGCGTCATCGATGCCCTGCGCGCGGGCACTGCGCCTGTATCACCGTCGAGCGGTGGGACCCATCATGTGCAACGCGATGACGACGCAGTGCTGAAGCACTACGACGACGCGTCGCCGTCCACGGATGCGATCGCCGAACGTGCCAAAGGGTTTGACGTCATCATCACCAAGGAAGTCCCCGTGGACGTCGAGCGGTTGCCGAGCTCGGTGAAGTTGGTGTGCGAAGCGGGCACTGGATACAACAACATAGACGTCGCAAAGGCGGCGGCTCGAGGGATCACGGTGTGCAACGTTCCGACGTATTCCAGCTCAGCGGTGGCGCAATTGGTGATAACATTTGTGTTGAGTTTAAGCGTTGGGTTGGTGGAGCAGCATCGGGCGCTGGGTCGCGGGGACCGGTCGCACTTTATCGGTTTCGAGGGGCTGGCCAAGTATTCGATGTGCGAGACGGAGCAAAAGGTGATTGGATTAGTGGGCGGGACTGGGGCGATTGGGCAGCAAGTGGCGCGGTTGGCGAATGCACTCGGGATGAAGGTGTTGGTGTGGAGTCGCAGCGCGACGACGACGGATGAGTGGGACGCCGTGAGCTTGGATGAATTATTGTCGCGGTCGGATTTCGTTTCGATTCATTGCCCGTTGAACGAGCACACGCGCGGGTTAATAGACGCCAGCGCGATGGCTAAGATGAAGCCAACGGCGAGGATTATTAACACCGCGCGCGGGGCGGTGATTAATGAGTCCGATTTGATTCACGCGTTACAAAACAACGTTATCGCTGGCGCGGCGCTCGACGTCCAGGAGCGAGAACCACCCCAGGAGGATTCCCCACTTTACACCATGCCGCAGGTGTACTTGACGCCGCACATCGGCTGGAAGCGTCTTGAGACTCGTCAGCGATTAATCGATTCAGTCGCGACGACGATTGCTAGATATCTCGCGGGAGATCCGATCAACGTCGTGAAACCAAACTAGCGCGCGGTGCGGCAGCGAATGTGTAAATTTCTCCATCTTTAATACATCGTACAATCAAGACACGGCGACTAAAGCACCACTCGCGAACTGGAAAAAATATCAAAACGCTTGGCACGCGAAAAACTGCGCGTTTTCGCCAACGTTCGTCACCTAGAGCTTTTCCATCGCAGGGTGCGCGCGTCTCGTTCAACCTCGTCGTTTTCTAATCAAACATGTTCACGAGGTTGTTTAGTTTCAGCAGCTCTTGCTCGGTTTGGGCTTGCAAGAAACAACGCTTGCAGTGCAACATTCGGGTTCTTCGCTCGCATCCGCATCGCAGTGTGCGGCGTGATGTTTGGCTTGCGCCAACCACGCGGCATACGCCAACTTACCCGCTCGGGACAAAGCGCTGGAAAGCGCATACGTCCAGGTCCCAGGCTTTCTCGCCGTAACTTCCGCCGCGACAACGTATTCTTCGGCGTTTGGCATCCACTGTGAGATGTACTCCCGCGATTCTTCCTTGATGCGAATGTTCACGTCCACGAAGCCGATGTCTTGCAACATGTCCTGCAAGATGTCAACCTCGTGCGCGCCCGATACTCAGCAGACTAAAGCCTCCGCGGTTTGCATGCATTTTGGGAGCGCTTTACCTCGATTCACCACGTCCGCGATGGCGATTCGCCCATTAGGCTTGAGCACTCGATACGCCTCTTCAAATGCCGCTCGTTTATCGTCGCACAAGTTTATCACGCAGTTGCTCAACACCACATCCATGATCGCGTTGTCCACCGGCAACGCATCGAGCGTGCCAAGTTTAAAGTCCACATCTTCAGGCACGCGCAAATTTAATTCTTTCGCTTTCAATCGCGCTTGTTTCAACATATCATTCGTCATATCCACGCCGACGACGCGACCTCCGTCGGTGCCCACCGCCCGAGACGCCAAGAACACATCCACCCCAGCGCCGCATCCCAAATCCACCACGCATTCGCCGCGCATCAAGCGCGCAAACTTCACGGGCGTGCCGCACCCGACGCCTAAATCCGCATCACCCACGTACGCGCGGTCGGCATCGTCGTACCCGATCGATGCGCGGTTGCTCACCGACGTCACGCAGCACGACGCTGACTTTTGCGCCACCGCCTCGTACGCGGCGTGCACGAGCGACTGCGCGTCGACTGCGGTCGCATCGCACGACATCGTGCCGCCGCTCGCGTCGCCGCCGCCGTCGCAGCACGCCGCGGTGGACATCGCGCCGCGCGCGTGCCGTGCGCGAGACTGACGCCAGGATGCACAACGCGTCACATCGCGACGGCGATGACGACCGCAGCCGCGCGCGCGGGCGGCGAAGGTCGCGACGACGCGTGCGAGGCGTTAGATCGCTTGCGTGCGCGCGGCGATGGGTGGAAATTGGGAGACGATCGCGAGGTAAGCGTGCGAATGGACTTAACGAATGAACGGTTGCGCCATGATAATCAATGTTTGCTTTTGTGTTTCGCGTCGCGCGACAAGGCGGCGTGATGATCGCGCACGGGTGTAAATATAAAGTGTATTACTTGCGTCGTTGTCGTCGTCGTCGTCGTGTCGCAGCGCGCACGCGTCGTTCGGTGGTGCGGATGCTAACATTGTGTTTGTGTGTCGCGTTCAACAGCTCATTCGAGCGCTCCGCGGTTTGAGCGCGAAAACTTTAGATCGTTGTACGGATGCCATAAAGCGCGTGGATGACGCGTGTATTGAATCAGAACGTATCAGCGAGGGCATGGCGAGCGTGACGAACGGGTACAGGGTGTTGAGTAACGCGCAGTTTTTAGAAAAACGCGTGGAAACGGTTGAGGACGAAGCTGCGTCGCGAGGCGGTGGCGGTAGCGGCGACGAAGATTCCCCAACTTCGCGCGTGCAAGGCGAAGAAGCAAAAGCTAATTATATTGCGACGGCTAGGCAGGCGTTGGATGCTATTCGGGGACGATGGGCGGAGACGCACGACGGCGGTTTGGCGTTGACGGGGAATAAATATTGGCGACCGCTTCCGTCGGTGATTGGGACGACAGCATATTATCACGATGAATCGTGCGGATTAGATCCATACCTAGCATCAAATCCGAATCCCGAACGTTGGGGGCCGTACATTTCAAGCGATGACGATGATTCGAGCGAAGTGAGCGACGACTCGAGCGACTCGATCGAGAGCGACATATCGAGCGAGTCCGTGAGCTCGACGTCGAGCGAGGGTGAGTATTCCGATATGGAAGATAATCTAGCGGATTTGGATAATTATAATGACGGTGATGGCGTTGGCTTAGATGACGATGGATACGATGGTGATGACGGTAGAGGAGGTGGTGGAGATTTGTTCGCCGCCGTCACCAAGGCGACGAGGACGCTTTCAAAGTCAACCAGAAAGTCTGCACCGTCTTATGCCCTGTCTTACGATGATATTTTTGGTGACGATGTTCGGGGAGCTCCTTCTGCTAGTGGTTTGTTTGATGACGATATCCGCAGACCATCGAGCAGTGGCGGTGATTTATTCAGCGTCAGTGGCGAGGAAAACGCGGCACCCGTAATGTCTGCACCTTCCGTCGCCCCTGCGAAGCCTGCAGCAGTGGTGAAAAAACCCAAAGGGCTTTTCGACTCCGATTCCGACTCTGACAACGGGGGTGACTTGTTTGGCATGTCGAAAAAAGCGTCGAACGGCGATTTATTTGCCGGTCCTTTGATTGCCGATCCGTTGAGCGCGATGAAAAAGGAAGCCCCAAAGCTTTCGAATCCATCACAAAAAGACGTCGATGTCGCGACTACGTCAATCGCAGCGATGTCGGTGAGTGAGCCGGTGGATGTACCCGCGAGGACGACATCGCAAGGGCTGTTATTTGATTCAGATAGCGACAGCGACAACGGCTTGTTTTCAACCAAGACAACGACCAAGGCGGGGCCGAGCATCAAGCGCAGCAAAGACCTTTTCGATTAGCACATAGACTATAGCTATATTCAAAACTACGCATACTAGTAACTACGTTTTTACGTCCAAGACATCACATCACTCATCACGACTGACCGTCCATACATCGAGGCGACTCGGGTCTGGGCGTTTCACGCCGAAAGCGGCAGCGAGCGCCGGAGTCGCCACAGGAACTCCCGCGCCCGCACACGCCAATCGCGTGCCTCTCGCGTTCGCTGCTACGCAAAACAAAGGCACAAGCGGATCGACGGGCGGTATGAACACACACGCGGGAGACGCCGCGTCGTACACAGCATCGATGGCGCGCACGACGCCCGCACTCCCAACCATTCCGAGCCAACCGCCGCCGATACCGCACGCGCTCATGAGCGGCGTTCCCGACGATATTCGCCGAAACATTCCCCACGTTCGCGTGTCAGTCAAAACAATCGTACCATCTAGTCCCACAGACGCGAGCACGCGCCCATCATCAATGAACATGGTTGTCCCGACGATGGCGTTCGGATGTGGCGTGGCCATGGCGACGACGTCACCGAAATCTCCACCGCGAGCTCCGTCGCTATACACTCGAATCGCCCCATCCGAGCACCCGCACGCTAAAACACCCAACTCTTGCGATCTCGTCATAGAGAACAAATACCCGGGCGACCAGCGATCTGGGGTGGATGCCGCCGCATTTTCTTTATCGCTCTCCTCGCGTTTGGACGCGCCCAACCGAGTCTTCGTTTCCACGTCTATGCAATACACTTCAGTCTCCGAGCACGTCGCAATCGTGCCCATTTTGACATCATCCATGAAACAACACCCATACACTTCTCCCGGGTGCTCATCTAACGTCTGTACGCATTCAACGACGACATCACCGCTCGTCGTAGACTCTGCCGACGCGCGCCCGAGCCTCCACATCTTACACGACCCATCCGCGCTCGCCGTCGCAAACACACCGTCGCGCGCACCGAACGCGACGCGTAAAACCTCCCCATCATGTCCTCGACACGTGCCAACGTCCGTCACTCCCCGTGAATCGCACCGCATCACTCGCGCGCGCGAATCCTCGCCGCACGTCACCAACACATCCACCTCGTCGCCTTCAGCGCCCGCCTCGATCGCGCCCGGCGCCCAAACCGCGAGGTCAGGGGCGAAACTCGCATCGAACGTGCGTCCGTAATGTACCGCCGCACGAGAGATCGCGGTCGATGACGACGCGCGCGCGCAAATCGCGGGCGCGGGCGTCATAGTGTGACGCGCGTTGGTGTTGTGTTTGCGCATGTTGCGCACCGCGCGCGCGGCGTTCGCGCGCGTTCGCGCGTTGGACCGCGCGCGTGGGTTCGTACGCGTCGTATCGAGCGCTGGCGTCGTCGTCGACGACGACGACGACGGCGGCGTCGGCGTTGATGGAGGACGCGATAACGGTCGATTGGAGTACAAAGTGGTGACGCCGCCCGTGCCGTCGTGGCGCACCGACGACGACGCGGTGACCGCGCTGCAGTGGCTGAGAAAGTACTTACGACACGCACCGAGCGGTGGGGATGTGTATTCGTACCGTCGGGGCGAACGTGCGGGCGCTGCGGCGCATAAGCTGTTTCGGGACAGACAAGTTCGACGCGGTTTGGGGAGTTTTGAGGCATACGAACCGGCGAGGAATTTGAAGCGCGCGGCAAAGAGTCGAGTATTAGAGCCTGGGGAGTTTTTAGCGGTGCCAGATGATCGAAGCACAAAGGGGTGGTATTGGGCAACGTTTCGGGAAGAAGGTGAGCTCGAGGTCGCCGCGGCGGAAGCGGCGTCGAATGTGGCGTTCTCAGAGGCTATCCAGAAATGTGTAATTTACAAGGATGAGCACGTACTGGCGATTAATAAACCGCCAGGATTGGCCACAATGCCTGGGCAAGGAGTCGATGTGAGCGTGTATGATTTACGCGGGGCGTTAAAGTTTGACGCAGCTGAAGCGCCGCGTCTGGTGCACAGATTGGACCGCGATACTTCGGGCGTCTTAGTCCTCGCGCGCACCGCATTCGCGGCGAACAAGCTCAATGCACTATTTCGAAGGAAAAGTAAAACTGATTTCACAGAAATTCTACGCGCGCAGTTGTCTTCGGGGGATCAGAACGTCGGGGACGAAGGTTTGACAAAGACGTACTGGGCACTCTCGGGCACGCATCCGCCGCGAGGGTTATGCGAAGGTTGGATCGATGCCCCGCTGCTCGAAGGCTCGGATAGTAGCGAAGATGATTCGTCTCGTGAACTCGTGCGACTTGTCGGTGGTTGGCGTGTATACGACGCCACTGCTGGAGGTGGTTCAGTAATTGTCGGCGCTGGCGAAACATCGCGCGCCAATTTTAGAGAAGAGGAACAAATAGGATCTAAAGCCGCGACGACAAAGTTCAAGGTCCTCGCATCAGCCGATGAACACGGCCCAACATTACTAGAGCTCACCCCCGTCACTGGACGCAAGCACCAACTCCGAGTCCACGTATCCAAGGCGCTCGCCGCGCCAATCTTGGGCGACTACAAGTACGGGTGGTCCGACAGGAACAAAATTTGGAAATCCAAGCTCGTCTCCATAGAAGACGCCGCACGAAAGCGTCACGACGATCCGGATAAACAAGAAACCAACGAATCCATCCTCGGCCGAGCCATGCGCCGCACATCCAACGCGCGTGGGATTCCTTTACATCTTCACGCTCGCTCGCTTCGATTCACGCATCCAGAAACGGGCGCGTCGACGACGCTCGTCGCGTCGCCTCCAGAGCATTTCGTCGCCGCCATGCGCGCCTTCGACTTGCGCATCAACGACGACAATCATACATAAATTATTTGTTTTCTTCGCCAGCGTGGTGAGAGACACGAGAGAGGTCATAGAGATAGCACATAGATTGTTAGAGTAGAACGAACGCGCTCGAGCCGAAGCCTCGAGCGGCGGGTGTGGTTAATCACAAGCTCCACATCACACCGCGTGCGACACCGCCCGCATATCGCGCGTGGGATGCCCAAGCGCTAGAACACGCACACGCACGCCGCATCCGCGCGCGAGGTGGCGTAATCACCGCCGTCGTCGTCGCCTGCGCGCACGCAAGCGCAGGGGAACGGTCTGAAACGAACGCATAACGGTCGTCCACGACTCCCTTTACGCCGTCGTACATTTCGCGGTATGGGAGTCGAGCGCGCTTTGGCGCACGGAACACACGTACGTATACGCTGTGCGTCGAGTTTCGCGCTCTATGTGTGTCGCGAGACCGCGCGCGCGCATGAAGACGTTGATGATGGCGTAGTGAAACGCTGGCTCGAGACGACGTTGACGAGTGACGCCGACGTCTCAGATGAGGACTTAAGGTTTCGTATACACGTGAACGATGGCGATGAGGGCTATGTTGGATTTGAGCACGTCTCGAGTGGGTTGATGGTGCAACGGCGGCAGCGTAAGACGCCGAAATTGGTGTGTTTTTCGTCGAGGTTTGGGGTGAACGAGCAGTTTACGTGGCGCGTGCTCGAAGGTGGAGCCGTGGAGTTTGTAAATCGTCGACATCAAGGGTCGTGGGTGGTGTACGTTGAAGTGCTATCACCGCCGAGCGACGATGAATCGTTGTCGCGCGCGACGGCGGTGACTTTGCACGGTGTGGAAGCTGCGCCGAAGCCGATTGAAAGCGGCGTGCGCGCGATGCACAACGTAGTCGCGATGTTTACACACACGAGAGCGTCCAATGCAAACAAGATCGAGAAGCTTCGTGGTGCATGCGGGGTGATAGCGGCAAAGACGATAGATAGAAGAATTATGTTGGATGTGTTCAATGCGTGGCGCACACAAGCGGCGAAGACGGTGGCGAGGAAGGTGATGGTGAAGCGCGCGGCGAATATGTTTTTGCGTCGTGAGGTGCTTACGTCGCGTCTTTGTTTTGAAGCTTGGCGCGATCAATTAGAGCGTAAGAAGCTCTTGGCGATCAAAGCTGATAGTCGTTACACAAAGATAAAAAACAAACTCACCCGTTCGTACTTTGGTGCTTGGAAAAACAAATTGGTGCGAGACAAGTGGTGTCGACTTGCGGTGCTGCGTTGCCTTGCCAAGTCAAAATGGCACATGAAGATTTTTGTACTAGATGCGTGGAGGCGCGAAGTTGATACCGCCAAGCAAGAACGTGTTCGCAGAAAACGTGCTGAGCGTATGTTGTTGGAGTTGACGAACAACAAGCTCTATTCTGCGTTTTACGCCTGGCGAGACGAAACCGTTCGGGTGCGATTGAACGACAAGCGGGCGTTACAGTGTTTGACACGTTTGACTTCTAGAATTGTGTTCAAGGCATTCGAGCAGTGGCGTGCGATGACAGAGGAGCACCGCGTACAAATGACGAATGGACAAAAGGCGATATCTTGGCTTTTAGTTTCGACGCAACGTAAATTCTTTATGAGTTGGGTTACGGTTGCTCGGGAAAATAAACGTTTGCGCAAACTTGTGACGAGACACATCTATCGTCGCAAGTCCCTAAAACTATATCGCGCATTCCACATTTGGCAAGAATTCATTACTTATGAGAAATCAGTGAATGATCTGACGATTGCTAAGGCGCGTCGTCGACATGGCCAACGCGTGTTTCAAAAAGCTTTCTCCGAATGGCGAGGTGAAGTTGAGAACATGAAGAATGTGCGCGAGCATGCATACAAAATGGCTGAACGAATGCGCCTTCAGTCTTCACGAGCTGCGCTTGCTTTGGCATTCTGGGGATGGGCATCGCTCGCTAGTAACACGCGTAATCAAAGAATGAATGAGGAAATAAGGGATGCGATGCTGGATCAAAAGCGTGAAATCTTTGATTCCATTCGCACCCGACGTTTATTGCGTTTTGCGTACTCGGAATGGCGCGAGTTTGCCATCAAGAAGAACAATCAACGCTTAAAGTTAACTTGGGCGGTAAATCGTCTTACTGCACGATTGCAGTTTGCCGCCTTTGAGTCATGGTACGACAAGGTGCAGGAAAATAAGCGTCAGCGTGAACTCATGCGTGGCGCCTTGAGCCGAGCCACACACCGTTTGCTATCGCAGGCATTCAACGCGTGGCGTGTCACAGTAGAAAATATTATAGAGACTAGGATTCGATTACAGAAGATTGAAAGCATCGTGGCTTTGCAATCGAGAGGTATTGCCCGAGAACGGTTGACTCGTGCGTTTTCACGATGGCGAGAACACGCTGTACGCTGCCGTCAACAGCGAAAAACGGCAAACAAAATCATCGCGTCAATCGAAATGCGCGAGCAGACAAAAGCTTTCATGCGATGGAAGGAGGCTACCACGATGTTGGTTCAACAGCGCAAGCTCTTGTTGCGTGCGGCGCAGAAAATGCGTCAAAACCACATTCGTCTCGCATTTGACAAATGGGTTGAGGCAACCGAGGATTCGAAGCGGTATCGCGTCATCACACAGCGGGCAATCGGGAAAATATCCCACTGCAAACTTTCGTACGCTTTCTCTGGATGGCTCAATCGCACGTACGTGAAACAGAGACAGCGGAAGTTGTTGAACCGCGCAGTGATGCGTATATCATCAAAGCGTTTATATTGCGCATTCTCTGACTGGGTACTCGCGGTATCTACGGCGCAGCGCGAGCGAGCAATCGTGTCCAAGGTAATTGCAAAAGCGCAAAACATCACGCTGAGCAGATCATTCGCCCAATGGAAACGAGCGGCGGGGGATCAGCGCCGCGAAGTCCTGCTTATGGATCTCGCGCTTACGCGTTTGATTCAGAGGGTAATGTTCAAGTCTTTCAACGCATGGTACCACGGCGTACAAATGCGAAAACGTTACAGAGCCATCATCGGACGTTGCTTAGAACGTGCTCGCGATCGTTCTTTGCGTGGATGTTTCGAACTGTGGGCTTCTGTCGCTCGTGAAACAAAGGCTGTACAAACTGAGAAGCTGCTCCAGGAGAAACTTCGATCAAATAAACTTTTACAACTCATGGGGAACGCGACACAGCGAACGCTCGGGTATTATTTCGTGCAATGGCGAGAAAATGCAGTCGATGCGAAAATGTCCAAGGTACGGGAGGCCAAGGCTATGCGCGTGTGCGCGAGAATTAAATCACGCTCTATCGCTCGCGCGTTTGCGCGTTGGGCGCAATTTGCCGAAGACCGCAGGCTCGCAATCATGCGCGCGCAGAACGTCATCCAACGTATGCGTCATCGATTGTTATCTCGTGCGTTTACAGCTTGGTTCGAAGGCGCACAGGAACAGTTTAGATCCAGAGTCATCGTGGCTAAGTTTATAAAGCGCTTGCGTTACCGTGAAGGTGTTCGCACGTTCAACGCTTGGAAAACTTTTGTTCAGGATGGACGTGAAGAACGTGCGCGTGAGCGTCGTCTCATAAATGTCGCTCACGTTTGCGTATCACGTATGCAGAATAGGTGTATCACACGAGCATTCAATGGATGGTCAGGGCAAGTCATAAAGTTTAAGCGGCAGCGAGAGCTCATCTCAAAGAGTTTACAACGCATGCGTCGGAGACAACTCACAAAGTGTCTGCTGAGTTGGTCATCGTATGTGCGACAGATGTCATCTTTCAGAGTTACGCAGCGTCGCCTTGATAACATGGAACGCGCCATCGCGCCGTTGCACGTCACGCATGCATCCGTGTCAGACATGGTCAGAGTTAATGTCGCCATTCGTTGGGGCGTCGCGAGAAATATAAAGTTGTACCGGAATCCAATGTGCTCGGCATGGGCGGCATACGTGCGCCGTATTTCAGCGCACCGGTTGCGCATGGTTAATAAGATGCATGATATCTTGGCGAATAGAACAAGGCGCAAGGTGTTGCGATCGTGGTTACAATGTGTAGACGTAATCAAGTATTGCCGTCTCCGAGTGGCGCATGTGCAAAAGCGCGTCATTAGAAGCGTGTTCAACGAATGGAAGTTGAACACAAAATCTCCGACTGATGATAGTGTGGTTCATTTTCGCGTCGCGCCAATCCAACCTCGAGTAACTGGATGGGATTTTGACAAGAGCTACGAAGAAAATATTCGAGCGCTTCAGCATGGGTCTCATTACGAGATGACGACGCACGCCGCGCAAAGAAGTCCGTATTCATCAAGATACTCCACACCAGCGGGATCACCAATAACTATTCGGCCAATTGTCGTCGAGCCGGATTCGTACGATCGAAGCTACGCAAAAATCATGAACGAAGTGAACATGTACGAAACCGCACAGGACGATGACGGATCACTGGAAAACGTCCGCGAAAGTCTGTCCGGTCAGTTCGATCTCGCCGCTCGTGGGGATGCACTTCGCGAAAGAGTCAACCGCATTGCCACTGAATCGATGAATGTTTTGAACGAACATCGAACATTCTACTCGGACCGCAGGCTCACAGAGCCGTTTTCACCTGTTCGCTCGAATGCGCGAATTTAATACCAACTTGTTGGTAATTTAATACCTAGACCGAGCTTGTAATAGCACCTCACGCGCTCGAGGAATGTCTGTTTGATGTTGTTACAATGTCTAGTGCTATTTATACGCGTTGCTTAGCGGCTTTCAGGTCGTATACTTCATCGCGACTTTCTATAAGCATCGAGTTCATCTCTGCGAGCGCCAAAGTTGCACTTCGTTGGTCTCTCTTCGCGAGCTCTAATTGAAGCTCCTGCATGGCAAACGCCTGTAGACAATCTTCGGCGTCGAGCACACACTCACGCTCGCTTCGACGTAACGCAAGCGAGGCGAAGAGTCTCCAGCGCAACTGAACGATCGCATTCTTCGACGTCGAAGAAGGTACATGACTGTCAACCGTCGCGCTCGAAATGGCGAGCGCGTCGCTCGCTCGTTGAAGTTCATCTTGCAATCGCAAAACCTCACGTCTATACTTTTCGCATTCCTCCAAAGCCTCACTCGCGCGTAATTTCGCCCGAGCGGCTTCAGATTTTGACTTCAACGTCGCTGTCGCCACATTGTGACGAAAATTGCGTTCCATATCGTCGACTACGCCGTCAAATTGCATCGCTTGCTGCTTCAGCGCGCGGCGCGCATCTTTCACTGCCCTTTGAGCCGCTCCGATCGCCGCTTCGGCTTCGAGTGCACACTCAGCACAAAACGCTCTCGCATCTCGCCGTAGCGCATCGTACGTCTCTCGCATCTCGTGATATGCAATCTCACACAAGTCTGCGTCGCGCGCCCGGTCGCCCAAAACATCAACCGCGCGCTCCATCGCTCTGAGACGCGCGTGTAACGCATCATCTTCTGATGAGCTCGGCAAACATCCTACTAAAGTATTATTTTCATGACCTCCGCGACTGCCGATACTTCTTGTCGTCGACAAAGGCGTCACCGTGAGCCTAGACCGCGGCGTCGGTTCAAAAGCCTCGTCGTCGCTCACCGACACCAACGTCAACCCCGGCGCCGCCTCTCGCGCATTCGGCGTCCACACCTCGACGTAGGTTTCACAACCATCATCATCGTCATCGTCATCATCATCGACGTCGACGCGCGTGCCGGACGACGATTGAGCTCCATCCGCATCACCATCATTCACCCGCAGCTCATCTTGTACGTCTGCGCCCGTCGTCGCGCACGCGTCGGCGCTGACATCCACGTCGCGCGCATCATCGCGCGCGATATCCACGCGCGGTACGCTCGATGCGCACCCCATGCGCGGTCTCCGTCGCCGTCACCGAGCAGCGCGCGTTGTGACGCCGCAGCGGCGGTCGTTGACTGCGAGTCACGCCATTGATTATCGCGTGACGACGGACGCCATCATGCACGCGCGTCGCGCCGTCGCTCGCGCGACGTGCGCTGTGATGACCATCGCGCTCGCGTGGCGCGCGACGACCGTCGATGCGCGCGGTTTCGCGCGTTGGAGCGACGCCGGTCCGGTTGTCGCATCGAGCGTGGATGTTGGAAATTGCGACGCGCCCGCGCACGTTGTGGTGTTCTGGCACGGCATGGGTGACTACGGCGCGGATAGAAATTCAATGGGCGTCTTACAGCGCGCTGCACTCGATGCGCTCGGGGAGGAGAACGCGTGCGTGAAGTCGTTGACGTTTGGGTCGAGCGCGTCGCTGGACCGCTGGGCGGGCTATGTGGGACGCGTGAACGACCAGGTTGACGCGGTGTGCGCGTTGCTCGCGGCTGATGGCGCGGTGAGGCACGCACAAGGATATCATGGATATGGATTTTCGCAAGGCGGTCAGTTTCTGCGCGCAGTGGTGGAGAGGTGCGGGTCGCGGGTCCGCGCGAAAACGCTGGTGACGTTTGGCGCGCAGCACATGGGCGTGGAGTCGGTTCCTGGGTGTGGAGATGATGGCGACGGTGATGCTCCCACAATTGCATGTAGATGGTTGAATCGAGCGGCGAGTTCGGCGAGTGCGATGGAATGGGCGCGATGGAATGTCGTGCAGGCGCAATATTTTCGTGACACTAGAACGCACGCGAGCTATCAACGCTACCTGGAGACGAACATTTTCTTACCTGAAATCAACAACGAAGGGCAAGCAAATGAAAATGTAGAATATAGAAATGCCCTGATCAGTCTTGAAAAGTTTGTGTGCATCATGTTTGAAAATGACGACATGGTGTTCCCAAAAGAGAGTTCGTGGTTCGGTTCTCACGTCATCGGTGGCTCGGTAAATCAAACCATTGTACCTTACGACCAAAATGAGAGTATTTACGCGAGTTTGGGACTTGATGCGCTCGACGCCGATGGGCGTCTTGAGTTTATTCTAGTGCCCGACGCGCGTCATTTGGAGTTTACGTTGGATTGGTTCCGAGGCATTGTGAAAAAGTATGTTTCCGTCTAGAATTAGAATTTGTTTTAGCAGCTACGTTGTCGTTTTATTTCCCCGGCGGCAACATCATAGAATCCGAAATGCCATCATGCGCGAAGCGATCTTCATCTTCGTCTTCTTCATCTGATAATTGTTCATCCACGAAGGATTCAAACTCCCCGTCTTGCCAACGGCACGTCAAAGTGCACTTGAATGTCGCCAACTCGTGTCCAAAAAAGCGCAACAAAATCGCACCTTGCGGTGAGATGTGTTCGCCTTCTTTACACAACACGTGATCAGCCACAAGCTCAATAACACCCCGATTGAGTTTCGTAGGCATCCCATTCTTTCTCAACGTCGGTTCCAACGTATGTTCCATTAACGATCCCGACGGCCCACGCACTGGTCCCGCTGGAACCACCACCGTCTTCGGAGCCACCGAACCAGTTCTCGCATAATCACTCACTTCATACTTTGCAAACACTTCCTCAATATCTTCTTTCGTTAAGTCCGTAAACAATACCCCACAATCACCTCTCACGCGTCTCGATAGCTGGTGCAAACCTTCCTTGTGCTCGTCGCTCTCGTCCCGCCCCAGCGCAACCTTCAACACCTTGTTACTTCCAATGAAAAACGTCGTGCTCGCCTCAATCGACGACCGTAACTCTTTAAACGTTCCATTACGCATGTTTTCATATCTGAACACGTACGATGCCGACCGCGCATCGACCGCGTCGCGCACGCGGTCAATCATGCTCGACTTCCATTCACGGTCCTTCTTTTTGGTTTGCGTGAGGGCGACCACGCGTTCGCGCTTGGACTTGGGCATGGTGGCGGTGGTGTGCGCGTTGGTTAGATGAAAGCGTTAGCGTGCGGTTGTTTCGCGCGCTACTCGCTCGGTGGACGACGACGACGGCGACGCGGAGCGCGCGCGCGCGTGTGACGGTTTCTGCCGCCGCCGCCGCCTTTTTTCCCAGGTGAGAGTAATTTCATACTGTTTGCTCATACAATGTGAATGATATGGATGCAGACAACGATGCGATGATGCGTGTTATGGTACAAGACGTGTATATTAAAATAACATAATCAACACATACCGGTAATACAAATTAAAATAACTTGAGTCCGATGTTGATATTTGGTTTGAAATCCTTGAGTGAGCGGATTTTGGTGACTTCAGAGGTTTCGACGGGGTCGCGTTCTGAACGTTGACTGCTCGCCGGGCGTTGCGGGACCAATCGTGCAGCAGCTTGGCCTTTGAATGCGCCCACACGGCTGCGTTGGGTGACGAGCTCAATGAGGGTTTCGAAGACCAAGATGCGAATCTGGAGATTGATGCGCGCGATATCTTCTTCGATGGATTCGGATTTACCAGACGCCGTCTCGGCGAGAGATTCCCTCAATGAATCAAGCGTGGTTTTCACTCGTAATAACGCTTCGAACGCGGCTTGCGACGCGACAGGGACAATTTGCTGTGAGTATTGTGCCGCAGTGCGCGTTTCCGCTTCGTTTCCGGCGAGCTGCGCGTCAGCAATCGCTCGTTCTGTCTCTGTTAATATGCTGTACAGTTCGCTCACGAGAGCAGTAGCATCTGACTTCGTAGACGCCGCCTTCTTCAACAAACGCATGTGTTGTTCATACTCACCCTTGTAGTTTGCCATGAACAGTTCGTACTCATCTTTCTCACGCTGTCGTTCGCTGATTTCATACTCCAATTTCTCCAACGTTTCTTCATGCACGTCTCGTAGAGTCTTAAACTTCTCAATAACTGCGTCCAAACTCGCGCGATTCTGCAGCAACTCTTCATTCTCCATCTCCTCTTGCTGTCTATACTCCGTGACTTCTTCGTAGATTTCAGCTAACTGCGATGATGCTGCTTCGAGTTTGGATTGAGTCGCGCTGAGCTCGTCGCTCATGAGATCCATCGCTCGCGCAGCTCCATCTCTCTCCATGCGATGCTTCTCAACCGCAGCGACGGACTTTTGCAAGTAAGCCTCGGTGAGATCTAACTCATTTGACTTTTCTTCGAAATCATCCGTCAAAGTATCGAATTCAAGCTGCAATTGAAGTAGACGCGCTTCACGAAGTTGTCCTTGGGCTTGCACTTCGGCGAGTTCATGACGCACTTCAGCCAGGGCTTCATTTGCAACATCTCGCTCAGCCTGGAACTGATCGGTATGCTTCAATGATTCTTTTAATCTCCCTTCCGTTGCAGCGAGATCTTGCTGAATTTGCGTAATCTTCACCTTGAAGCTTTGCGTTTCCTCTTGACCTTGCTCAACGACTTCAACCAAGTTGATGAGCTCCGACTCAGTCTTTTCAAGTTCCAATTTAACATTCTCAAGGTCAAGCTGCGACTTCTCCATAGCTGCGATGGCTTCAACACGCGCCGCATCGCGATCTTCAGCCAACTTGAGCGCAAGCTTCAGTTCAACCTCACGTTCCCCAAGCTCTTCTCGAACCTTCTCAAGTGACTTGTTTGAGATTTCCAAGCCAATGCGTTGTTTTTCATTCACTTTGACTGACTCGTCATACGCCTTTTGCACGCGCTCGAGCTCATCTCGAGCTTGCGAAAGTGCTTTGTTTGCCACAAAAATCTCAGAGCGGCTTTGTGCCATCGAGGACATCGTCTGCTCTTCGGACTGTGATAGCTTGGCGAGCAAATTTTCAAGTTCCTTGCGAAGTTCATCGCGCTCAGATTGGGCAACCTCGAGCTTTGACTGTAACGTATCACGATCACTCGTGACAATGATGAGTTCATCTTCAAGTTTGGTGACGGCGTTTACTGTATTTTTTCGCTCCGTCTCTACCGATTCCCACTTGCTCTTTTGCTTTTCAATGTCAGCCAAACGTGAATGCGCGTCGACAAGTTTGCCCTTGAGCGAGTCAATCTGCGTAAATAAGTTCTCACGCTCCGATCTAACTGAAGCTAACTCTTGGCGCACGGAAAGTAATTCATTGTCACGAGCCTTGACTTCCTCTCTGCCAGCGCCTAAGATTTCCGCTCTAGAGCTTGACATTTCGCTCAGCGTTCCACGCATCTCCACTAGTTCTTCCTTCACAGTCATTAAGTTGCTCAAAGCATTATCTCGCTCTGTGCGGCAGACGGTGAGTTGATCTTCGACACGAGATAAAACCGATGCGATTTGCTCGCGTTTCATATTAGATTCAGAAAGTTCTTCACGCAGTTCATCCATCTTCACCTTGGCGCTTGTGCCCACATCGTCTGCGACAGATTCAAGCGCCTTCACGTGTGCCAGCTTGAGCTGCTTTATCGTGTGCTCGATGGTTTCGATTTCGTTTCGCGCCACAATAAGCGCAGCTTCGAGTTCTTTCTCACGTTCACTACTAGTCTTCTTGCTGTTTGCCTTGTCGTTCTCGAGCTTTTCAATTCTCACACGAGACCATTCGAGTTCATCACTGGCAGTTTCAAGCTGCTGAATGAGCTCGTTGCGAGACTCCACCAAGTGTTCGATCTCGGATATGTCTTCACTAGTTTCAGCGGGCGCTGACTTGAGGGCAATAATCTCCCACCGCAAACGCGCGTTCTCGCTCTTGAAGTTTTCTCTCTCGATGCGAACCATTTCCATCATGCGTTCCACCTCATCAAGTGAAGCGCGCTCGAGTGGTTTTTTGCCACTCAAATAATTTGCTCGAAGCGCTTTCGTAACTATGAGCTGAAACTGCGCAATTCGCAATCTACGCCTGTAAGAAACTTCCTTGGCGTGCTGAGGTGATGCAACGTCACTATCGTAACCCCGGGCGGTGTCAACCACGGATGGTGCGGCGGATGACGTCGCCATGGCCGCGGCATGCGCGTCTTTAGCAAGGTGCAACTCAATGCGCAACTCTCGAACCTGCTCGGATAATTTATCAATCTCATCGTTCGCCTTGATGGCGCGACGCTCAGCATCAATAAGCTCACTTTTCATCGATATAGCCTCATCCGACACCCGATGACGCTCTTGTCGAATGACGTCTTCTATGACTTGCTCAGCTTTCTTGTGGTTGTCTTGCAACGCGCGGCGAGCGGCATGAACCATGTCTACGGATTCGCGAAGAGCCTTTTTAGCTTCAGCTTCAGCTGATGCGACGAGATTGAGGGTGTTTCGCCGAATCTCTGCGTGCTCTTCATTTGCCTCATTGATCTCTGCAGTCATGCGCGCCTCCCAGCGCGTAGCACTCACGACATGATCTCGCAACATGCGTGCGACATCATCTACAACGTACTTGAAACTAATTTCAGTATTCGTCTTATCCATTTGCGCTGCATGAACGGTGTTTTGAATGCGGTTCAACTCTTGGCGAGTCTCGGCGAGCTGTGCTTCTACGTGCACATGCTGCGCGTTATCTCGAAGGAGAATCTCCTTCTCCGAAGCAAGAGCCAAAAGCTTATCCGTCATGTTTTGAATTTTTGCATATGCATCTCTCAACGCATCTTTATCGCGCAACGAATCCAAAGCTTGTTTCTCGAGGTCATCCACGCGCTTGGCTTTTTCCTTGAGCGAAAAGACGAGTTTCTCCGCGACATCCAGTCTCGATTTAATCTGCGTAGTCTCCTCAGCGCCCGCTTGAGCGAGCTCTAATTGCGCTTGTGTCTTCGCCAATGTAGATTCAGCAGTGTACAACTTCTTTTGAACCAATCCAAACTCGGCGGGATCGATGAACTCTTCTTGCATAGTCTTGAGTTTCTTCTCCGTCTGAGCCAGCTTGGCCTTTTCTGAGTCGAGATGGTCCTGCAAAATCTTCACCTCTGTCGCATCCTCTTCCGCAAATTTCGCTTGCGTCTTCGTCGTCACTTCGAGTTGTTCCTTCAGTTGCACGATTTCGCTTTTGAGCTTCTCAACCTCAGCATAAGACGCGTTTTCTGTGCGCGCTGCCAACTTTGTCTTTTCGCCGGTTTCCTCGCGCAACGCTTGAAGCTCTTTTTCCAACCCTTCGCGTGCCGCCCGTTCACTCTTGAGCGTCTCTTGCGTAGACTTTAGCCATTCAAGCTGCGACTTCAATTTTGCGCACTCATCATTCAGCGCCGCGTGATCTCGCTCAGCCTTGGCGTTTAATTTTTTCGCCTGTTGCTCGAATTGTTCCTCGTAATACTTCACCGTCGTCTTCACCTTGGCGTGTTCCTTTGCCAGCTTCTCTTCCAATCGCTGCAAACGCTGCTTGTAATAACTGACATCATACGAACTACCACCACCGCCATCCACGGACGGTGTCGCCGACACCGGGCGACGTTGCTCGCGAGCAACCGAACCGCGTCGCGCGTCGAATCCTCTCGACGGCGACCTTTCGCGCGTCGGGCTCACCATCCCTCGTCTCGCCACGCGATCGCCTCCAATATCCGCACTTCGCGTCACCCCATCGTCGTTCGCCCCATACGCCGGTGTTCGAGCCGAAGGCGAACGAATAGCATCTCGCGCAGCGGTTCGAAATCGCGCACTCATCAACGATGTCGTCGGTGACGACGTCGTCGGCGTCGCCGACGACTGCGCGCGCCCCGCACCCGAGCTCGCGCGTTCAGGCGTCACGCTCGAGCGCAGTTTCTCCCACAACGGGTGCGATGACGTGCGCGACATCGACGCGAATGTGAACGCGCCGACGAGTGACGAGTGGCGCTTTGGGTGTTCCCCTCATCGCATGAACGCGACACGGTGACGCCGCGCGCGAACGGCGACGGGCAACGACGGATGAAACGAGCGAGAGCGGAAGATGTATGCGATGGCGACGCGCGCTTGGGCGAGTTCTTGGCGTGGTGCGCGATGGAGAAGATACGCATTGCCGATGATTACGTGCGCATTGAGTCGCACTGCGCGGAAGCGTCGTGTCCGAAAGATGGCGTTGACGGCGAGGTGAGGCGGCACTATTGCGTGCGAGCGACGCGAGACATACCGAGTGATACGACGATATTCGTTATTCCCAAAACGTCGTTGGTGTGCGCGAATAATAGCGTGAGTGGAGATGGGATACGCGACGCCGAGCTCGGCGGCGGCTTGGCGCTCAACGCGTGCGCGCTCGCGGAGCGCGCGGCGAGTCTTCAAAGCGCACAAGCGCCGTTCGCAGGGTATTTTAGTATACTTGCTAAGTATGGTGAGCAGACGTTACCGATGTTCTGGGATGAGACGCTGAGGAAGGAGCTTCGAGGGACAGAGTTGGAGCGACATTTGGCGGATGACGACGAAGCGTTTCGAGAGGATTACGAGACGTGCATCGCACCGCTTTTAGATGAGTATCCAGAGATATTTCCTAGAGAATTATGTGATTTAGCGGCGTTTAAAGCGGTAGCATCCATCGCCGCATCGAGAGCGTTCTTTGTGGGTGGTAAGTACGGCGAATGTTTGGTGCCGTGCGCAGATTTATTCAACCATCGCACGGGTGAAAACTCTGTAGCGGTTTTCGGCGTCGAAGATTCGTCAGATGACGAGGATTCGGACGAAAAATTCGACGAAAACAACAATGGCGACGATAATAGAGAGTTGGTGATAAAGACGGTCAAGTGCATCAAGGCTGGGGATGAGCTATTCAACACTTTTGGCTCACAAAGTAACGCATCGTTGTTGCACAAGTATGGATTTTGTGAGACGCACAACGAAGACATGGTGACGGTGACGATCGATGTCGAGTGTTTCGAAGAAGCTTATGGGAAAGAATTTATGCACGCTATTTATGACGCACTCAAGGCAAAAACGAGTGATGCAGATATTGAGGTTTTTGAAGATGGGAAATACTTTGAGATTGAACGTAACGGCGCCATTGACGACGAGTTCCTCCGTTTCGTCGCCGTCGTGGCGGCTGAAGCAAACTCGTTAAAGCTCACCACGGATGATGGCGACGAACATATAACTTCAGAATCAATTCTGAAGCGTGTTTTGGACGCGCGCATGGCAAAATATGGAGACTTGAGCGATTTGTATGAACCCGTGAGCGAAGAGCAACCACCGGCGGGTGGCGGGCTCGTCGGTCTCGCCGCGGCGCGTCTAGTTCGTCGTCAGGAAGTCGAGCTCCTACGTCGAGCACAGGCTAGATTATTAGGATAGTGAGTGGTGCCGGTAGGTTTCTAACAAGAAAATTGAAAATCAATTTAACATTACAATAAGCGTCCCTTACTTACACTTGCAAAAAATTTGCGCTAGTGATGGTTTTAACAACAGCAATACCTGAAATATGAGAGCACGTCGGTTTATCTAAGACCGTCTCTGTCTCTTGTTTCTTCGCTATCTCCTCAATCTCAGCTCGGAGTGTATCTAAACGTTCGAGCGTGTGCGTCGCGCGCAAATGAGTCGCCGCTACAGCACTCAAAACTTTGCGCGCCGATACGTTTATGTACCTAGCACGTGCGATATCTTCTATATCGTGCAACATCGCTCGCTCTACGCGGCTCGTGAGCCAAACGTAGTCAAACGCAAAGTCCGTCAACATTTGGCGCGCCTCGGGCGCGGCGTATGACATTGCTGCATCAAGCGCGACAAGTTCACGGGCTACATCGTCGTCGGCAATGATGGCATAATGCGTGTACGCGGCGCCATATCCGCCGACTTGTACTGAAAGCACGTGATCGATGATGCCGTCGCCGTATTTCGTCGACGTTCTATGTTCAGGCACTTTAACGACGCGTTGGCAAGCGTCTTCAATGACCCGTTCGCAGTCAATGTACTCGGAAAAGAACCTCACGGTAACAGACGACGCTTCGGGGTCGTTTTCAACGTTCACTTCGAAAGCTTCGTTGGCATTGACGAAGACGCGCCTCTGTGGCGTCGGGATGCTACGTTTCGCGCACACGCGGGCGCTTTGAAAGACTCCGCGCTCTGCATCGACGCGACGAGGCTCAAACTCGATCGATTTCATTTCACTCACTGACACTCGCTCATACAGCACGTCTCCTTTTACGAAAATCTGATCTGCGAACGCTTGCTCAAGCCGGTGTTCGAGGTGTTCCTCGTCTCGCAACAGTCGCGCCGAGCGCCAGCCGCGCACTGTGAGCCGCACGCATCCCGGCACAATCGTGCCAAACATTCCCGCAGGTTCATCTTGTGAGTTCAATCGCCTTACTAAATTCCACATATCCATACGTTCTTGCAGCTCGCGTGGATGAGCAACCCAAAACTTTGTGTCGACGCCGTACGGCGCCGTTTGCGCTTTGTGAGCCGAAAGCGTCGCGGTGACCCCCATGAATCCCTCTTGTTCGCCGCTACTCGCCGACGTTCCAGCTTTTGGTAGTGACAGCGATGTCCCTCCACTTTCAGTACTCTTTTTTTCCGAAGAGGACGTCCGACCCGTATCCATTTGGCTGATATCACCTGACATGGTTGCGCCGCCAGCGCGTCTCGCTTGGCGTCGCTTTTGCCTCAACGTAAACTTCTCATGACAAATCGATTTCGACGCCGACGAAAACGCCCCCAAGTCATGCGCGCGATGACAATAAAAACACCATCGCATGGGTGCGTCACCATTAATCCCAGCGATGACAAACGAATCCGCGTGTCGATGCTTTTCGCATAAACCGGCGCCGCGCGCTGCGCTTCGCTTCTCCGAGCACCCGACCACCTCGCACAGCGTCTTATCGTCTTTCGCTCCCGCGTTCGTCGACGCGCCGACGTTCGCCGTCCCATGCGAGCCTCGCGCATCGCCAGTGCCGCCGACGACGTCGAATATCTCCGGGTCCAGCGCCCACGCCTCGGGCTTCCACAGTGGGTGTCCCGGCCCTCGACTCTCTGGTCTATTCGGCGCAGTATCCGGCGCTAGCGCCCACCGATCGTCGCCAGCGCTCATGGTTCGTGCGTGCGCGTACGCCTGTGTACGATTCGCGCGATTCGCGAGCTCGCGCGACGACGACTGCGTCGGCGACGAACGGTTTGAATCGTTGATCCCCTCAGTCGGGCAACGACTGTGTTCACCAAAACGCGTCGTTCGCTGCGGCGCCGACGCGCGTTGTGACGCCGCGTCGACGACGGACGGTCGAGGTGTGGATCGAGCTCGTCAAAAAGTCGTACGACGCCTCGTCGTCGCGCCGTCGCTCGAAGCGCGCGCGGGGTTTTGACGCGTGTCCCAGGCACGGGAAAGTTAAAGAAGTCAACAATGCTTTTACAACGCTTTTACAAAGCTACGCGGCTAATCGCGGATTTACACTGCGCAAACGCGTCGCAGACGACATCTAACGCGCGCCGATCCAAGGTGAATTTAACATCCACCGTCTGCGCGCTCGCGGCGGTGCTTTCGGCGACGCGGGCGGCGGCGTAGCACGCGGGCTCGCGCGCGTCGCCTGGCGCGGGTGCCGACGCGGACGCCGGAGCGCGCACCACCCAATCGAACGCACGAAACGTCCGAATACCCATGGATGCCGCACTCGTGACTTTATCTCGCCATTTATTGCACCGCATCACCGCGCGCGTGGCGAGGAGCGTTTTTAACTTGTCGTGCTCGACGCTCGCCAGCGCGTCGCTCGCGCGCACGCGCTCGATTCTCTCCGCCTCTCCGAGCGATGGCGATGGATAATTCTCCACACACCACCGCACGAGATCTTCGCACGCATCGAGCACCGCGCTCGCGTCTTCATCGCTCGCCAAACGGAGGTTTTGTTTGATCTTTGCCACCCTTTGCGCGCGCTTTGCGCTCCGATTATTGTCATCAACATCATCATCATCATCATCGCCCTTTACGCCGCCCGATGTCGACGCACGCGCGCATCGCCGACGCCGCATCGCGCATAACGCATCACACCACGTCTTCGCGGCGTCATCCAACACCTCATGCACCACGTCGGGGGATTCAGCGTCCAACAAGCGCACCAATTGCGTCATTCTCTGACGCACACGAGCGCCCTTGAGTCGTCGATATCGCGCCGTTCGATAGGGCGACTGTGCGCCTAGAGAGTGTTTGTTGCACGCGTGCGTGTGTGACCACAGGTGTGTCGGGTGTGTATACCCCATGGGGCGTCCGTCGCGCGCGAAGGTGTCAGCGCGTGCCAACGCTCGTTGTCCAAAACGCAGCGTTGCCGAGAAGAGCGCCGCCGACGAGACGTTGAAAGAGCGCTCGCGTTGTGTGCAGGAAATTCACAATCGATTCAGAGCCGTGCACGCCACGTCACCGTCGTCTAACCGCGCCCAAGAGGACTTGCATAATCGCAACAGCATGACTGTCCTCGTCGACGCGCGCGCGCGATCGAGCGACGCGACGACGACGACGACGACGAAATCATCGCAGCCCCACACACGCCGCGGCGTGGTGTACGCGCCGACATCGGCGGTGCGCGAGCCGCGAAACGCGCACGTGTACTGCGCGCGCTTTTGTACATTTGCGAGCGACGCGCGCATGCCGCCGACGTTCGCGACGTGCGCCGGGACGCACGCCGAGGTGTACGAGTGCGTGGAAAGTGATGACGCCGAGCGCGCGGGGGTGATGAAGTGCGTGGCGTCGTTCGAGGTGGATGACGACGACGGGAAGGAGTCGTTGTACGCGTGCGAGTGGTGTTGGTTTGATGATTTAGCGACCGCCGAGCGACGTAAAGCGCCGAGAACGACGTGCTTGGCTCTCGCCGGAGAAGGAGCGGTGGTAAGGATTATAAATTGTATGACTGGGGCGTTACATTTGAATTTGATCGGGCACGGGGGGACGGTTAACGAGGTGAGGGCGCATCCGTCTCGCGGGGATGTGTTGGCGAGCGCGTCAAAGGATTTGAGCGTTCGGTTATGGAGCGTGAAGACTGGGGTGACGATTGCGATTTTTGCCGGAAGTTTGGGGCACCGGAATGAAGTGCTATCGGTTGATATTCAGCATTCTTTCCGCGATGGTGTGGTGAAGCTCGTGTCGGGGGCGATGGATAATGCGGTGAAGGTGTGGACGACGCCGGCGTTGAGCGATGTCGTGGACAAGGCGACGACGTGGGACGAGCCGCTGGCGAATTTCAAAACCATCGTCGTCGACACACCAGTGTTTTCGTCGACGCGTGTGCACGCAGATTACGTCGATTGTGTGGGATGGCTCGGCGACGCGGTGCTGAGTAAGAGCGTCGACGGCGAGGTGAAATTATGGGTGCCCGACGCCCCAAACGGTGTTGTACACGCTCGAGGCTCGCAGTTTCGCCTGCTCTCGAGTTTCCCATTGAAAAATGCCAACTTATGGTGGATTCGTTTTGGGATTTCAGCCGCGCGAAACGTGTTGGCGTGCGGAAACATGAAGGGTGAAGTCGCGTGTTGGCGTCTCGACGACGACGGCGCGCTCACGCGAAATCCCCAGCGTCTCGCGTCGCACCCAATCGGGCTCAAGCCTCGCACGCACGAGTTCGCCATGGATGGTCCAGCGACCGTGCGTCAGTGCACGATAAGCCCCGATGGGCAAATCATCGTCGCCGCGTGTGACCAAGGTTTGATTTGTCGTTACGACGTCTGCTATGAGGACGAGGACGAGGACGAGGACGAGGACGAGGACGAGGACGAGGACTAGGACGAGGACTAGGACGAGAACCGCGGCTAGGACGACGCCAACGGTGACAACGGCGACGGTGAACCACTCGACGAGTAAACACAACGACGCATAGCACACCATATGAACAGTATTCTTTGTATATTCTTTTGTCTTGTTTGGAATTTTGTCCCGTCGCGTAACCACCCCTTTCCGCACTCACCGACGCGCGCACGACACGCGCCCGTCTCATCGCGCCGATCCCACTCGCGCCGACGCACATCATGGGCGCATCATCCTCATCCTCGGCCTCGCGTCGACGCGCGGCGAACGCGGCGTCGACGTCGGTGTTGGCAGATCTCCGTGCACACGCGGCTCGTGAATCCAACGCGCGCGCGGCGTCCTCGCTCGCCGATCGCATGGCGACCGACGCGTCGATAGAGGTATGATTTTCGTGTCGCTGTGTTTCGCCACGACGACGGCGACTCGACGACTCGATGACGACGACGACGACGACGACGACGCGTGACTGACGGAGATTGTGTTGCGTCGAACCGACAGGCGGGACAACGTACAAGCGAGAATACGCCGCCTCAAACGCACAAAACGACGACGATCAGGAATCACGTGAATTTGAAAAAGTCGACGCTGGAGATTGTGAGCGCAAAAGATCAACCGCATAAGATTGGGGTGCGTTTTTGCGTCGACGCGGACAAGGCGTTTCGCGCGTCTGTGGCGCTTCGCGCCAAGGAGGATCCGAAGAATGGCAGCACGTGTGAGCCGGTATCGGCGAATCCGATCGCGAGGACGACGGTTTCGATCCCGAGTGTCATCTTGGATGCTGGTTTAGGGTGCGTGTTTGAGCAAGACGAGGCAACGTTCGTGGACGCGCGCGCGTTTGCCTGCGACGAGTTGACGACGGCGACGACGGATGGTTCGCGCGTGTACCCAATGATTATTCGTTTAGAGTGTATCGGCGATGATGGTGATGACGGCAGTGAAACCAGCACATCTACTCTACACACGTTAGATGAACTCCCCGTGCATCCATCTGGGGGTTTAGCGCCGCTCCAAACCTGGACGCAGAGCCAAACGACGTACGTCGAATTACGCACGTCGTCCTCCTCCGAATGGACCGCGCACGTCCTCAAACAAAAAATCTGGGTCCAAGGCTCATCCTACGAGCTCCAAGAAATATACGGCATCGATTCATGCGCCAATGGTGCCCCACTCACGGGCACACTCGCGGACGACGACGGTAAAGAATGCGTCATTTGCCTCTGCGAACCGCGCGACACCACCGTGCTCCCGTGTCGACACTTGTGCATGTGCGCCGATTGCGCCCAGCGGCTCCGGTCGCAACCGTCCGGCAACGTCTGTCCAATTTGTCGCAACCCCTGCGAGAGCCTCCTCGAAATCAAAGTCGTCGAATCACAAACCTAAAATGTAGTACTACACCTCACGAATCAATCCCGAATCAGTCGGATCCGGGTCCATCCATCCATCCATCCATCGCCCACGCAAAACCTGGTGGCGTCACCCCCCTCGCCCCGCATCCATCGTCGACCCCCGCGTCGCCCATCGTCCACCGACGACACACACGCACGCCGATCGACGTCACCCGACGACGATGATTGCCCAAACCAACGCCGTGATTTCCGCCAAGTCCACCTACGCCGCCGGCGCGCGCATCCAAAAGTCGCGCGCGACCAAGGTACGCGACGACGCGCGACGCGGATCGATTCGATCGTGGGATACGTACGCGGGGCAAAGATACGCTGGTGTGGATGACGATGATGTGAGGTGGAGCGTCGCGGAGTGCGTACTGACGGTGGTGTGTGTGCGTCGTATTCGATGTAGGTTGCGAAGCGTAACGTTGCGGTGCGCGCGGACTGGTCCCTCGGCTCGACCGAGAACGTGGTACGTGTGTGTACGATTCGATCGCTCGCGATGGCGCGATCGATGGCGACGCGCGGGGCGCGCGCTCGTCGTCGTCTTGATCGTGGTCGTCATCGTGCGTGTGTGTGTGTGCGTGTGAGGGGATCGTTATGCGTGCGTTGTGTGTAGTGTTCGATGTGTATGCGTCGATACTGACGTGTAACGTGTTGTTTTTGTCGGCGCTAGATTGTGTGCGCGAATACGTTTGCCATCATGGGCGCGATGCGATTCGGCTTGATGCCGTCGGTGAAGAAGAACTACAACGGTGCTTCCTCGTACGGTATGGTTGAACAAGCGTCGACGAAGAACATTGGTTCTCGTGATCCGGCTGGTTTCACCGCCGTTGATGTTTTGGCTGCGGGTTCTTTCGCCACCATCATCTCCGCGGGTGAAATCTTGGCGGGTCAAGTGCCGTACTAAACGCGCGCGCGCGCCACGCGGCTTAACCGCGATAGCCAGCATACGCGTTTACAGTACAATCAAAAAAACACTACACCACTTGTAATGACGAAGGGAGGAGTGCCCTATACGACGCGTCACCCTGTCGTCGTTTTACCAAACCGCGCGGTCGACCACGCGGACACCCACTGCGTGACCAACAATATGCATATTGTGCAAGTTCGATCACGCACGGGAGACAGCTTTTTATGTGTATAAAAAAATCAACATCGAAATCAACATGATAGGTTTAAAAAGAATAAAGTATTCGTTCGGACATGTGGCGTTTCTAGGTCCTTATTTAAAATAAAAAATGATAGGTTTAAAAAGAATTAAAGTATGTACCCAGTACCGGGGTCTATGGACGGACAGAAACACAGGGCGTTAGGTCAGCAATCGTTCCAATATCGTCGCGCCAATATCGTCGCGAGCGACACCGCGAGCGACACAGCGACGAGCGACACCGAGATGGACGCATTTACTTGTCATTAGCACATTCAATCATCATTAACATTCGATAAAATCGTTTCAAACTCTACACTCTATATATACACGCGAGCGCGAAATTGCATTTGTCGTTGAGCACATTTCACCT
>Ga0181558_10000598_pt1 | contig 33647 bp, 37 predicted proteins | sample 011ome_22_FD_133754 | JGI IMG/M metagenome (GOLD analysis project Ga0181558, IMG submission 133754) | Coastal salt marsh microbial communities from the Groves Creek Marsh, Skidaway Island, Georgia - 011507BT metaG (megahit assembly) | ecosystem: Environmental > Aquatic > Marine > Intertidal... | reverse complement strand
CGAATTGCGAACCGTTGACGCACAGCCGCTTATCTTCAAGACGACCAATGCAGAACGTATGCGGATTGACTCCAGCGGCAATCTGACAATGGGCGATGCCGCTGGCCCCGCCCTGCTCAACGAAGCGGCGGACTCCGACAACCCAACGCTGGTGCCCAACAGGGCTGACCCCGACACAGGTTTAGGCTGGGTTAGCGCGAATAAGTTGTCCCTTGTACAAGGGGGTACAAACCGAATGGTTATTGAAAGCACGACCGGCGCAACAGGTGGTTCGGGTTCTGCGGGCGCGGGCAACCAGTATGTTGAACTGAACCTTAACGGAGTACGTTACAAACTGCTCCACGACGGCACAATCTAAGGAGTAAATGAAAATGACCGTAACCTACTCATGGAATATCAATTCCCTCTCAATCCACCCAGAACCCGTCGAGGGTACGGACGAAGTGATCGTGCAGATCAACGCTTCCCGTATCGCAACGGACGGCACCAACACAGTGCAGGACGCTCGTGTTATTACATGGTCGCCTGATGAACTGTCTGGTCCATTTACTGCGCTTGCTGATGTCACAGAAGCCGATGTGATCGGCTGGGTGGAGGCATTCGAAGCAGCCAACGGTGTTGTTGAGGACGAGGACGGTAACAGTACCACGTCGCTCGACCGCACCGATGCAGGCCTTGCAGAACAGCTTGCGGCCTATCAGCCCGCACCGGAAGCTGCACCGCTCCCGTGGGAGGCTGTCTGATGGACAAGGATATAATTCAGAACATCATGGTTCTCCTTTCTCGGGTAGACCTTAAAGGCGGAGAAGTACCTGTCTATGTCAGGGTCATAAATGCACTTGAAGAAGAGGCGAACAAGATAGTAGAAGAAACAGCAGAATAAATGTTTGGCTTCTCGGCACTATCCGAAACGCCGTTTTCAACGCAGCCGGTAATTAATACAGCCGCTATTCTTACCGGCCTGTCTCTCGACATTGATGCGGGTACAGCAACAGTAGTCGCAGAAGCCGTGACGGCTCTTGTCGGTCAGTCTCTGGACATTGACGAAGGCACAGTAACTATTGCTGTGGCCCAGATAATTCCCCTGACCGGCGAGTCTCTGGACATTGATGAAGGTACGGTAACGGTAAACGCTTCGGCAGTAATTTCCCTTACTAGCGAATCGTTAGATATTGACGATGGCACGGTAACGGTAATCGGCCTAGCCAACATTGTTGTGACCGGCCAGTCTGCTGATATAATACTTGGGCAATACCCTGTATGGATTGTCGTCCCTGTCGGACCTGACGATGTTTGGACGACGGTGTCGATAGGAGCAGCAGATGCGTGGACCACGGTAACTGCCGGTCCCGGAAACACTTGGACGAACTAGATGGTATTTCAAAACGACATTATTGCAGGTGCTTCTGGTGCCGGTAGTGGCTATACCATCGACCAGTCGATCCGGTTTAACGACGATGATTCGGCGTATATGTCGGCTACGCTTGGAACTGCAACGGACACGGATGTTTATACAATCAGCCTATGGGTGAAACGCGGTAATCTTGGTCTGTTAAATTATATATTTTCTGCCGGTCCGGTTTCCACGACAACCGAAGATTTTATTGGATTTCAGTCAGACGATACGATTTTCGTCCGATGGGCTGGAACAACTCGTCTGGCTACGACACAGGTCTTTCGTGATCCTAGTGCATGGTATCATGTGGTTCTTGCCTGTGACTATGCAGCGTCTGGTTCAGACAAAGCAAAACTATATCTCAATGGTGCAGAAGTTACAGCTTTCACTACCGATACTCGTTCATCAATTACAGGCACAAATCAACGCTGGAATACGTCAACGCTCCATTACTTTGGCAGAAACGCACCAGCGGGTGGGCAATATCTTGACGGCTATCTATCAGAAATCAATTTCATTGACGGTCAGCAATTAGCCCCCACTGACTTCGGTGAATACAACAACGACGGCGTGTGGGTTCCGAAGGCATATGCCGGGACATACGGCACCAACGGCTTCTACATCACAGGCGCTGACTCCGCTGATCTAGGTGCGGACGAGAGTGGCAACAGCAACGACTTCACATCGTCAGGGCTGACCTCGGACGATCAGGTCACTGATACGCCCACTGAGAACTACGCGACTTTGAATCCGCTAGATGATGCTACAGGCTTCACAACGCCTCTAATTTCTAATGGTAATCTTGATGTTGATGATAGAACTGGAAACGCAGTTCGTGGAAATTTTGGTTTTAAGCAAGGCGATGGAAAGTATGTATACGAGGTAAACATCACCAACTTGATTGGTTCTATGGACCTTGGATGGAGTGCGGCAGGAGTTGATCTTTGGGCCGTCGATGGTGCCGAGGTTATGTACGAGGATGATGGAAATAAGTTGGTTAGTGCGAACTCAAGCAGCACTCCAACTCAAACGTCATACGGAGACTCTTATACATCTGGAGATGTCATTAGAGTTGAAACGGATTTTACTGCCTCTACCGTTGAATTTTTTAAAAATGGAACAAGCCAAGGTTCAATTGACTTTTCTGGAATGAATGATGGGACTTTGTATTTCCCGGCCTGTTATTGCAACCGTGTTGATGCCGAATTTAATTTCGGGCAGCAGCCTTTTATTGGCACACCAACAGCAGAATTTGTAGCCCTGTCCACCGCCAACCTGCCCGAACCTACAATCGCTGACGGCTCGGCGCATTTCCAGACGACGCTGTATACAGGCAACGGCACGGCTATTGGCTCGGGTGGTAATGCAGTAACGCAGATCGGCAACAGCACATTCCAGCCTGATTTTGTCTGGATGAAAAGTCGTTCAGCAGTGACCGATCACGCGCTGTATGATGCTGTCAGAGGGGCGACGAAAGAGGTTATATCCAACTCTACTGCCATTGAAAGCACCCTAACTGAAGGACTGACAACTTTTGGTGCTGCCGGGTTTACCGTAGGAAGTGATGCAGCGGTTAACACTAACACCGCTGCCTATGCAGCATGGCAGTGGTTAGCCGGGAACGGCACGGCGTCGAACAGCGATGGCGACATTACGTCTACTGTTTCGGTCAACACCACGGCTGGATTTAGCATTGTCAGCTACACAGGTAACGGCTCTGCATCTCAAACTGTCGGTCATGGTCTTGGCGTTACGCCTAAGACAGTCATCATAAAGCCTCGAAGCAGCATCGATAACTGGCTTGTTTCTAACTGGGAAACAGGCGTCACCGCATTTACCGAAAAACTAAAACTTAACGACACTGAAGCCGCCTCTAGTAGCAGCGACCAGATTATTGGGGGGTCATCCACGACATTTACAATTGGAACTGATTCAAACGTAAACGGCAGCGGCACAACATATATTGCCTATTGCTGGAATGAAGTGGAAGGCTTCAGCAAATTCGGCAGTTACACCGGCAACGGTAGTACAGATGGGCCGTTTGTCTGGTGTGGATTCAAACCTGCATTTGTGCTGGTGAAGCCTACCGGTAGCACGGGCCAGTGGTCACTTTTTGATAACAAGCGCGAGGGCTACAACGTCGATAACGATGTTCTTGTTCCCAACACGACGGCGGCAGAAACCACCACAGACTATCTCGATCTACTCTCGAACGGGTTCAAAGCCCGCACAACAGACGCAGATGTAAACGCATCAAACGGCACCTACATCTATATGGCATTCGCGGAAAACCCCCTTGGCGGTGAAAACGTAGTACCTGCAACGGCGGTGTAACGATGATCTACGCAACAATTTAAGGAGACAAAACTATGGCTGAAATTATTGGAACGACCGGTGACGACAATATCGTTGGCACCACCGGCGACGACATTATCTATGGCGACCCGGCAGGTAACGGCGAGAACTGCGAGACGGGTGACGGCTGGCACGAGAGTAACGACCGCGACATCTCGAACATCGTTCTCTACATGTACGACCCGGAGACGGGCGCGATCATCAAGGTCAAGTTGGACAGCTTCGACGATCAGGGCGAGGACGCCGATGATCTGCCGATTAATCAGTGGCTGGCTGATAACTACCCGGACCTCGAACTCGTGGCGGCAACCGTCAAGGCGGGAAACAACTTCTCTGGTTGGGGACCGGGCGAAGGTACGATGTGGCTAATCGACGAGGACTTCACTGAGCAGGACTTGCTCGATTATCTCGACGCAAATAACGATGGCCTGTTCGGCGCTCACGTCGCTGGCGAGAATGTCTACGACGCATCGGTGTTGCTGGACTACGAGGGCGGCGGCGATGATTGTGAGGAAGACGGCTTTGGCGATGACACTATCGACGGTGGCCGTGGCTCTGACATCATCTACGGCAACGGCGGTAACGATACGCTGATTGGCGACAGTCTCTACGACTTCGAGCCGATGCCTCATGCCATCTCGAACGTGGTTCTGTATCTGCGCGATGCCGAAGGCGGAATTACCAAGGTCAAGATCGACGATTTTGACAGCGGTGCTGATGTGTTCGACGCCAACAACCTCGACTTGTACGGCTTCGTTGACGCCAACTACTCGGGCAGCGAACTGGTCGCCACCACTATCAAGGCGGGAAACAACAAGTCCGGCATGGGTCCGGGCGAGGGTGAGTTGTTCATTCTCGGTGACGTTGAATTGTCCGACCTTGAGGCCGCTGGCGGTCGTAGGGGTCAGGCTGACGAGACGTATGATTACGTCACGGAACTTGAGCCGCTGGGCGCACCGAATGAGGACGACACCTTGGTCGGTGGTACAGGAAACGACTTCCTCACTGGCGGCGTTGGCGACGACACGTTTGTGTTCTCCGATGGCGACGGACAGGATGTCGTCACCGACTTCACGGTGGGCGAAGACCTTATCGACTTCACGGGCGACAGCATCACGTCGATGGCTGAACTGCTCGACGCCTCTTCGCAGGACGGCGACAACACGGTGATCGACACGGGCGATGGCGACAGCGTTACGTTGATTGGTGTGAATGTCGATGAACTCACCGCCGGGGACTTCCTCTTCGCATGATCTATCTCGCAATTCTCATCTCAGCAGCCACATATAGGTGCCCTCGGGGCGGTCCTGACGGCGACGTATGGAAACGCTGGACCGGGTTCGCCCCCGGCTCTCGCGTCGGCGCGTCTGTCTGGGCTGCGTGGACGGCTGGTTCCCTCGCCTATCTGACCGGTCTCCCGTGGTGGGTGGCGCTGCTTGCCTTCATCTATCTGACACTGGCAGAGATGCCGGGGTACATGCAGTGGGTGTCTGACGACAGAGTTGACGTGCGGCGACTGACGCTGCGTGGATGTCTCCTGCTTAACCCGCTCATGGGTGTGATCTACGAGGGCTGTCGCCGCTACGCAAAGGGCTGGCCCATCCGCCAGCCGATCATCGATGGATGGACGGCCTATGCTGAGATTTTCTGTGGGCTGGTGACTGCCGTGGGTTGTGCTATTGTTATTGTAATATTAGGGTCTGTCGTATGATTGGCTAAGTAGGAGAAGTTAATGTGGACATATAATGGAAAACGTATCTGTGAGGGTCAGGCGTGGACGGACGATAGTGGCGTTCAACATCCCGGAAACTGGGCTATTTGGTCTGAGGCCGAGAAGGTTGCTCGTGGTCTGGTCTGGATCGCGCCGCAGCCAAAGCCTGATGGGCGGTTCTACTGGTTCTCGCAGAATGCTGACGGGACGTATGTAATTACGCCAAAGAAGCTGGAAGATACCAATCGAACGACTCACGCTGGTGTATCGCTGCTGGATAATAACGGTGTGCAGAGGGTCACGCCGGGTCTAAAGTCGGAGTGGATTGCCCGAACCAAGCAGACACAGGGTTCTCTTCTGGCTCAGACTGACTGGGCGTATGTGCGTAAGCAGGATACCGGCGTCGATGTTCCGGCGGACATTCAGAAGTACCGAGACGAGGTGCGGCTGGCGGCTGGTATCATCGAAGGAGAGATTGCAGCGTGTGCTGATCTGGATGATTTCAAAAAACTTTTTGACATCCCGACAGAAACTGATGGAAACCAGACTGGCAACGCTCCCATTAATAACTGGCCGGAGCCGATCTAATGGCAACTTACACTACCAGAATCAGGCTGAATAAGCAGGGAACCGGCGAGAACGATTCGACGTGGGGCACGGTACTGAACGATGAGGTTATCGACCTCACAGACTTTGCCATTGCCGGATATACAACAATTAGTCTTGTTGCTGGCGATGTCAGTCTGACCACAAACAACGGCGCGGCTGACGAGGCTCGTTCGGCCATGCTCGAACTGACCGGAACTCTGACAGGAGACACCGGAGTATATCTTCCGTCGGCAATTACCAAAAGTTATATCGTCAAGAACAACACATCTGGCTCGTTCGATGCAACCGTCCTGATCAACGGCGGGACCGGTCATGTGGTTCCGCAAGGCGGGACGAGTATTGTCATTACCGATGGTGTTACTGTATCTCCGGCAGTTGACTCTACTGGCCTTGGTATTGGAACCGCATCAACACTAAACTTCGGAACGTCCATCAACGAACTTATCCCGGTGTCGTCTGCTGATGCTCGTTATGTGGCGGTGTCGGTAGACTCGACAATCACCAGTGCCAAGACGTTTACATCGGCTACTACATTCACCGGAAAGGTTGTCGGTGACACCGCACAGGCATACTCAAGTCCTGTTTCTGTGGCCGTGTCTACATCCTCGGTTGCCTACGACTTCGCCGCCGGTAACAACTTTACGACAATCCTGAACGCCAACGTCACGTTCGAAAACCCGACCAGCCCACAGCCCGGACAGTCTGGTATTATCTACATCAGGCAGGACGGCACTGGGAGCAGAACGGCATCATTTGCAGCAAACTGGGAATTTACCGGAGGTACTGCCCCCACACTGTCTACTGATGCGTCCGCAGTTGATGCTCTGATTTACAATGTCCGAGCATCAGCGGCAGTCAGCGGATTTTTCGTAAGTAATATGAGTTAATCAGCATGGCTGGTGTTCTCTCCGAACTCAACTTTGCCCGACCCGGATTCAATCGGGAGAACACCCGGTACGCCGAGAAGGGGCACTGGTACGACGGCGATCATGTCCGATTTCGTGACGGCACACCGCAGAACATTCGTGGGTACGAGCGTCGGTCGAGTGCCTTCGACGGGACGCCCCGAGATACGACGCTGTGGGTAGATTATAACTCGTCACGTCTTATTGGTTTTGGAACAGAGAAGAAGCTGTACATCTCTGAGGGCAATCAGAACTACGACATCACCCCAATTGTATCAGTCGTTACCGCAACCAATGGGTTAAACACCACTTCAGGGTCTACTCGTATTGTCGTATCCGCCACAGGCACCGGCCTTGAAGACGGGAACTATGTCGCCTTCACGTCGCAGACAACGACCGTGGGAGGTAACGTCTTCCTGACTACAATTAGCGACGCGTACGAAGTGTCAGTCATTGACGCCGCGTCGTTTGCCGTTGACATTTCCGTAACCGCAGCAGCAACGTCTGCCTCTGCTGGTGGCGACATTACGCTCCATCGTCTGCTACCGGCTGGTCCATCTGTGTCTCAAGCCGGATTTGGCTGGTCGGCTGGTACGTACGGAATGTCTACTTACGGAACGGCACGGACCACATCTAATATTACCGTGGATGTACGTCAGTGGTCCATGACTAACTGGGGCGAAGACCTTCTGGCAAATCCACGCGGTGGCCGTATCTATCAGTGGGACGCCACAAACGGCGCGACGACTCGTGCCGTTCTTGTCACCGCCTCACCAACAATCAACAACTATATTCTGACGACCCCGGACAGCCTGTTTGCCATCAGTCTGGGATGCACGAACGAGGCCGGTGATTACGACCCACTGCTGGTCCGTTGGTCTAGTCAGGAAAATTACAATGACTGGACTGCCTCTGCGACAAACACCGCCGGGTCTAATCCTATCGGTACCGGATCAAAGATTATCGGTGGAATGCACAGCCGTCAGGCCGTCATGATCTGGACCGATGAAGGCACGCACACGATGCAGTATGTTGGAGGTCCGTTCGTCTTCCGTTTCCGCCATGTTGGCGATAACGTCGGACTAATCGCCCCTCACGCAGCAGCAGAGTTTAACGGTATTCCGTTCTGGATGGGCGACACAAATTTTTACGTCTGGCAAGGCGGTGCCGTTCAGACACTGGACTGTACTGTTCGTCGTTATATTTTTGATGATCTTAACTGGGATCAACGCGACAAAGTTTTTGCCGGTACTAACTCTGAGTTTAACGAAATTACGTGGCTGTATCCGTCTAATGATTCTACGGAGTGTAACAAGTACGTCACCTACAACCCGCTGGAAAACTACTGGGTCTATGGAACCGGAAAGTTTACCACATGGGCAGACACTGGCATCTTTGATAACGTCATCACGGGCGGCTCGGACAGTTACATGTACAATAACGAACCGTCTGGTGTCTATACAGCAGATGGTGATCTGTTGTCGTCGTTTATTGAATCAGCTTCTTTTGAAATTGATTCGGGCAATCGCATCATGATGGTCAAGCGGCTTATTCCTGATGTCTCCATCTCTGATCCGGGACAGGTAAAGTTCACTATGAAGACAAGACAGTATCCACAGGCCTCTGAAGAGATAGTCAAAGGCCCGTACGAAATTAAACCGAGTACGGATAAGGTTGACTTCCGTGCCCGTGGTCGTCAGGCCAGAATTAAGATTGACTGTTCTACTGCCGGGGTGGCGTGGAAGTACGGGTCTATGCGGCTACAGATACAGCCGGATGGTGGTCGCTAATGGCTGTTGTATATCCAGAACTGTTCTCTCCATTCAATCAATTTACCGAACAGCAGATCATTGAACTACATCGTATGTTGACCGAATATGTCAGTAGTCTGTCGCTGACCCTACAGCAACGTGACGACGAAGTTGACTCAACACCGTCAGACACTGTCCTGCCGGTAAACGATACAGCGGACGTGCAGTCGCCTCCGGAGGGAGCAGTCAGATACAACAGAGCCACATCCAAGTTTCAGGGATATATCTCTGGTACTGGTTGGGTAGACTTCCACTAGCGGATATAATCAGATATGTCATATTATCAGGAAAACCGACCGGCCATGGGTGGCCTTGCAGACGCTCTGGCAATGCAGGGACGGCTAGGCGACTCTACTCTGGTCCACATGAACCCGATGGAGGTTCGTATGTTAGAGACTATGTCCCCGGATGGTCGTCTGTCGATCAATCCTGAGACTGGTCTGCCCGAGGCGTTCAAGCTGAAAGACATTGCATCATTTGCACTGCCAATTGCTGCTGGTGCTTTTCTTGGTCCGGCTGCGGCAGGACTTTTAGGGACTTCTGCTCTTACCGGAACAGCCGTTGCTACAGGTTTTGGCGGAGTAGGGGCTGGACTGCTTCGGGGTAAAGGCGTTAAAGATGCACTTGTTGAAGGCGGTCTATCAGGTCTTATGTCGTACGGCCTCGGCTCGTTGTCTGGTGCGTTTGCCCCGTCTGGTGGGGTAACTGCCGGACCTCCCACTCAAGCAACAATGGCAGCGTCTGGTCCGGGACTAATGTCAACTGCTCCTGATACAGTCGGTGCTGTAACTACTGCCGCAGCACCAGAACCTACCGGCTTCTTCGGCGGTCTTGGCGAGACACTGAAACAGACCCCATTCACCGACGTACCGTCTGTAGGTTCCCCGACATATGGAAGTATGCTCGGCTCCGGCGCGTCCGGTCTGTTGTCTTCTTCTCTCCTTGCCCCAGAAGAAATGCCGTACGACATCGCCGGTATGGACGATACGGACGCCTACTATCCCAGTCGTATTCCTGATCTTGAAGCTGGTCGTCGTCGCGGCAGGGCTGCTGCACGTAGTCTTAATTATCCTCCGTCAGGCAGTACCGGTTCTCAGTACTACGACATGGCAACTTCTCCCAGCGGCTTTGGTACGTTCTACGCTGCCGAAGGCGGTCCTGTTTCTGGTGGGTACACAACAACTAGCGGTCCTCTCTCATCGTCTGACCTGTATCAAGAAGCAACTGGCAGCGGTATTAATCTACGTCTCCCACAGTTTTTACCGCAAGCTGCCCCTCAGACCGCATCGACCTATGTTTCCCCGTACGGCCAGCCGGTTGATCCTTATGGAGGTCTGGTAGTGGATGATGGCGGCAATACGTCACAAGACGGTGGCATGTCTCAAGGTCCGTCAAATAGTGGTGGATCGCTCGGACAAATCGGGCAGTCTATTGATGTAGGTCTTGGAATAGCTAATCCTTCTCCAATAGGCATGGCGGCTAGTCTTGCAGGGCTAGCACTGGGGGTACCCGGTCTTGGCCCTGCTGTGGCAGTGGGTCGTGGACTTGCAAGTATGATGGGAGAGCCCGAGACTAATGCTCTGGGACAGACGCAGTCGTACGGTTTTGGTAATCAAAGTATCGATGCATATGGCAATACGGTGGGGAGCATGTCGAATGTCGCGTCCGAAATGAACATGGACAATCAAGGGTTCGACGCTGCCGATGATGTTGAGGGTATGGATGATGTCAGTGGCAGCGGTCCCGGAAGCAGCGGTGCCGAAGAAAGTGGGTGGGCACAGGGCGGTGGTATCTCGTCTCTGGCCTACGGCGGTGAGTCAGCACCGGTCGGTTTTGCCAACAGGGCATTCGAGGGCATGGTCCCCGGACAGGGTACAGGTATGTCGGACGATGTTCCGTTCTCCATCGAGGGCAACCAACCTGCACTCCTGTCGCGTGACGAGTACGTCCTCCCGGCTGATGTCGTATCCCAGCTTGGCGACGGATCGTCCGGTGCCGGGGCAGATATGCTCGACAATTTCATTTCACAAGTTCGTCAGACCAAGTATGGTAATACACAGCAACCGGCCCCGGTCGGTCCGCAGCTTATGACAGGTCTGATGAGGCAAGGTGGAGTTGTTTGATAGTAACTATTGTTGAGGAGAAGTACATCCCGGCGGTGTTCGAACAAGTCCGGGACCTTCTCCAAAAACCAATTGACCGTGGTCTGGGTGAGTACACCATAGACCAGATTCGAGACTTGGTCCTCTCGGGACGACAACAGTTGTGGGTAGGATTAGACCCGGACACCGACAAGTTTGTCGTTGCTGCGGTTACCCAGATAAACCCCCGAGTTTCCGGACAGAAGCATCTGGAAATTATTCTTACAGGGGCTGTCCCGCACACACTGAAAAGTTGGTTTGATCCTAGTGTTGATGCTCTTGAAGAGTTTGGCAGACTGAATGGGGCAAATCATCTGATCTTTTATGGCCGTCGTGGATGGCGTAAACTGTACGAGAAACGCGGCTACCAAGAATACTATGTCGCCATGTCAAAGGAATTGAAGAATGATTGATACCAAGACACTGTCAATCAAGGATAAGATTAGCCTCCTCAACGAACTCTACGAGGAACTCTCCGGACATGGCGTCGGCGGCGACACAGAACTTGCCCACATCAATCCGTGGGAGGCAGACCTTCTCCGCTCCGTCGGTGGTGCCGGGACGGTCAACGAGGTTACCGGTCTTCGTCAGTATCTGGGTGGTTCTTCTTCTCCGGCACCGGCACCGACGCAGACAACAACCCGTCAGGTTCCTGAGTACGCCCCGGAACAGCGCGAATACGTCTCAGACGTCTTCGGTAAGGCGCAGGAACTTTATGAGCAGCGTACTGAGGAAGGCTTCCAGCCGTTCCCCGGTGCCCAACTGGCCCCATACCAGCCGCAGGAAGAGGAAGCCTTTCGTGGTATCGAGTCGCTTGCCCGTGGTCCGGGTGCTGCCCCTGCATTTGATATTGCCCGTTCTGCCTCTCTTGGTGCCGCTGCTCCGGTAACCGCCAGTGAGATTCAGAATCTGATGAACCCGTACCAGCAGAACGTCATGGACATCGCCAAGCGCGAGGCCCGACGTCAGTATCAGCGTGGCCCACAGGCACAACTCAGGACCGGTGCAGTTGAATCTGGTGGTCTTCGCGGTACCCGTCGGTTCGTCGAGGAAGCTGAGGGTGAGCGTAACCTACAGCAGCTGATGAACGACATCCAGATGCGGGGCGGTCAAGAGGCCTACACTCAGGCCATGGCAGAGGCAGCGGCGGGTCGTGGTCGTCTGGCAAACCTTGCCACGCAGATGCCGTCCATCGGTACTGGTGCGTACCAGCAGCAGATGGCGCAGCTTGGTCAGCTGGGCGGTGTCGGTGAGGCGCAACGTGCCCGTGAACAGGCGGCTATTGATCTGGCCGCGAACCAGTATCAGCGTGAACTCATGTTCCCCGAAGAGACACTGGCAACATATCTCCGGTTTATCACCAACGCCCCGTCCCCGTCCGGCTTCCAGCAGACGAGACAGGCTCCGGGTGTTCCGGGTCCATCTACTATCTCGCAGTTGGGCGGACTGGCCGGTGGTCTCGGAACTCTTGCCGGTGGTCTCGGCGGGACGAAAGGATTATTCAACCGTGGTGGTGCTGTGCCTCCGGCCTCCGGTCGTCAGGCCGGATTGTCGGGCGTGGTCCGTCGGGCACGGGGCGGACAGATTGTCCGGATGCAGGATGGTCGTTCTATTGCTCAAAAATATGCAGAAGCATATGGTTATCCAGAACGTAATTCTGCTACTACATATGAACCGATTGAAATACTAACACCTCCTCTCACAATGCGTGATTTTCCAGCAGCTGGTGCTGCAAGTGTCGTAACTACCGAACAGGGCCGAGAAATAGCAGATCGTCGTTTAATGGAAGACATTGTCAAAGGTTCTGTACAGGGTGGCGACATTTATCCAGATATGCCTGATCTTTCAGAAGAAGAAAAGGTGACTCAAAAAGCTACTTCATTAGTTTCGGATGAAGCAGTGGGAACAGAGCCTGAAGTGACCGGAGACAAAGAACAAAGTCTGGCCGAACGCTATGCTGCATATCGGAAGCTGATGGAAGGCGACGACACCGAGTCCGAACTGTCGTGGCCCGAGCGTCTCCAGATTGCCTCTGCTTTCTTCAGTGCTGCTGATGCCCCGTCTACCGGCAGCTTTATGGGAGACCTTGCCCAGTTTGGGGCAAAGGTTGGACCGGGTGCTGCCAAGGGTCTGGCCGCGCGTGATGCGCGTGAACTTGCTGCCAAGAAACGTCGCATTCAGTCGGTCAAGGATTTCCGTGCATTTATCAAGGAAGAGCAGCTACGGCCTCTGGAAATTGCTAAGTTGGCGGCAGACCTTGGCTATACACAAGCACAAACTAACAAACTCGTCAGCGAATACACCAATCCAGAAGTAGCCTCGCCTAGTGAAGTTGATATTGCCGGGGCTATTTCTTATCTGGATCGAATGGGTGTTCCTGTTCTTGAAACATCCAAAGAAAAAGGAAAATATGGAAAGGCCGGATCGGCTTACCAGTTAGCACAAGTAGCAAAGTCTTTGAAAACAAGTGCTGACCATGCTCTTCGTATCGCCAAGGAACGTGGGGCCGTGGCTAAAGACCCCGATGGTCGTCTTCTTATCGACGTAGACAAGGCCATACGTGGTGGGTCACGCAGGGTAGACCAACCTGTACGCGGAGTAACACGCGGCGCTGATGGTAAACTGGTTGCCAAGGCAGAAGGCGGCATGGTCGGTGAGAAACCAGTTCTGAGGTATCCCGAGGACTTCTCCTAATGACGATGGTCGATTGGAAAGGGGTCGGCCTAGTTGAATTTCCTGAAGATGCCACACCAGAAGAAATTCAGCAGGTTCTATCTGATCAAGAATTTGCGATAGACGAAGGTTTTGGGCTGTCCTCTGACCCCGGATTCTGGGCAGAGATAATGCCCGACGCTGTCGAGCGTGGCTTTCGCCGTACCGTCATGGGTGTTCAGGCGGCGCGGTCTCTCAATCCTGATCTTCCAATCATAGGTCTGTCGAACGACGAAGCAGCCATTGCTATTCGTGAACAGAAGGCTCGTATCAACGACATCCCGATGTCTGCTGAAACATCTGCTGTCCTGCAAGATGTTATGAATCAGGACTTCTTCGAGGCCGTCGGTACTATGATTAGCAATCCCGGTGCTGCTGCCTCTATTGTCGGTGAAGGGTTGGGCGGCTCCGTCCCTGCTGCTGCGGCAACTATTGCTGCTGTAGCCGTTCCGTCACTTATGGGTCTTGCCCTTAGTCCGCTTGGCGCTATTGCTGCTGGTAGTACTGCTGCCGGTACAACCAGCTTTGCCACAGAGTATGCGAATACGCTCATTGATCATATGATGGATGACGGCAACGTAGACGTTATGGATGTAGATGAAGTAGCTGCCGCATTAGGAAATGAAGAACTCATGGCAGCGGCGAAAGAATCTGCCGTGGCTCGCGGCATTCCGATTGGTTTTGTAGATGCTGCTACATTTGCTCTTGGTGGTGTTTTCAGTAACTTTGTCAAGGCTGGTAGAGGCGGGGCCAAGGTAGGAATCGAGGTAGGTGAGGACAGCATAAAGGTTGCTCCGACTGAACAAAGTACCAATCCGCGATCTCGCGCCTTTGAACTTGCCGGAATGACTTCCATGGAAACTTTCGGTGGTATCGGCGGTGAGGCACTTGCACAGCTGTCGGACGAGGGGGCCGTCAACCGACCGGGGGAATTGGCAATCGAAGGTCTGGCACAGGGTCTCATCGGAGGACCGACAAACCTTGTGTCGTACCTATCGGCTGAGTATGCGGCCCGCAAAAAGGCAGGAGACAAGCTGGAGACTGATGTCTCAAACCTCCCCGCAGAACAAGTTGTAGACACGGAAGCTGTGGCTGTCAATTCTATCAACGAGTCAGTGAAGGCTGAAAAAAATGTTGGTGTAACTTCGTCGAATGAATACCTGAATAAACTTCAGGAAAAGATCACAAAACGCGAAGACAAAATTAGGGCGTTGGAAGAAGAAGCCGCTGCTGGGGACACGACACCTGAAAGAGCCAACACTATTCTGACTAAAAAAATTCCACAGTTGAAGGCAAAACTTGCCCAAGAAAAACCAATGCTTCGCTACTTGGCTGATCTAAACGAAGACTACACGTTTATTGATGAGTCTGCTGACCGTGGTTTTGGATATGGTCGTCTTCCGCATCAGATGGAACTTTCTCGCCGCCCGACAAAGATTGATCCGAATAGTATCTGGGGTTCGTTGTCGTCCCTGTTCAGTCGATCCACCGCTGCTGTTGAACGGGCCGCACAAAACCCGGATAGTCCGAACGCCCCGGTTATTCGAAATATGTTGAACACCACCAAGGGTTTCTTCAACGATGTTAAGATCATCAAGGGCCAGAGAATAAACGAACTGAACAAGATTATCGAGCCTTTTCGCGTAGGGTTCCGCATTCCGGGATTGAGCAGCCTCCGGGAAAGTGGTCGTGGGTCCGGGGCATATGGTGTAAATCGCAAAATATCTAAGGCAATGACGAAGGCACTGAAGGGTGATCTGACACCAGATAATCTACGGGCGGTCATGGACAAAAACAATATTCCTGAAAACCTCAGACCAGCCTTTGTAAATGCAGTTCAACAGGCCAGAGCAATGCTGGACGACATGCAGCAGTCGTCAGAGCAGAGTGGAGTTGGCGTAGGCTACGAGAAGAACTATGTCCAAGTAGACATGAGTCCATTGTTCGGTAATAGTCGGAACGCCCGGAAGCTGCGAGAGAGGGCGATTAAGGCTCTCGTCCAACGTAAAGAAATGTCTGAAAAACAGGCTAAAAATTTATTCGATAGAATGCAGGACGGGTATCGGTCTAATAAGGCAGCATCTTCTGATCTGTCAGAACTGATTAAATACGGAGTTATTCCGGAACCCACTCGTCAGCAAACTTTCCAGAAAGCACGGACGCTTCTCCCCAAAATTCGTGAAGTTTTAATTGAGGAAGACATTGTCCCGACAGATTTTTACGAGGTAATGCGCCGGTACATCGGACAACACGCCATTGCAATTCCGACAGCATCTCGAATTAAACCGGTGCGACAACAAATTGCTGCCATGCAGAAGACAGGCAAACTGTCCAGAGAAGACGACTTTGCCCTGAATAAACTTCTGGAAGTTACCAGAGCAGTTGAAGGAAAGTACGGTACGGGTGCCCGTGGTATGAGTCGTGGTGCAAGAACCGCACTATCAAATCTAATTTCAGCCATGTATATCATTACCCTCGGCATGGCTGGTGTGGCAAGTCTTGGCGAAGTCATGGTCTTGACCGCACACTCAAAACCGGGTGACGTCTTCTACGGGGCAAAGAAAATGCTCCATGTCATGAGCCGAAAATTTGCCCGCTCATTTAAGCCGAACCTGAAAAAGAGTGAGGTTGAGGAAGCCCTTGAAGAATTTTTAATCTATGTGTCGGCTCCTGAACTTGCCGAACGCTTTACCAGCCAGTCTGTCGTAGACTTCTCTACTAAAGCTACGGAGAACTTCTTTCTGCTCAACCTTCTGACACAGATTACACAGGCCACCAGAATCATGGCAGCGGGAGCGTTTGAAAGCGCGATTGACCGCGATGTCAGTATCCTCAAGACAGCCGATAAGAACTCGAAAGAGTATCGTCAGGCCATGATGCGGATGCGGAAGCTGGGTGTTCCTGAGAATCGTGTCACATCCATGACCCCCGAGATGCGTCAGATGGCTATTCTCAGCGGCATTGATCAGACGGTCATGACACCTGATCCTACCAACCGGCCTCTGTGGATGTCGAATCCGTATCTGGCCCCCATTGCCATGTTGAAATCGTTTGCAACGGTGTTCGGCAATACCATTGGTAAGATAGTCTGGGATGAAGTTGTTGTCGGACAGACTTCCTACGGAGAGAAGCTGACCAAGGGGGAACGCGCAGCCAAGGCACTTAGATATGCAACGATGCTGTCTCTCCTGATGAGTGCCCAGATGGTGATTGAATTGTTTCGAGATCAGATCAGAAACTGGGACGACGAAGATCAGGACTATGACGATGCAACGTCATTTGAATTTCTGATGGAGTCCGGTAAAAACACAATGATCTTTGGACTTGCAACGCCAATTCTTGATGCGTTTTCCGCACAGAAATATGGGAAGACATTTACTGGGTCCTTGCTAGGACCAATCCCTGACAAGGTTGATCGTCTGGTACGGGCAGCATCTACCGCCGCAACAGAGGGTGAGATTAAGCTACTGGTCCGAGAGTTTCTTCGAAATACCCCGCTGATTGCAGTCAATCCGGGGGCACGTCGTTCCTTGGAAGAAGGAATACTCGAAGAACTCAACTCGATACTGGATTAATTACCGAGCGTTCTTCACCATGGACGCACCGAAGTAAAGCCCGACAATAGCTGAGACCAGATGAGTATCCAGCGGGGTCAATACCAGACCCTTCATGGTTTTCCAGACTGTGTCTTCTGTACCTTCAGAGAAGAACAGGAATCCGGGATTCCATTCGGTCCATCCGACAACGACCGGCATGTCCGGCCAGAATACCGGGACAACCTTCGGCCAGACGATGATTGCACCAATGGCCGACAAGGCTATGATACGGCGCGTTACCTGAAATCCCTTGTTCTCGTACCTACGAGCCTTGTCCGTAGCCTTGGACTGCGCTGCAAGGCCGTCTATGGCCCTCTGGAAGGCCTCCTGTTTGGCCTTCATACTCTGTGACCATAGGGTCATGAACCCTCCCAACAGGCTGCTGCCGAGCATGGTAACAAGTTCTAGGGGGATTCCACCAAGCATAGACTACTCCAAGTCGCGAAAGTCTATCTGCGTCATCAGGACGTTGTTGATTAGCAGACACTGAAGTACGTGAGTCACTTCAGACATATTAAGCTGACCTACGAGATAGTCTTCTGACGTGCTGTCTTTGTTAAAGGTTATCACAATCATGCCGTCAACCTGTTCAGAGTCTATCTTGGCCGACACTATGCTAAGACACTCCGTCATGGTTCGCAAAGCCTCGGCCTTGTCGTCCTCCGGGCTGGGAACCTGCGGCTTCCCCTTCAGGTAGATTACCTTATCTTTGTTATCACTCATCGGTATTTACTCTGCATGGGCCAGATCACGGAGCCGTTGACCTTTGTGGTCCGACGGAACGCAATAATATTCGTCACCTCTGCGGGCTGTTCAAACAGGAACCTGCCGTACATATGTTTATCTGTGTACTCCACGACCTGACGATCCGACACAGGACCGGCGACACCACAGGCACCCAACATCTCGAAGCCGTTGTCCCGATAGAAGTCGGCGTATGCTGTCGGGTTGATGTTCCAGAATCCGTGGTTCATCATATTCAGCGGATTTACGTGAAGAACAATACCGCCGTCAGGTCGAACAGCGGAAAGGATATTGGCAAACACCTGTCCGATGTTGAAGCAATGCTCGGCAGTACCGCCGTCAATAACGACATCATATTCTTCCTCCCAGTCAGCGGGATAGTTGAGGTCAACGATACGCTCCGGACCACGCGCCTGAACAATATCAACATAGTCTACTTTCCGAAATCCCAGTTCACCAGTCAACACTTCTGTTGTGTCATACACCGGGTGCGGCCAGTTGTGCCAAGACCGAATCGTGTCGGCGTCTTCAAGTTGGGTGTACTCACCGCTGATCAGTCCGGGATCAACCAGCAGATCAGAGTAGCCCAGACACAGACACGTCTTGTCTTTGGTGTCGATCTGCTGGAGAAGACGGTACGTTGTTGTCTCAATACCCACGGGCAACATCCTTCAGGTTTTTCAGTTCGTGTATCTTTCGATTCTTCCACGTCTCGGCGCAGAGCGTGTCCTCCCCGATAAACGACAGTTCAATATCCATGTCGGTCTTGTCAAACAGACGTTCACAATCCTGTGCCATGGCAAGTAGTTCGCCGGTCGTCCAGAACGACTTGTCGTTGATCTTGACTGACAGATACTTCTCTCGTTCCTTACCATCGTGGCTGGTAATCTTGTCGTTTTTCTCCTCATCAGGCGGCTCCGGAAATGAACCGTCCAGACCCATCATTGTAGCCTCACGGAATCCGAGGGTGTGTAGAAGACCGACGGCACGGGTTGCAGCACACGTACCGCCCGTGATGTAGACAGTATCAGGATCGAGGGGGAAGTCCTCCTCGGCAGAGACACGCTGAATGGCGTTTGAGTAGGCATGAAAGCCGATGATTGTCGCACCCTTCTCGATCAGGTGTCGGGTTACCGACGGGTCTGTCATGGATGCGACGAAGAAGATTGTCCGCTTGTCAATGTTCTCGAACAGGTCTTTGCGGAGAACACCGTGCGTAGACTCGCCGTCGATAGGCCTCGGGTCGAGGACAACACATCCCCACGGGACGATGCCAGCCTCGTGCATCTTAGGCAGGGCGTGTTTGACACAGAGGATGTGGTTCTTACTGACAAACTTTCCGTCGTAGTATTTCTGTCGGAGCAGGCTGTAGTCTACCGACGGTCCTGCCGAAACCACCACTCCTCGTCCGTCATGGACTCGGCACCTTTCCACCCACTTCCCGATAAGTCCAATGTTTTCCACGATGTTGTTCTTGATATAATCATCCGGCATAGAGTCCTTGGGCTGAACCACGACAGGAATTTCACGAGTGTTGGCAACGGGTCCATCTTTCTTTGCTCCTTTGAAATGCTCCATGCGTTTAGCCAGCGGCGACGTATGGAATGCATCCAGTGTCTCGGCGTCGGGCGACAGGTTCTGGACGAGAAGTCCATGGTTACAGTGTAGGTTAATGATGCGCTGGAATACAAAGCCGTCATGCCACTCACGATAGCCACGAACTTCCAGAGTGTCATAGGCCGACCGGACATCTTCCAGCACGTTGAACGCTGCCTCTCGGTCAGGCCAGAGTGCGAAGCGCATGAAGCTGGTCTCGGCGTAGTCGGCGGCTGGGCGTTCCAGCAGAGTGACGTCGTGGCTGTGATCAAGAAAACTGTCCAGCCATGCAGGTTCTACCCGGTCGGTCGTTACCGTATCACCGTCGAGCCAGAGAAGACTGTACGGGGTCTGATCCTCGGGATCGGATACGAGGCTGCGAGAAGTCTCCGTGATGGCATAGACCTTGTGGCAGAACTTGACGACGTCCATCCGCCAGTTCGGAGGTTCGAAGTCCTCCATCCGGTTGCGGAAGAGGATGAGTTCGCGGACATCGTTCAGGTTGTGATAGCTGATGTGGTCGGCCTCCGGCAGACCATCCTCGGCCAACAGGTCGAAGTCGTGATACCAGATGTGGATGTCGATCTCGGGAGACCAGTGCTTGGCGACGGAGTCGAGCATCCGTCGGCCATACTTCTCGAAGCCGTCCTTGTTGAAGGACGTCACTAACACGTACTTGTTCATGGTTGTATCCCGGCAAAGTTATCATCCTCGGAAAGGTGTGCCAGCTGTCGGCGCAGATACCCCCACCACTCGTCGGCGTATCGACACTCCTCATAGCCCGGATGTGTGGGCAGCCCGTGGCTGAAGTGTACGCCGCCGGGTATCAGGTCTGGTTTACTTACACCTTCGATCCAATTCCATTGCTCGGGGAGACGCCCTATCTCGTGTTCCTCCAGCCAGAAGAAATTGTGGAGCCGAGTTCCTGTCGAAAGGTTTACCTCTGTCGGTGTCATCTTGGCGTTCGACGGGTGGGCCATGTTGATCATCATCAACGACGACCACAGCTTTCGGCTGTACTGGCTCTGCTGTCGTCCGTCCATCTTGACCGCACCCTCCTCTGGTTGCCAGTCGAACTGTACAGTCATCAGGGCTTTGTCGGGATGATCCCGGCAGTAGTCGAACAGCTTGGTGAGATCGTGTTGAAAGATGAAGTCGGAGTCACAGAACATGACCCAGTCTCGAATGTGGAGACTCCGGGCCAGTGGGATGGTGCAGAACCGGGTAAAAGAAAACTCGGTAGAGAATGGTCTGCCGTCTTCCTGATCCCAGTACTGACCGATCTCATCGACGTACCACTTCCTATCGAAGAGATGCATCTCTCGAAGTTTGCGGTGGTTGAGGCCGTGGATTACCGGCTCCTCCGCACGGGTGTTCTCTCGAATCGAACCAGTGGCTGCGATGTATGCCTCAACGGTGGAGGCGTCGTATCCAATGAATATATCCATAAGGACATAATCATCAAATACGACGATCTTCGCAAAGACTTTTTTTACTTACCTACGCTGCGCTGATATCGACAACTTCACATACTCCACCAGTACAGGCCAGTGTCTGAGACCCTGCCGTGTTGTCCTCTGCTTCGTACTCACCGAGACGATCCCAATCAATCATCTTCGGCATACGGCCCAGCAGTTCCTGATATGTCTCCTCGTCACAGTCCTGATACGGTGCCTGTTGGTAGGCGTGATCAGAATGGGGGAGGAAGCTGATGCCGCTGCACAGATCGAAGTTCTTGTAGACCCATGCACCAACCTCCAGCCATTCCTCATCACGGACACTGATGGTGACAGACGGCTTGTGTTCGCACCAGCTGACGGCGTACGCCTTCCAGAGTTCAAGCTGTTCCAGTGCAGTCATGTCGTTACGGGTCACCGCATACTCAGGCGACTTGACCGGGAACGAGAAGACCATGGTCGATTCAGGATGGAATACTTCCGGCTCTGACGGGACTCCCTCATCAATCATCAGCTGGGTCAGCGGGTCCTTAACATCACCACGGACAGTCCTGATGTAGTACGGGCTGTGTCGGGCATGGATGCCAGACCCGGCATCGACCAGCTGCGAGACCGTACCGGACGGCTTGACGCAGGTAATAGCAGCAGACTGCGGAATGTCCAGACGCTCGGCCCATTCCTTGTTAGTATCAACGGCAACCTGTCGCAGTTCAGCCAGAACCTCCGGGTCGGGGTGGCTGGTGACGACCGAGTCCATGATGCCTGTCAGGCTGACGCCGAGCAGACGTTCCTCCTCCGTGTTCTTCGTCCACACCTTACGCAGGTACGGGAACTTGGTGTAGGTGGACTGGACCGTACCGAGGATCGTGGCAAGACGTACCTTGTTCTTCAGCGATTCGACTGTGTCGGTGCCTCGGACGACACACTCTGTCAGATTGCAGAACTGGTTGTTGCGGAGGATGATCTCGGAGCATGGGTTCGTCCCCCACTCATGCCCTGTCTTGCGACGACCATGATTCTCGACGTGCTTATCTGCTGCGTACCGGGCAAAGATACCACGCTCACCAGACTTGGACTCGACCAGTGCTGTCCATTCACGGAGGAAGGACTCGACATCCGGCTTCTCGGTGTAGACAACGGAGTTGTTTGCCAAGGCACGTTGAGCATTCTGCTCCCACCACTGACCAGACTTGGCATGACGCATCCGGTCGTCGGACAGGTTCGACAGGCTGATCATGGCCGACCTGCGTACACCGCCGACGACAACGATGTCACCGATTTTGCACATGATGTCGTGACACTCGATGCTGTTCAGCTTTCGACCCACCGCACCACGGAAGACGTTGATGGTAAACCGGAAGAGATCAACCAGCGGCTCCGGGCCAGAGGCACGACCACCGAATGTCCGCAGCTTGGCACCGGACGGACGCACCTTCGAGACGTCCCACTTCGGAACCTCCCCGGCATACAGCATGGCAATGACCTTGCGGTACGCCTTCGCCCAGCCTTCCTTCGAGTCATGAACAACGATGGTGTCGTCGGATTCGAATAGCTGATCAGGAATCTCGGGCAGCTTGGCGATGTGCTGTCGCTCGACGGAGAAGCCGACGCCTGTGCCGCATAACAGGATCATCATGGCCTCATCGAACGCCTTCATATCGTCCACTGCAAGGTAGCTACAGTTGTATCCGGCAGTGTTGTCGCGGTCGAGAGCAGGGCCAGCAGTCATCATCATACGCATCGACGGCATGATAGACAGCGACAGGATAGCCTCACGCAGTTCATTGATGACAGTCTGATCATTAATAGTCCGCGCCACTACATTATCCATGTAACGATCCACCGTCTCAGACCATGTCTCTCGACGGCCCTCATTGGGAAGCCATCGGGCATAGCGGGACAGTGCAATGAACTGCTGGTACTGGGTGGGTAGGTGGTTGGACAACATTAGTTTATCTCCGGCACGGTGAAGCGCAGGTTAGACCTGACTTGATAGATTTTCTGACGGCCAACTGTTTCTTCTTCAATCCATACGCGGACATTGAAGTTGCCCCGGTCGGCATAGAACTGTTTAATATTATGTACGAGCCGTTGGCTAGCCAACTTGCTTTTCAAATAGTCTTGTGGTTCAGCCATTATTTTTCTCCAGTGCTGTCCATGATACAGGAAATAGACGTTTCATTTCACGGCCAATGTCCAGAGCAATACGCTCTGTCTCAGCCTGTGCATCGTCCGAGATACGTAGACGACAAACCCTAGACCACGCCGCAAGGCTTCCGGTCCAGTACCACTCAGTCATCAGGGATTGTGGTAGCACCATACGGGCCTGTTCCGGGGCAACACCCATATCAAGCAGAATGCTGTACGTCTTGCTGATGTTGTGGACAGCATTCTCGTATATCTTCCACGCCTGACGCATGTCAGGAATTATGTCGTGCTTGTTCGATCCCTGCTTCTTGTCCTGAGATCGTGGACGCCACGAGGACGGGCTGAAGAAGCGAGGGCTGTCGTCCACGTATCGACGTGATACCTCGTTCCAGACCAGTCCGACCTGATGCTTGACAAGTTGTCGGGCAACAAAGATAGGTGCCTCGATGTGGAAGGTTGCCTGTGCGTGACCGAACGGTGTCCAGTGATTGTGCCGTGCCAGATACTGGATCAGCTTCTCGTTCTGGGCTTCTGTGTAGTTGTCTGCTGTCTTGGCAAACGACACACGCGCAGCATCGACAATAGTTTTATCGTTGCCCATTGAGTTTATGAGAGTAACTTGCATAGTTTTCCGATGAGTTAGTGAAGGTTAGTACTTACCACGCTTTCGAGCGATTGTCGAGCGACGGCCAATCTTTTTTGAGTGGCGATGTCCTGCGGGAAATGTCCGACGTTTTGTCTTGGTGCGGACGACTCGTGTTTCTACTTTCTTTGCCATGTTATGCCGGTGTGTAGATGATCTCCGAACCGATGCGGTGCGGATGATAGTCAAAGTTAAAAGATGACAGGGCCATGTTGATAGCATCAGCCACGGCTCCGTACGATACGCCGTTACCCTTCACCTCAAGGCAGAGTACAGGACGGCATCGTTCAATGGTATCTGTCGCCCCACGCAGCACGGCAGGTTCATGTCCCTCGGCGTCAATCTTGATGAGGTCTAGATCAGGTAAGGCAAGGCTGTCAATGGTGACGACCTTGACGAAGTAGGCTGTCCCGTCAACCTTCTGCCCCGGTGCGGCCAGTGACCACATGCCAGAGTTACCCTGACAATTATGGACCAGTGTCATCATATCGTCTGTCCACGACGCACCCTCGTTGCGGAGTACCACGTTGTCGAGATCGTCGGTGTTACGGGTAAGACAATCAAAGTTCTCAGGGTTTGGCTCCATGGCCCAGACCGTGTCGAACTCCTCGGCAAGGTGTCGTGTCCAGATGCCGACATGGGCACCGACATCGAGAGCAACACGTCGGTTCTTGGTCAGGCCAAGGGCTACCCGCCGTGTCCCGATTTCATAATCAGGACCGGCAAAGTGTGTGTCTGAATCCGGGAGCCAGAGGCCGTTGACCTGCTTCATAGATACTCTTCCTTAAACTCGACCTGCTGCTGCCGTTGCTCACGTTCGAGCCTGATGATCTCACGTTCGACGTACCACTTAATTTTGTTCAGGTCGTAGAGCGTTGTCGCCCCGTCCTTTCGGCCCAGACGATAACAGGCCTTGAAGATGTTCCCTACAGAAAAGTTCATCTCACGATACTCGATTAGGTCCTGTAGTTCAACAGCACCGGATGGCAGTTCGTAGTAGCTGGTGGACCAGCCGTCTGATTTAACTGTGGTTGAGGATGGCATTGATCTTCTTCCGTATAAAGGTGACTTCATCTGTATGTATAACTTGATGAGCAAACGACCGGACCTGTCGATAGTCTAGTCCGGCCAGATCGCAGACAGTAACGAAGTCCGTGGCTGTAACTCCAGTCTCGGCAAAGAACCACGCCCTCGACCTGCTCCGTTCAAGGACTGCTTCTGCTGACTCATTCTCTACCTCTGGCTTTGTTGCGTCGAGCATAGCCTGAAACACTACGGCCATAAACAGCAGTCGGTTTTGATCACCAGAGGGTCCATCTGATAATACCTCTAACTGATCTTTGAGGTCAATGGAAATCTTCGAGGACACGGGACACGACTTTCTCTTTCTGTTTGGCCGTCATGAACTCCTTGGGGATAAACCTGATTTTGTCGATGAAGCGATTGTAGAACAGTCGTTCGTCATCTCCTAGTTTTTCCGTGAGGACATTACAGACATGCTGAAGATGCGTCTCGCCATAGACCAGTCCGCTTCTTGTATTGAACTCGACAAGTATCTCGAAGTGAAAATTACGCTTACCCTGCTTTTTAATGTCTTCATTTACGTGCCGTGAAGAGGATGTGTATGTCCGCCAGTCTGATGACCGGGTCCGTACACCCTTCCGATACTGGTGATACTGCTTCTTACCTATATATCTCTGGCCTGTCAGAAGATTGACAATTACATAGACAAAACCGAAGGAGTTATCCGGGTCTAGCCGTATTCGTGACGGGTTCTTCCAGTGTCCTCGCCCCCTTGCGGGGCCTTTACCGGACGACTTCTTCGACATTTGGTGTCTTTGCTACATGGGTTAAGTACTTCACTCCGTTGGCGTATCGGAACCCTCGGAGCCCTGCGCCGCCGTTCGCATCGGCCCAGCATTCAACTTTGTGGTTGCAGAACGTGCAACCCTTCGCCAGTCCGAGATTGCCCGACTTCCCGTCTGGGACCGGATCGTGACATCGAGCAGGTGGCGTATCAGAAGACAGGACGGTTTTGACATGGGAGACCCGCTCCTCTGCATTGATCATGTGGTTGCCAGAGACGGTGCAGATTTGAATCTCACCGGACTCCTTGTTGATGGCAAGGAAGGCAGCACGATTATCACCACACGCCTGTGCGTAGCCGCTGATCTGCCCGATGTACCCAAAGGGATCGTCCACGGCAAGGGTCAGGGCATCGTCGAACTTCTTCATGCCGTACCGGGACGCTGTCTTCACATCGGTTACGACCCCGTCGATCCGGGCATCCATGTGCCCCTTGATGCCACCGATCTCGATCTCACGCTGCTCGTCCTCGACTGTATGTCCTGCCTCCTTGATCAGGAACAGGATCAGGGCCTCCATCAGGTGACCCATCAGGAACTTGATGCGTAGACTGTACGGCATGTCTGATGCAACATCCGGTCTGTTGATGTCGTACCATAGCTGACGGTCTGGTCGTCCCATGTTCGACATACGCAGCGTCTTGGGTTTGGATGCCGGTTCAGAGATAGACCGAAGAACAGCTTCGCGCATATCTGACAGCATGGTCTCGACATTCTCGGGATTAGGGTTGGTGATCCCGAGATCGAACATCATCTGTAGGTCTTGTGGAATGTCTTCGATACGTTTGATTGTACTGTCCTCCGTTGAAATTAGGTGGGGGTGGATGACGGGTACCCCCGGACCCGGACTACTAGGCGGAGAACGATGCCTCGTTCCCGATTGCTGCAAGTTCAGCCATCGGGTCCGGTGTTGACCCTGCATAACGCACAAGATCAACAACCTGAACCGCATTGAAACGGGCCGAGGTTGTACCGTACTTCTTGGAGTGTGAAGCGAAGTACACCACGTTCACCGTGGAGCCATTACCGATGAGAGTACTCTTCGGAATGACGTTCATATCGGCGTCAACGACACGAGGCTCGAAGGGAACCTCGATTCGATCTCCGTCTGGATCGTCGGGATTGCTCTCCCAGACAGTCGGCGGGTGCCGGAAGGTAATGCACGGGGTGTACTCCTTCTTGGCGTGATCGTGAAGAATCTTGTCGGCCAGACCTTGGGCGGTCAGTTCGGCAATGTCGTCAACAGACAACGGACCAATATCAATAGAGTACTGGTAGTTGTCGGGGTACTTCGGGCTGTTGGCGGCTTCGTGAACCTTGGCCCAGTGAGCAGTTCCAGTAAGTGTAGGCATGATGTTTTCCTTTAGGTTTCTGGGGGTGTGCGAGGCCCCTCTGTATCGCACATCTAACTTCTATCAGGTTACTGATCAGAAGTCAAACCTTTCTTGATGACGATGTATGTCATCCATGTGTTCTGGTTCTTCCAGCTTCGGTGGGGCGGTGTAGAATTCTAGGACACGCCGTATCTCGGCCACGGGCACATCAATGTACCGGTGGACATTGCTGTTGATGCAGTGGTGCAGGGCTGCTGCCACCACCTCGTCTACCCATTCGTCATCGAGGTCGATCTGTACTTTCATCAGGTTTCTCCAGTTGGTTGATAGCCATGTTGTAACAATCTGCACGGACGATGAACCCGTTGTCCCCGTCCTGCTCACCGCGACGCAGAAATCTGGCGTCCTCGATGTACTTCTTTTTGTCGTAGTGGCCCAGCACCCACGCCCTGCTGTTATCATAGTGGACACGACAGAAGATGTAAATGTCGCAGTCCTGTCGTGGATTAAAATCCGCCACCGAACAATCGTAGTAATCCATCGGCGGGGTACTGGTCCTCTTTGTCTTGACGTCTGCTGTCCGTCCGTCAGGGAGGATCAGATCGTACTGGTAGGTGTGCTTGATCTCGCCGCCGTAAACACGACACGCTGCGATCTCCCCAAGGAACCCGGCAACATTACCGCCACCAGCCTCGATTGAGTTGTTTAGTTTCCCCATCTCAGCAGATCGTTTAGACGCTAAACTACGATCTTCGTCTGTGAGTTTTATCAGCTGCATTAGTGTACGTCCGACCAATTGTTGCCTACCTTCCAGTCACAGTCGAGTGGGCAGTTAAAGGATAGCTGCTCGGCCACTGCCTGTATAGCATTCTTTGAGATCAATCCGATCTCCTCGGGATCGAGTCTGGCGTCAGCCTCAATGCAAAGTTCGTCGTGGATCATGGCTACGATGTCAGCACCCGGCGGTAACGCCTCGTGGACGTTGATCAGCCACTGCTTGGCGATGACCGCAGCACATGATTGGAGCAGCGTGTTCAGGGCTGCATGTTCTGAGCGGACTCGGACGTGTCGTCCGTCGATGCCACGGACTGTGCCTGATACCGCCTGTCCGGCAACTCTTCGCTGTAGGTTCGCAAATGACGGCATACCACGGAGATATCGTTCTCTAATTGCAGCACCAGCATCTGCTCCGCCTCCGATAATTGTTCCCAGCTTTGCGTTTCCCGCCCCGTAAAGCAGTGCGTACGTGAAAGTTTTTGCTCCAGATCGTGTAGGCAATCCAGCAAGGTGTTGAGTTCTTGTGTGAACGTCTCCATGAATCAGTTCCTCTGTGTAGTCCTTGTCGTTGAGGTAGTGGGCAAGGCATCGGAGTTCGATACCTGCAAGGTCAGTGCCGATGAGTTGTCGTCCCCCCGGGACAGTCCAGCACGACCGGCACTCCATGCCGTATTCGGATTGTGGTCCCGGCACCTGCTGTAGATTCGGGCTGGTGCAGGACATGCGGTGGGTGATGGCACCCAGTGTCAGGTAGCCGCAGCGGACACGACTGTCCCTGTCTACCTTGTCGAGCCATGAGGATACCTGTGCCACCCGCTTCTGGAGCATCAGGTAACGGGCAATCTTCTGGGCAAGGGGTAGGTCAATGGTGGACAGCGTGGCCTCATCGACGATGGGCTGTCCCTTATCGGTGTGTTTCTGTGGCACCCATCCCTGTCGCATCAGACGGTCGGCAATCTGCTGACGACTTGCAAGGTTGAATGTCTGCCACTCGATAGCTGTGTGCTGTCCCGTGCCGGGACCTCCACCATCACAGACAGATGGATCGTTGAGATGTCGAAGCCCGACAGATGACAGGGTGCCGTCCTTACGATACTTGGGGACAACAAGGCGACGAGGCTTGGGAATGTCGGGCATATCGGCCAGAACATCTGCCTCGATCTCGGCAACTTCATTCGACAGGGTGGCGACAAGAGTTGCCGCCCTTGGCTGATCGAGGTAGTAGCCGTGATCCTCGACCGAGTTCATCACGGCACGGACACGATGCTCCATAGCAATGGCGGACTTCCACGACGCACCGCCAGCAGCCCTGTCCATCTGGTACGCCTCGCCCTGTAGGTGCTTCAGGACACGGTGTGTCAGGTCCACGTCCTGTCGGCAGTACTCGATCATCTCGGCTGTCGCCCCAAGGCTCCAGTCGTGGAAGTCGATCTTGGCATCATCGAGTCTGGCACCCCATGCACGGAGACTGTGTCCGCCGGGACGATCAGGCCAGAGAAGCTGACTGATCAGCATGGTGTCTCGAACCTTGGCGAGATCGAGGTCGGCGTCCAGCAGACGATTGATCACCGGGATGTCGAAAGCAATACCGTTCTGTGTGTAAATCCAGTCGAAGGACCGGAGGTAGTCGGGCAGTTCTGCCATGTTCTCCGATGTAAATGTCCGCCGATCCTCGGTACCTACCACACGGGTACAGGCTACATGAATGACCGTAGCATCGAGGTCATCCGTCTCAATGTCTACAATAACGTCGGTCATGTCGGTGTCTCCTTCATGTTGCGCCCTACGCGGTGCGCGGCTCGATGGTAAAATCCGCAGTGAAGTCCGCCAGTGGTGAGTTGTCGGATACAGGTGTGTCGTCATGGTGGCCATTCTGTCCCGGTTCGCCAGTCTCTGTCAAGCGACCTGTTGTCTTGTCGTAGTACAGGTAGGTGGCAGGTCCGGTGATACCGGAGAACCGATTCTTCAGGACACGGACAGTCGTTGTGTTCCGAAGCACCTCGTTCTCAGCCTGTCCGTTACGCTCCAATCCGATGACCATGTCGGATAGCTGGGCGATGGCGGCAGAGCCTCGCAGCTGTGACAGGCTGGTAGCTGCACCATCCTCATGGCCCTGACCCTGCGGTCGGCGGAGGTGCGACACCATGATCAGGCTGATACGTAGTTCCTGTACCAACATACGCAGCTTGGTGACGATCTCGTCGATGGCCTTACGTTCGTCGCCGTTCTCCTGACTGGAGACAACGATGGACAGATGGTCGAGGACGATGTACTTGCAGTCCATAGCCTTCGCCATGTGTCGTACCCTGCCGATGATATTCTCTAACGTGTTCGACCCGAAGCTGTCGTAGAGGAAGATGCGGTCTGTCCCCAACGTCTGGTCGAATGCCAGCCGCAGTTCCTCTGGTGTCTTCTCAGTGTCGGGCAGGTGGAGCGGCTTGTTCGCAGCCATCGACATAAAGCCAAGGGCTGACCGCTTCGTGGATTCTTCGAGGAACATACATCCGATGTTATCTTCCGTCACGTTGAGAAGGTGGTACATCAGTTCGCGGACGACGGCAGACTTGCCCAGCCCTGACCCGGCTGTCAGCGTGACCAGTTCACCGACACGGATGCCGTAGGTCATCTCCTGTAGGCCGGTGTACGGATACTCTACTGATGGGGTGTCGTCATCGGTGGAGACCAAGTCCCAGAGTGACGAGCCTCGGACGATGCCTTCCGGGGTGAAGGGCTGTGCGTTCCACCAACGTCGGGTGTAGTCCTCGACCTTACCCCCGGCCAGATACTCACCGACATCCTTCAGTGGGGCGAGGTTGACCACCTTACATTTGTTAGGCTCGAACAGATTGGCAACGTCCTCGGTGGCACGTTTACCTGCATCGTCATTGTCGAAGGCCAGATAGATTTCCTCGAACGTGTTCAGGTATTCGAGGTTCTCCTTGACAGCCTTGACCCCGGTGGCTGACGGCATCCCGACGGTGGGCCACTTGGCCCCATTCATCTGGTGTGCGGCCATCGTGTCGATCTCGCCCTCGCAGATGGTGATTGTCTTACCACCCCCGGGGAAGAGGTGCATCCCGAACAGGGCTGTCTGTCCGCTACCGTCCCATGAGAACGTCTTGTTTCTGGAGTACCGTGACTTCACCCCGATCAAGACACCGTCCGAGTTGCGGTACGGGTAGAGATGGCGGTCGTTGACGTTGTCGATACGGACCCCGAACTTCTCGACAACTGCTGCCGAAATCTTACGCTCGGCAAGGACACCACAGGTCAGGCCGTTGAGCATATCATCCAGCCGGGAGGAGACGTGCACCGGCGTGGGCTTGGGATGTGTTGGTTTCATGTGAGTTACTACCTCGTGTGCGTGTTCGCCGTCGTATGCGTGTTCAGTCTGACGACAGCTGAAACAATGGAAGTGTCCGTCTGTGTAGAGTGCACCTGCGTCGGACGATCCGCATAGGTGGCACGGGATGTGTGTCTTGACTGGTTCTGAATCACTCATCGTTGCCTCGGAAGAAGATTAGGGTGAATGCAATCGCGCCGACGAGTAGTACAACTGCAAGTGGAATGGCTATGATTTCTGGCATGTCCTTGTTTATGTTGCAGTGCAGCATTATATTCAGGGGAAGGAGAACCACCATGACATTCAGTACTGCCACACTCGTGTTTGATGTCTTCAATATCGGGGGTCACCGTCGTAGTGGCTCCAACTTTGCCCTCGCTGTGCAGCTGCGGGGCCTTCTAACCAAGATTAAAAGGGGAGTAATCCGATATGGAACCGCTCGTGCTACAGACGCTCTTCGGAACGGTCACATTTACTAAGAACAGCTACAAGCTGGAGAGTCCTGTCTTCGGACTGGACTTGAACTGGGAGTGGTGTACTTTCCCGTCCACCTTTACCCAGACCAAAGGATCGTAGAACTTTCCGTAACGATTCCAGAGCCATCGGGGGTTACGAACCGGCTTGAAGTCCGGGAAAACCCTTGATGCGCTCAACTGTTTCCACTTTGCCATAACGATATCCAATTAGTTGGAGGTAAAGCACCATACTCCTGTGGTTCGCGGCTGTCAAGGTACATTTTTAACTTGGTCCACGACTTGCTTACTGACTTGGCCCCCGACTTGGCTCCAGACTTGGGCCGCGACTCGGCCCCAGACTTGGCCCCCGACTTGGACCCCGACTTGGTCCCAGACTTGGGCCGCGACTTGGCCTCTGACTTGGTCCCAGACTTGTATACGTACACTGTTCATATCGAATCCAATTGTTCCCCGACTTGGACCCTGACTTGGTCCTTGACTTGGACCCGGGCTTGGACCCCGACTTGGTCATCGACTTGGTCCCAGCCTTGGTTCACGACTTGGCTATCGACTTGGTCCCAGACTTGGCCCCAGACTTGGTTCTTGACTTGATTATAGACTTGTCTACGTACACTGTTCATATCGACTCCAATTGTTCCCAGACTTGGTCCACGACTCGGTCCCTGACTTGGCCCCGGACTTGGACCCCAACTTGGCCCCAGACTTGGACATCGACTTGGTCATCGACTTGGTCCCAGACTTGGACCCAGACTTGGTTCTTGGCTTGATTATAGACTTGTCTACGTACACTGTTCATATCGACTCCAATTGTTCTCGGACTTGGCCTTGGACTTGGTTCCAGATTTGGCTCCCGATTTGTCTCCAGACTTGGCCCACGACTTGGTCCCAGACTTGGTCCCCGGCTTGGCTCCAGACTTGGTCCCCAACTCGGCCCCCGACTTGGTCCCAGACTTGTATACGTACACTGTTCATATCGAATCCAATTGTTCCCAGACTTGTTCCACGACTTGGTCCCAGACTTGGTCCCCGGCTTGGCTCCTGACTTGGTCCTCAACTTGGCTCCAGACTTGGACCCTGACTTGGTCCTCAACTTGGCCCCAGACTTGGACCCTGACTTGGGTCCAGACTTGTCTACGTACATTGTTCATATCGACTCCAATTGTTCCCTGACTTGGTCCCTGACTTGGTCCCTGACTTGGCTCCCGACTTGGACCCTGACTCGGACCCCGGCTTGGTCCCTGACGTGGTCCCAGACTTGGTACCAGACTTGGCTCCAGACTTGGTCCCAGACTTGTATACGTACACTGTTCATATCGACTCCAATTGTTCCCTGACTTGGTCCCAGACTTGGCCCCTGACTTGGTCCCTGACTTGGACCCCGGCTTGGTCCCAGACTTGGTCCACGATTTGGTCCCCGACTTGGTCATCGACTTGGTCCCAGACTTGGACCTCGACTTGGTAAAAGACTTGTATACGTACACTGTTCATATCGAATCCAATTGGCCCCTGACTTGGCCCCAGACTTGGGCCGCGACTTGGCCCCAGACTTGGTCCCCGACTTGGTCCCCGACTTGGTCCCAGACTTGGCCATCGACTTGGTCCCAGACTTGGTCCCAGACTTGGGCCCTGACTTGGTTCCTGACTCGGTACCAGATTCGGTTCCTGACTTGTCTACATACACTGTTCATATCGACTCCAATTGTTCCCAGACTTGGCCCCTGACTTGGCCCCAGATTTGTCTCCCGACTTGGTCCCCGACTTGGTCCTCAACTTGGCCATCGACTTGGTCCCTGACTTGGTCCTCAACTTGGCTCCAGACTTGGCCCCTGACTTGTTCCTCAACTTGGTTCCAGACTTGGTTCCAGACTTGTCTACATACACTGTTCATATCGAATCCAATTGTTCTCGGACTTGGCCTTGGACTTGGCCCCAGACTTGGCTCCAGACTTGGCCCCCGACTTGGTCCCCGACTTGGTCCTCGACTTGGGCCCTGACTTGGGTCCTGTCTCGGGACCCGTTTCCGTGCCT
>Ga0181558_10000595_pt1 | contig 33663 bp, 29 predicted proteins | sample 011ome_22_FD_133754 | JGI IMG/M metagenome (GOLD analysis project Ga0181558, IMG submission 133754) | Coastal salt marsh microbial communities from the Groves Creek Marsh, Skidaway Island, Georgia - 011507BT metaG (megahit assembly) | ecosystem: Environmental > Aquatic > Marine > Intertidal... | reverse complement strand
TGGCAGTGAATATTGCGGTTTATACGATGTCTCATTAGCTGCAAGCCACTAGCGGCTAGCCTCAAGCAGCCCAGAGTTGGCTGCAAAAATTTTTCTAGTGTTTTCTTAGTTTTTAATTCAAACCATTTCTTATAATTGCCGTACCTAGTGGCTCAGGTCGGAGCATTCGTCACCTTGCCCGCCTCATCGATCGTATCGAAGACGCTCACCTCCACACCTTCCCTGACATTTTTCAGGTGGGCAACGAGAGCGCCCTCCGCATAGGCATCGGCGTTTTCGCGAGTATCAAACAGATAGATGCCGCCGGCGGTTTTAGTGTTTTCATCGGCCAGCCAAACTTTCCAGCGTAGTCCTTCCACATCCACAAAGCGTCCGGCAGCTTCTGCTGAATGCGATTCGAGTTCTTCCTGGCTTTCGGTATAGGGAAAATTAATTTGGACGATTGATGGCATCAAATGCTCCAGTTTCATTTATTGAGTTGGGGCAAAGATACGCAGAAATAATTGAAAAAAAAAGGGGCCGGTCTCAAGGGCCGGCCCCAAGCATTGGACATATCAAAAGGGGGATATATCCGTGGGGTAACTGGCTAGAAAGTGTCAGTATTCTTTTCAGTTATCTCGTAAGTCGAAAAGAAAGTTGAATCAATCAAGAAAGGCTCGTTTAACTCGCCTGCTTAACATCAGTCTGCAAGTAATCGATCATGGTGTTGACGTCACTGCAGGTAAAAGGATCTTCATCATGGTTGTCGCATTTACCAGGCTCGGAAAACATTTTTTCAATTTTTCCGTCATTCACCAGGATTGAGTAGCGCCATGAACGGTCACCGAAGCCAAGGTTTTCTTTCTTGACCAGCATATCCATGCCTTGTGTGAAGTCGCAGTTGCCGTCAGGCAGCATTTTCACTTTTTCTACACCCAACTGCTTGGCCCACTGAAACATGGAGAAGGCATCGTTGACACTCAGGCAGTAAACCTCATCAATGCCCATTTCCTTGAGATGGTCATATTCTTTCTCATAGCCTGGCAGATGTGTGCTGCTGCAGGTTGGAGTAAAGGCACCTGGCAGTGCAAAAAGGACAACGCGTTTGCCTTTAAAAATGTCATCAGAGCTTAAGTCCTGCCAGCGAAAAGGGTTATCACCACCCACACTCTCGTCACGTACACGGGTCTTGAAAGTGACTTCAGGGACTGCAGTATTCGTGTTTGTTTCCATATTTTCCTCCAGAAGGAATATTTAAAGTTTTTCGTTATGAAGAGAAATATAGCGCCTGGATGACGATAGATAAAATATATAGTCCCTATTGTTTCGATAGAGTATGCCTATAAAATTGATTATTGGTTCTGAGCAGCACATTCATAGGCGATGATGAGCTTCTTGCGGTTGGCACCCCAGCGGTATTTGCCGCTGTCGCCAATTTTACGGACAACCCGGTGGCATGGAATCAGCCATGCGATATTGTTGCGCGCTATGGCTGAGGCACAGGCGCGGGTTGCTGAGGGTTTTCCTGTTAGGTTAGCCAGATCCTCATAGCTGCTTATTCTCCCTATTGGAATGCGTAGCAGGGCCTGCCAGACCTGGATCTGGAAATTCGTCCCTTTCAATAGCAGGGTCAGATTGCTCGCCTGTTTTTGCTGGCTGTTAAAAATCTGCTCATGGATTGATTGAGTGCTTGCCTGATCTTCAATGAATGTTGCCCCGGGCCAGATTGAAGTCAGAGCTTGAAGTGACAGGTTTTCATCGCTCTCAATAAAACTCATATGACAAATTCCTTTTTCTGTCACTCCCAGCAGGTAGGGGCCAAATGGAGAATCATGAAAGCCGTATTGAATTATCATGTCCTGACCCCGCTTACTGTATTGTGCAGGCGTCATTCCTATAGTGTTTATAAAAAGCTCATGCATTCGTCCCGGGCCGGAAAGTCCGGCCTGGTAGCAGGCGTCCAGTGGTTTTAACCCGGAATCAAGCAGGGACTTCAGATATTCCTTGCTCAGATACTGGCTGAATCGTTTCGGACTGATGCCTACCCATCGTCTGAATTGTTTCTGGAAATGAAATTCACTCAGATCACACTGAGCAGCCAGTTCTTTTAGTGAAGGTGGATTATCATGATGGTCCGCAAGGTAATACAGCGCGGACTCCATGGCGTGGTATGGCGAACTGTTTTCACTGTTATTCATAGTCATGCAGGTACAGTAGTCTTTTTGTATAAAAAAGAAAATCCGATTCTTGCTGTGATTTATAGAATGCACAATACGGTGGTATTAATGCGGTGTGGATAATAGAATCCGCACCCATGTTCACCACTTTTACAATGCGTCAAAAAGTCGGCTTGTTCATGGGCCTGGCCTTGTTTTTTCTGGTGCTTTTATTGCCGGTTCCCGAGGGTATGAGTGTTGAGGCATCCCGGGTTGCTGCTGTGGCATTAATGATGGCCTGTTTCTGGATGGCGGAAACCGTGCCGATTCCTGCCACTGGCATGTTGCCAATTTTTCTTTTTCCGCTCCTGGGCGTCATGCCTACTGCAGATGTCACCCTGTCCTATGGCAATCAAATTCTCTTTTTGTTTATGGGAGGCTTTCTGATTGCGGTTGCCATGCAAAAGTGGAACCTGCACCGAAGAATAGCCCTTTCAGTTATCAACAAGGTGGGCAGCAGTCCAAATCGGCTGGTGTTGGGTTTCATGATCGCCACAGCCCTGTTGTCCATGTGGATCAGCAATACTGCCACCTGTGTGATGATGACACCGGTCGCCATTGCTGTCGTTGAGCAGACAATGCGGGAGCGACCCGAAAACCTGATTGGCACTCCCTATAATTTTGGCACAGCCCTGATGCTGGGTATTGCCTATTCCTCTTCGGCTGGTGGTGTGTCCACCCTGGTAGGGACGCCGCCCAATGCCATTCTTATCGGTATGATCGATACGCTTTATGGATACCAGATCAGCTTTGTAGACTGGATGAAGCTGGGCGTACCGATTTCACTGTGTATGCTGTTCACGATCTGGTTATTCCTGACGAAGATTATGTACCCCATGCGGGATGCCGATACCAATAACGAAACAGCCAGGCAGCATATTCAAAATCAGCTGGCAGAAATGGGTCCGATGAGCGGTGAAGAAAAAAAAGTGGCCTTTGTTTTCTTCATAGTGGCCCTTTGCTGGATTCTGCGGGGGCTGTTTACACCCGACTGGCTAAGCTTTGTGAGCGACCCGGCCATTGCCATGTGCGGTGCATTTCTGCTGTTCATCATTCCGGCAGGCAAGACCAAAGAGGGTTTTATTCTTGATTGGGACACGGCCAAGACAATCCCCTGGGACATTATTATTCTCATGGGCGGCGGCTTTGCACTGGCAGCAGGGTTCAGTGGATCTGGACTGACGGAGTGGCTGGCGAATCAGCTGACGGTACTGCAGGGTATACATTTCTTTGTACTAATCATTGTAGTTGTACTTTTCGTGACCTTCCTGACGGAAATGACGTCAAATGCTGCAACATCCACTTTATTTATACCCGTAATGGGTGCGCTAGCTATATCAATGGAATTACACCCCCTGGCCCTGATGGTCCCCACTGCGTTGGGTGCTTCCTTTGCCTTCATGTTGCCTGTTGCCACACCGCCAAATGCCATTGTATTTGCCAGTCGGCAGATCACTATTTCACAAATGGCCAAAACCGGTCTTGTGCTGAATATTCTGGGTGCGCTGATAGTCAGTACCCTGAGTTACCTGCTGCTTGATCAGCTTCAGTGATAGTGTTCCGGCAGGCTTTTCAGTAGACTCCTTGGAAAGTTTTTTACAAGGTGCCTTGAATTGCGGGGTGGAGTGAGTGGAACATAACAAGTTGAAGCTTCAGAATTTCGTGCTGGCCAGTATCCTGGCAGCCCTGTTTTTCTATCTGCTTATTGTCGGGCAGTCCATTTTATTGCCTCTCGTAATTGCCATCGTGTTCTGGTACCTGATTAATCTCATTGCCGGCGTTTTTGGTAAAATACAGCCCGGTCAAAAACCCCTGCCCAGAATTGTCTGCTACATCCTTTCTTTCCTGACCTTCTTTGCCATTATCTGGGCAGTCGTTGAATTGGTGGCATCGAATATTGCCGGCGTAGTGCGCGTCGCACCGGTGTACCAGGCGAATTTTGAAATGCGTTGGGAAAGCCTGCTCGAGCTGCTGCGTATCAAAGAGGAGCCCACACTGGCCCAGTTAACAGAAGTGATTGATCTTGGGCAGTTCATTACAGGGCTGGCAGCTTCACTAACCAATATTGCTGCGAATATGGGCATTATCCTGATCTACGTGATTTTTCTCTTACTTGAACAGGGCAATTTCAAAGAGAAAGTTGCTGCATTGACCAAGAGTCCTGAAAAGGAAAAACGAGTCAGGTTGTTAATTGAAAAAATTAACGAGGATGTCAGGAAGTACATCAGCATCAAGATGCTGACAAGTTCGGCCACGGGTATTCTCAGCTATATCTTCCTGAAAGTGGTTGGCGTGGACTTTGCAGAATTCTGGGCTTTGCTCATTTTTCTACTCAATTTCATCCCTACCATAGGGTCGATAGTGGCAACCATTTTTCCGTCACTGATTACCCTGGTGCAGTTTGATACCTTTACCCCGTTTTTCATTGTGCTTGTGGGCGTCACTTCCATCCAGTTGGTGATCGGCAATATCCTGGAGCCCCGCTTGATGGGCAATTCCCTGAATCTGAGTCCCCTAATAATTCTTCTCAACCTCTCATTGTGGGGCCTGATCTGGGGTATTCCAGGTATGTTCCTGTGTGTTCCTCTGCTCGTAATTTCAATGATTGTCTTCTCCCATGTCCCGGAAACACGGCCAATTGCCATACTTTTGAGCCGTGATGGGCAGATTAGCGAGATTTACGAGGAATAAGATCACCAATAAAAAAGTCATATTTTTTTTAAGATTGCCGCAGTATCAGGTAAACTTGGCAAATTAAGCTTAAATAACAATGCTTTAGTCCTTGGGGGGATTATCATGACACAAGCGATAAGAAGCGCTAAACGCCTAACCCGTGTGTTCACAAATTCTTTACTGGCTTCCTGCATCTGTGCAGCGCCTGTGTATAGCCAGGTGCTTGAAGAGATTGTGGTGATAGCACAGTTGCGCGAAGAAAATATTCAGGATGTTCCTGTAGCCGTAACAGCTGTGTCGGGCACATTTCTTGAAGACAACTCGATCAAGGATGTTCAGGAATTGATGTGGAGCGTGCCCAGCCTCGTGGTGGGAACAAACCAGAGTTCCGGTACAGGTAACTTTTCGATTCGCGGCATAGGAACAGGCGCCCAGAACTTTGGTCTTGAATCTTCGGTCGGCTTGTATATTGATGGTGTTTACCGGGCAAGGCAGGCATCCATGTTCAACCAGCTTGCTGATCTTGAGGCCGTTGAAGTCCTGCGCGGACCGCAGGGTACATTCTTTGGTAAAAACTCCGCTTCAGGTGCGTTGCTGGTAAGAACTGTTGCGCCAAGCCATGAGCAGAATGCTTTCCTTGAAGTCACAGCCGGCAATTACTCCATGGTCAATCTCAATGGCGCCTTTAACTGGAGCCTGAGTGATACCCTAGCGGCTAGAACGACAGTATTCTCCAGTGAACGTGATGGCTGGATTGATGTGGATAATCTTAGCGGCGAAATCAATGATCGTTCGCGCTGGGGAATTCGCCAGCAATTTCTTTACGAGCCTTCTGACGATTTTTCCGCAAGGGTTATCATTGATTATTCCGAAATTGATGAAGTCTGTTGTGCGGCACTGACACTGAAAGACAGTTTGGTGGCTTCCGGCAGAACCGATGGCGGTGCACCTGTATTTGGTACAGATGCGATCCTGACGCAACTGGGTGGAACCATTTACCCAACAGGGAGTTTTGATAACGGCGCGTTATCACTGAATGCACTACCTTCTTCTGAAAATGAAGACAGCGGCATTTCCCTTGAGATCAACAAGCGCTTCGACAATTTCGATTTTGTTTCCATCACGGCATTTCGCAGCTTTGATATTCGTGATGCCATCGATGCCGATTTCTCCAATGTCGATCTCGTCCACAGGTTGCAGGATGCAGATCAGACCATGTGGTCCCAGGAGTTCCGTATCTCCAGTGACCAGGATGAACGTTTGAGATACCAGGCAGGCGTTTATTTCTACCAGCAGGAACTGGAAAGTGAAGACTTTCTCTTTCTTGAAAACCTGCTTCCACAGTATGTCACTGCGGCATCACCTGATGTGCTTGGTGCGCTCATGGGCACACCGCCAGAACTACTTGGCTTTATTAATCTGGTTTACGGTCAGTCCTTCGGTCCCTCATTTTCATCTCCTGTCGCACCCGGTAACACAATTCAGGATTACAGTGATCAGGATCACCGGGCAAATGCTATCTTCGGTCGCATTGATTATGACCTGACCGACAATCTTGAACTGAATGTTGGCCTGAGATATACCGACGAAAACAAGGACATGTCCAGCCGATTCAGAGAATCAGTATTTACGCCGGGTATCGCTGATGTCAACGTAGACGCTATCGGTGCTGCACTGGGTATTGCTGGAGAGCAGGCCAAGGCAGCACAAGGTGCTCCTCCTGGAGATGGCACAGGTAACACATTTAATCCTGCCATAGCAGCTTTGGATCCAACGCCTTACCTGCCAGCATTGAATGTCCTGTATATACCAGGCTGGGCTAACTGTGCTGTGACAGTTCGTTTCTGTCCTCGCTCGGACATTAATGCTGAACTTGATGACAGCCGTGTCACAGGTAATGTGGGTTTATCCTGGCGTGTGGATGACAGCAGCCTGATTTACCTGTCCTATGGAACGGGTTATAAATCCGGTGGTACCAATACTGACAGGATAGGTTTTGGTTTTGATACTGTGTTTGATTCCGAAGACACAACAAATATTGAACTGGGTATCAAAAAAGATTTTGTTGATAATAATTTGCGCGTCAATGTCGCTCTATTTGATATGGAAGTGGAAGACCTGCAGACCAATACCTTCACTGGTACAGCCTTTAACCTGCAAAATGCAGGTCGAGTGGATGTGCAGGGTGTTGAAGCAGAAGTCTGGTGGAACCTGACTGAATCGTTGAGTTTCCAATTGGCCTATACCTATACCGATGCCACTTTCCAGGATTTTGACAAGGGAAACTGTCAGATATCCAACATTTTCCACACAGGCGATCCTGATGAAGCAGCACAATTCCTGACCCAGGGTTTCTGTAATCGCAGTGGTGACCGGGTGGCAGGTGTTTCAGATGACTATTTGTCAATCAATGCCATGAAGACGTTCGAGTTAGGTAATGGCAATACCCTGATGATTGGCGGTGAATATGTCAGCTATTCTGATATGTTCAATCACAGCAATAATGACCCATTTGCGAAGCAGGAAGGCAGAGACTTCCTCAACCTGAGAGCTATCGCAAGACTGGATTCCGGCTTTGAGATCATGGTCTGGGGCCGTAATGTGACTGACGAAAACTGGTACGGTACCGTGTTTGATACACCGCTTCAGGACGGCAAGCTTAGCGCTTATCCAAGAGAGCCGAGGACTTATGGTCTGACACTCAGAAAAGTGTTCTGATATTTCTTATAGAACTTTTGAAGATAAAAAACCCGGCATTGCCGGGTTTTTTTATGGTGTTTTTTACAGGATGGCCTCAGGGAAAAAGTGGTTGTTAAAAAAGGAAATGACACGGCCTTCATATTCGTCCGGATAAGCCATATCAAAATCCGCATGCTCAACGTCATTTTCCTGCCACAGCTCTTTTGGTTCTCCTGCTGCTTCGTACAAAAGGATTCCGCTTTCCGGTGAAATAACTTCGTCGTCCAGGCTGTTAATGATCAGAATCGGACGCGGACTGATATCTCCAATCCATCGTTTTGCATCAACTGCATCTGCATCAATACCAAGTTCACGTTCTGCCCAGAACTGGATCATGGGGGCAAATGGAAATGCCGGTAACCCTGTGTAATGACGCACACTGGTTGCAATCGTGTCATTCAGGGATGAAAAAGCCGAGTGGGCGACTACTGCCTTGATAGCATCGTTGGCAGCAGCATACTGGATCACCATGGAACCGCCCATGGAATCGCCAAGCATACCGATTTTTTCGGGGTTCACTTCCGGCAATACCTGTGCAAACTGCACCCAGGCATGAATGTCTTTCATTTCTTCTACACCAAAGGTTATCTGCTCCCCGGAATTATTTTCATGGGCACGCACCGTTGTTACCAGGAGGCCGTAGCCAGCCCTGGAAAACATGGCGATTTCCTCCATGAACCCGCCACGGTGGTATTTATAACCATGCTGCATGATGATCAACGCACCGTTTTGAGAAGGGATAAGCCAACCTTCCAGGAGTAAGCCATCATTGGTGCGGACAGTGACGTCTTCATAAGCGATACCGAGGTCAGCCGGGGTTTGATCAGGAAGAGCTCGCTCGCCGGCAGGATGATTGACCATTGAACTGGCCTGCATCCTCGCAACGGCCATCATGCCGACAAATAGCACGATGAAAACAACCAGGATCAGTTTCAGTACTTTCATTCAGGAATGCTTCTCTAACGTTTGGAAGTAGGATTAACCGGACTCATTATGCGCAGTCCGTCGGGATGTGCAAGAGGGGCCTGAATATCCCTAGATTGTTGAAATAACAGGGGTATTAATAGCATTTAGCTACGGGGTTCCTATATAATTGCCGCCTTTTTTATGACCAGAAAAGAGTAATGAAGAGCGCAGAATTACGTCAGGCATTCCTGGACTATTTCAACGAGCAGGGACATGAAGTTGTCGCCAGCAGTTCGCTTGTGCCCGGAAATGATCCAACGCTGCTTTTTACCAATGCAGGCATGGTGCAGTTCAAGGATGTATTCCTGGGACAGGATAAACGCAAGTATTCCCGTGCAACAACATCACAGCGTTGTGTGCGTGCCGGTGGCAAACACAATGACCTGGAGAATGTGGGTTATACAGCCAGGCATCATACATTTTTCGAAATGCTGGGTAATTTCAGCTTCGGTGATTACTTCAAGCGTGAAGCCATTCAGTTTGCCTGGACTTTTCTGACCAAAAACCTTGGTTTACCTGAAGATAAACTCTGGGTCACCGTGTTTGAGGATGACGATGAGGCAGCGGATATCTGGCTGAAGGAACTGGGCGTCTCTGCTGAGCGTTTCTCCAGGTTGGGTGAAAAAGATAATTTCTGGGCCATGGGTGACACTGGCCCCTGTGGACCCTGCAGTGAAATCTTTTATGACCATGGTGAATCTGTCCCGGGTGGTCCTCCCGGCAGCCCGAATGAAGAAGGCGACCGGTATATCGAAATCTGGAATCTTGTATTCATGCAGTTCAACCGTGCAGCAGATGGCAGCATGAGTCCTTTACCCAAGCCCTCTGTAGACACAGGCATGGGGCTTGAACGTATTGCGGCCGTCATGCAGAACGTTCACAGCAACTACGAGATCGACCTTTTCCAGAACATCATCAGGGAAGCGGCAAAAATTGCCGGTACTGACGACCTGGAAAACAAATCATTGAACGTGATCGCCGACCATATCCGGTCTTGCGCTTTCCTTGTTACCGATGGTGTGATCCCTTCCAATGAAGGGCGTGGTTATGTGCTGCGCAGGATTATCCGTCGCGCGATCCGTCATGGCCATAAGCTTGGCATCAACGAGCCATTTTTCCACAAGCTGGTAGCACCTCTTGTGACTGAAATGGGGGCTGCCTATCCGGAACTGACTGCCAACCAGACAAGAGTGGAAGAAACACTGCTTGCCGAGGAAGAACAGTTTTCCCGCACGCTGGATAACGGCATGGCGATTCTTGAAAAAGCCATTGGCGACATGGAAGGTAAAGTGCTGGATGGTGCGACGGTGTTCCGCCTGTATGATACCTATGGTTTTCCCGTGGACCTGACTGCAGATATAGCGCGTGAACGTGATTTGTCACTGGACATGGATGGCTTTGAGGCGGAAATGGAAAAGCAGAAGGCCCAGGCCCGTTCAGCCAGCCAGTTTGCCATCAGTGAGGCACTCAAGATTGAACAGGAGAAGGGCGCTGACTTTGTCGGATATGACAAACTGGATGCCAGTGCGACAGTAGTTGCCTTGTTCAGGGATAACGAGTCAGTTGAAACCCTGGAGTCCGGTGACAAGGGCGTTGTGTTGTTGGACAGGACTCCTTTTTATGGTGAGTCCGGTGGCCAGGTAGGGGACTGCGGCACCTTGCAGTCAGATTCTGTGCTATTCCATGTGAGTGATACGCAGAAACAGGGTGCCCATTTCCTGCATATCGGTAGTGTCGAAAGCGGTGCCTTGTCTGTTGGTTCAGAAATCAAAGGCACAGTGGATAACAGTCTGCGCCAGCCAACGGTGCTCAATCATAGTGCTACTCATCTGATGCACGCAGCACTGCGAGATGTACTGGGTGAGCATGTCGAGCAAAAAGGGTCATTGGTGAATCCCAATTATCTGCGCTTTGATTTTTCTCACAACAAAGCGGTGTCTGATGAACAGCTGAAGCAAGTGGAACAAATTGTGAATGAGCAGATCCTGGGAAATGCAGAGGTCAGCAAGCAAATCATGTCCATGGAAGATGCCCAGGAAAAAGGCGCTATGGCATTATTTGGTGAAAAGTACGGTGATGAGGTACGGGTTGTCAGTATGGGAGCGATAACCGAGACCGGTTCAGAGTTTTCTATTGAGTTATGCGGTGGTACTCATGTAAACCGCACTGGCGATATCGGCTTGTTCAAGATTCTGCAGGAATCCGGTATTGCAGCCGGTGTACGCCGTATCGAGGCTGTAACAGGGAAAACAGCACTTGACCTGGTACAGGGTCAGGAAGCAAAGCTGAAAGAAATAGCTTCTGCTGTGAAATCCGGGACAGATACTGTTGTAGACAGGATAGTTCAGCTCAATGCCAGCAACCGTCAGCTGGAGAAAGAACTAACTCAGCTGAAAGCCAAACTGGCCTCTTCAGCGGGTACTGATCTTGCTTCGCAGGCAGAAGAAATTAATGGTGTGAATGTCCTTGCTGCTGTGGTCGAAGGCGTCGACAGCAAGGCGCTTCGGGATACTACTGACCAGCTGAAAAACAAGCTGGGATCAGCTGTGATCGTCCTTGGTACTGTTCAGGGAGACAAAGTCAGCCTGGTAGCCGGAGTGACCAAGGATCTTATTGACCGCGTTAAAGCCGGCGATCTGGTCAACGAAGTGGCCCAGAAAGTGGGTGGAAAAGGCGGAGGTCGGCCCGACATGGCCATGGCAGGGGGAAATTCCCCAGGCGAACTTCCAAAGGCAATTTCTGAGGTAAAACAATACCTTATCTCAATTTTATAGCATTGCATTTTCGCAATGGGGGCTTGGTTCCCGTTGCAAAAATAAACTAACAATGTTCAATAAATAGTATTCGCAATCGATTAATTCATAGTGTCTTATTCATGTTGATAGTTCAAAAATACGGTGGAACATCAGTGGGTTCCATCGAAAGGATCAGGGCAGTGGCCTCACGGGTTGCTGCCAGCCAGGCCGAGGGCAACCAGGTGGTGGTAGCAGTATCCGCAATGAGCGGAGTTACCAACAAGCTGACTGCAATGGCCTATGAACTTCAAAAGAAGCCATCTCCTCGTGAGATGGACGTGTTGCTCACTACAGGCGAGCAGACAACCATAGCCCTGCTGTGCATGGCGCTTCAGGAAATCGGTTGTCCTGCAATATCGTTTACCGGTGGGCAAGTAAGGATACTTACTGACAATGCACACACAAAGGCAAGGATTCAGGAAATCGACGATAGCAATATCCGTCGTGAACTGGAGCAGGGCAAAGTAGTTGTTGTAGCAGGGTTTCAGGGAGTAGATGAAAAAGGAAATATCACTACATTGGGAAGAGGTGGTTCGGATACCACGGCAGTAGCACTTGCAGCAGCCTTGAAGGCCGACGAATGCCAGATCTATACAGATGTCGATGGTGTATATACCACGGATCCCCGCGTAGTTGAAAAAGCCAGAAGACTTGACCGAATCACATTTGAAGAAATGCTTGAGATGGCGAGTCTGGGGGCAAAAGTTCTACAGATACGTTCTGTAGAGTTTGCCGGCAAATACAATGTCCCTTTACGAGTACTGTCTTCTTTTGAAGATGGACCAGGGACATTAATAGGCTCAGAGGATGAAACAATGATGGAAACACCTTTAATTTCTGGGATTGCTTTTACCAGGGACGAGGCCAAGTTGAGTGTTGTTGGGGTGCCTGATGTACCCGGAATGGCATTTAAGGTTTTTGGTCCAATAAGCGATGCAAATATTGAAGTGGACGTAATAGTCCAGAATATCGGTGCCGACCAGACCAACGACATTACTTTTACAGTCAACAAAAAGGATGCTGAAGCAGCATCCCGCATACTGGAGAGTGTGGCAAAGGATATGGGAGCCAAGGGGATTGAGGTCGACGATAATGTGGCCAAGCTTTCCCTGGTAGGTGTTGGTATGCGATCACATGCGGGTATAGCAAGTCGCATGTTTGAAGCATTATCCAGTGAATCCATTAATATTCAGCTCATCACCACTTCAGAAATTAAAATCTCTGTTGTGATTGAAGAGAAATTTCTCGAGTCTGCCGTTAGAGCCCTCCATACTGCTTTTGAGCTGGACCAGGAAAAGCAGTAAAAACTGGCTAATTGGAACGATCTTCAGGGGTGTTGGTTCCGTACAAGGAAGCCAACATCTAAGGAAAATCGTGGGAATGTTAGTCCTGTCAGTCATGACAAACCAGGAAGGTTAAAAGGCTGTGCTACAGATTAGAGGGTTTATCAATGCTGATTTTAACTCGCCGTGTTGGCGAAACACTGATGATAGGTGATGAAGTGACTGTCACCGTTCTTGGTGTAAAGGGAAATCAAGTACGTATTGGTGTGAATGCACCTAAAGACGTTGCTGTTCACAGGGAAGAGATTTACGACAGAATCAAGAAAGAAGATGAAGATGGGGAAGCCCCCGCTGGTAACGATGACAGCGTAGGCAATAGCTGATTTTCACCATATTTTTCGGCCGCAAGGCTGCACCAATTCGAGGAGCTTGTGGTATTATTGCGCGCTCTTTTGGAGAGGTGGCGGTTTCGTCATAAAGAGTGGCTGAAGGGTATATCCGTGAAGAGTAAGTTTCATTACTCGATTTCACAGATGTATCAAGTAAGCCTGAAGGTATTTAAGGATTGCCCCTGCTAAGGGGTGCGAATTTACACCTCCCTCAAGTAAAATTACAAGATTGCATATCAAGCTTTGGAGAGGTGGCCGAGTGGCTGAAGGCGCGCCCCTGCTAAGGGCGTATAGGTTAACACTTATCGAGGGTTCGAATCCCTCCCTCTCCGCCATGAATAAAAAACCCGCCTTTAGGCGGGTTTTTTTATTCACGTCTTCGAGGGAGGATTTGGTTTGAACCCTTAGTTCGACCAGGCATTGCAAAGCAATGCCGCAGCACGAGACTTCGCGAAGCCAAGCGAGCCCGAAGGGTGAGCGAATCGCCATAAGCGATTAGCTCATAATCCCTCCCACGATCCATACTTTGGGCCATGAACGACAAAACCCACCTAAAGGCGGGTTTTTTTATTCACATCTTTGAGTGAAAATCTAGCAGAACCAAATTACGATTCTACAACCACTTCCAACACATAAGGCCCCGGCGAATTAAGTGCGGTTGTCATTGCTTTATCCAGATCCTGGGCATTATCAACGCGTGCACCTTCACAACCCATACCTTTCCCGACAGAAACAAAATCTATACCACCAAGGTTGCTGCCGACTACTTCATCAAGATCAAATATGCGGCCAAACATTTTCAATGCCTCATAGCTGGCATTGTTAATGATAATAAAAGTAATAGGTAAATTCTGATTCGCTGCCGACCATAAGCCCTGTATGGCAAACATGGCAGAGCCATCACCCAGCAGGGCAATCACTTTATCCTTTGGTCGCGCCATGGCCACTCCCACAGCGGCTGGTAAGCCATGACCAAGTCCGCCACTGGCACAGGTATAAAAGGTATCTCTTTCAAGAATCGGCAGGTAATCATGCATTGGTCCCCGACAGCTTGGGGCTTCCTCTACAATGATGGATTCCGGTGAGCGTAATTTTGCCAGCTGCTGGAGCACATATTTATCGGTAAAGGGGTTTCCATCCAGTGCGGGAGCCGCAGGCCTGGCTTTCGGGACTGCCCTTGGTTTTGGCGATGCCTTGGCATTCAGAAACTGCAGAGCAGGTTTCATGCTGCTAATCACTGCCGTGCCTACGGGTGACCAGGCAGCGGTATTGGCATTATCAACAATCTGAAACAGCTGACTGTTTTCTGGAATATGCGGACCACTGCCTTCGACATGATAGGTGAATGCAGGAGCACCCAGTACAACAATGACATCATGCCCGTTAAGGGCTTTGACGATTTCCTGGCGGCTGGCGGCAAGGAAACCGGCAAACAGTGCATGGTCTTCAGGAAAACTGTTGCGTGCTGACATGGGGCTGGCGTAGACAAGGCTGTTATGGGTTTCAGCCAGGCTGATGATTTCTTCCCAGGCATCTTCACGACCGATTCCCGCACCAACCACCAGTGCCGGTTTTTGTGCACCGTTCAGGGCTTCGGATACCTGTTCCAGTAGCCGGGTTTCTCCCTGAAGCATTTGACTGATGGCGCGGGCATCCGGTGCATCGCAATAACAATCCCAATCATCTATGGGCACTGAAACAAATGTGGGCCCCTGGGGCGCCTGCATGGCAGTGTAATAAGCCCTGGCCATGGCCAGCGGTACGTCTTCTGCACGAGCTGGCTCACAACTCCACTTGACATAAGGCATGGGAAATTCCGAGGCCTGCTGTGCATAAAGGAAGGGCTCAAAAGGCAGAATTGATCTGGCTTGCTGGCCGGCCGTGATCACCAGCGGCGTCTGATTTTTAAAGGCGGTGAAAATATTTCCTGCAGCATGTCCTGCGCCCACGGCGGAATGTAAGTTCACCACGGCGGCATTACGTGTTGCCTGGGCATAGCCATCGGCCATACCCACGACAATACTTTCCTGCAGCCCCAGCACATACTTAAAATCTTCCGGGTAATTTCGGAACATGGGCAGCTCTGTGGAGCCCGGATTTCCAAACACCCTGTCTATCCCAAAGCTGCGAAACAGACTCATGACTGCCTCCCGAACAGTGACCTGTCCTGGCAGGGGAGCAGGCCTGTTATTTTCTACTTCGGGTTTTTCGTACTCGGACATACAGCTTTCCTTACTATGTTCTAAACTTTTACAGAATTATAAGACTGACCTAAAAAATCAAAAGGTTCAATGGCTTAGAGTATCAGTTTAGTGAATTATTTCTATAGAAATGATCAGTGTCGTTGTGGTCAGGATTTAATCATTAAGGAGCTCTCATCCACCGATGTGATCAGGGAACGCAGATTTTCCTAACCGGGATTTACCATTGGTCAGGGGTATCTCCCCAGGAGAAAGTGTGGCCTTTTAACGCCATTTTTATTCCAAAAATCAACTACTTTGGTATGATGGTTCGCTAAATACAGCGCCTGCATTGATATCACTATGGCCATAACAATTCGCTACGGCGCCTTTGTTCGGGAAGTATCCCTCAAGCAGAGGCAAATCAGTTATAACCAACTGACACCCAAAATCGAAACGGATGAGCAGGGGGAAGACATTCCCTATCACTCGCCCAGGATACAGCTTCGCTCGCTTGATGTGGTTCGACTGATCAAGCCCTATATCAGCGTACGCCTTAACGAACAGATTCGTGCTGTTCTGCCCTTGTCGATTTACCTGGTGTTGTTCCAGCTTTTTATTCTCAAGCAGAATGTTGCCGACCATTGGGTGATCACCGTGGGACTTATCTCCGTCATTATTGGCCTGATGCTGTTCATGGAAGGTCTCAAGGTGGGGCTGATGCCTTTCGGTGAAACCATTGGCACCGTGCTGCCCAGTAAATCGCCCTTGCCAGTTGTATTGGGTATCGCTTTCCTGCTGGGTATTGGTGTGACCTTCGCCGAGCCTGCGATTGGAGCACTGAAAACTGCCGGTTCAACTGTGGGGGTTAACGAAGCACCCTATCTTTACGCCTTGCTGAATGATTATTCGGGGGCCCTGGTATTGATCGTGGGGATGGGTGTAGGACTGGCCGCTGTAATCGGCACCATGCGATTCCTGTACAGCTGGAGTATGAAACCAGTCATCTATTGCGCATTGATTCCTACCCTTGGCCTGACGGTATACGTGATGGGCAATCCCTTTTTATCCAATGTACTGGGCCTTGCCTGGGACAGCGGGGCAGTCACAACAGGTCCCGTGACAGTGCCTCTGGTACTTTCTCTGGGCATTGGGATTGCTGCGTCAGCCGGTAAAGGCTCTTCTTCACTTTCGGGTTTTGGCATTGTCACCCTGGCATCCCTGTTTCCGATAATCGGCGTGCTCAGCCTGGCAATTTATATCTATTTCAATGTGCCGGTCGAACAAATTATTGAGAGCGCGAATTCGGCTGCCAGTGCAGCCCAAGTTCCCTGGTATGAATCGACCCCCTGGATTGAGATCAAGCTGGGTATCCAGGCCATCGTGCCGTTAGTGTTGTTTTTGCTCCTGGTCCTTTACGGGCTTCTCAAGGAATCAGTAAAGAACAAACTGAATACCTTTTATGGAATTTCCCTTTGTGTCGTCGGCATGATTATTTTCAATGTGGGCTTAAGCTATGGTCTTGCCAAGCTGGGAGGGCAGTCAGGAGGCCTTGTTCCCGCAGCCTTTACTTATCTGAGCATCGTAGAAAATTCGCCCCTGTATCCCTATAACTTCGGGATACTGATTGCCCTGGGCTTTGCCTGGTTGCTTGGCTTTGGCGCCACTCTGGCGGAGCCGGCATTGAATGCCCTGGGTTCCACCGTGGAAAACCTCACCAACGGTGCATTCAAGAAATCCATGCTGATGTATTCGGTGGCCTTTGGTGTTGCCTGTGGCATTTGTCTTGGCATTCTTAAAATGGTGGTCAATATGCCGGTTGTGATCTTCCTGCTGCCGTTCTACTTCATCGCCATGGCGCTGACCTACTTCTCTACTGAAGATTTTGTCAATATCGCCTGGGATAGCGCTGGTGTCACTACGGGGCCGGTTACGGTTCCACTAGTTCTGGCCATGGGCCTGGGTTTTGGAAATGCCATGGGCAGCATGGATGGTTTTGGCATCCTTTCACTGGCATCAATTTGTCCTATCATTGCCGTACTATCTACAGGCATCTGGGTACAGTGGAAGATCAAGCGCAGACGTCAACTTGCAGATGCTGATCTTGGACCTGTTGAAGTGGGAGTTGCAACAACATGAGTACACGTGAAATAACCGTATTGACTGATGTCAGCATGATTACCTGTATCGTGCAGCGAGGCATGGGTGACAAGATAGTCACTGCGGCGCAGGAAGCAGGTGCCACAGGTGCCACTATTTACTATGCACGAGGCGAAGGCGTCAGGGAACGGCTCGGTATCCTGGCACTGGCAGTAGAAGCAGAAAAGGAAGTCATCATTGTCGCTGTAGCAGATGACCAGGCTGATCATATCTTTGAACGCATGTATATCGCTGGTGAATTGGATACACCGGGTATGGGTTTCATTTACCTGACAAAGCTGGACAAGGCGGCTACGCATATTCCCAAGGAAGTACTGGATAAGATCGACAGCGGCGAAATCAGTACAGTGTATTAAGTCGCACTCTTAATAAAGACATCATGCGTAAACTCACCAATCATAAACTCATCACCAGCATCATGCCCAAGGGTACGGGGCGCAAGATTTTGCATGGTCTGCGTATGGACTATGGCATTAATACCGGGAATATCAACATGGCGCGTGGCGCCGGCAAATACAATCCAATGTTAAAAAGAGGCATTGGCGAGCAAACCGAAAAGGAATTGTTGACAGTGATAGTGCCGGAGGAGCAGGCCGATGAGGTATTTGATTATATCTATATCATGGCTGAAATCGGCGAGCCTCACCGCGGCATTATTTTCCAATCAGACCTGCTTTGCGCTTCAGAGTATCCGTTGCCTGACGATATCGAGGAAGAAGAAGTCGAGTAAAACTTTTTCCTGCTCTTCTAGTTCCTAATTCTTTTCCAAATCCAGATGCTGTGTAAACAGGGGTAGTCTTTCATCAAGACGGTGGCTGGCCATGATGATCGTCGTGCGTTTCTGGCTGCTCAGGTGTTCGAGAAAATACATCACACGATGACGATTAACATCATCCAGGCCCTGGGTGGGTTCATCCAGAATCAGTAACGAGGGCTGTTTGACCAGGGCCCGGGCGACCAGGACAAGGCGCTGTTCTCCGTAACTGAGCTGTTTGAAAGGTACGGCACTAAGTTCTGCCATACCGATGAGTGCAAGCCATTGCCTGGCATGGCTGATTTGCTGCTCGGAAGGCTCATCGTAAAGACCAATCGTGTCAAAGAAACCGCTTAGTGCTATGTGCAGGGCAGAACCGGCAACGCGGTGATCCCTGTGCAGCCCGGGTGAGACAATGCCGATCTGTTTCTTGATATCCCAGATACTTTCTCCCGACCCCCTTTTGAAACCCAGGATTTCCATCGTGTTGCCATAACACTGGGGGTGGTCTCCAGTGAGCAGGTCAAGCAGCGTGGATTTCCCTGAACCGTTGGGCCCGGTAAGCAGCGTATGATCGCCTTGTGTAATTTCCAGGCTGAGATGATCAAAGATCAAAGTATCGCCATATTGCACCTTGCCATCTTCCAGCCTGACCAGAACCTCGGTTGGTTCGGGACGATCCAGATTATCTGGCCAAGGCGGCAGGGCAGTAGCATCAAATGAAAGAAGGGATTGAACGGCAGTATTTTCCAGAATCTGCTTCCGCTCCCCGATGGCGATAATTTCGCCTTTTTCCATCACGGCTACATGGGTTTGCCATTCACAGATTTCATCCTGGTTGTTGAGCAGGAACAATAATTGTGTTTCCTGCTGTTCAATCAAGTGCGCAAAAAAGACCTGCAGTTCAGCCCGTGACTCGATATCCAGACTGTCATAGGGTTCATCAAGCACCAGGAGGTCCGGGTTGCGTAGAATGGACTGGGCCAGGAGTGTTTTTCGTCCTTCACCACTGCTTAACAGGCGGTAGCCGCGGTCCAGGATTCTGTCGAGATTCAGGAAGGCGAGGGCTTCGGGTATCTCATCCTCCAGTTCAAGCAACTCACGTACTGTGGTTCCTGGATCCAGTTTGTCCATGAAATCACTGTCGTCGATTTTCAATTCATGTTCATACAGGGATTGCTGCTCCTCGAAGGAAAGGATGACAATATTCCGGAAATCATGGCTGATTTCTCCGGCTTTCAGTGTTGTTTCCCCTGTAATCAGTTTGCCGAGGAGCTGCTTGCCTGACCCATTGCGGCCGAGCACCACCCAGCACTGGTTTTGGGCCAGTTCCCAGTGGTCGATTGCTAGGTGATCGGTGCGAATATCCTTAAGCAGCATTGAGGTAAAAAGTCTTTGAAAAGGCAGGAAATTATAGCCTGTAAATTGACTTGAAAGGCCAAATACCGGACAATTCACGCCTTCAAAAATACAGCACCAGTACCTCAACTGAGAAATAAAGAGAAGTACTCGGCTTGGAACAAAGTAAGAAAGTATATAATTAACTAAACAAAGCACCCGTAGCTCAACTGGATAGAGTACTCGGCTACGAACCGAGCGGTTGTAGGTTCGACTCCTACCGGGTGCGCCAAAAACTAAAAAGCCCTCTTACAGAGGGCTTTTTGGTTTTTTAGCACTCCGGTATCCGGAGGCGAACCTTGTTCGACAGCTGCGGCAGCAGCGCAGACGGCCGCTTTTCAGGCCGCCCCTTGTGGGTGAGGAATTTGGCTTAGCCAAATTTCGAATCACTCCTACCGGGAGGCGAGCCAATGCTCGCCTGGTGGTGAAGTAAACCTGATAGATTTTTTTTTCGAATCTAAAAATCAAGTATTCTGACACCTTGATTCCCTACCATTAGCCGAGCTTCTTCTACCATGCTGGTGATACAGCCTCCTATAGATTATTCTTTCCAAATCCTCAATCCAAAAATAGTCACTGCATATGATTCGTAAAATCCTGAAAGCTTCATTCGTAGTAAACATATTTTTCTATTCAGTTTTTGTTTTTGCCCAAACCTGCCCCGGCACGCCCGATCTGATTCTCACCAACGGCACCATCCTCACCATGGATGACAACAACACTACGGTCTCTGCCGTTCGCATCCAGGGTAATACAATCATTGCTGTTGGTAATGATCTTGATACGGAAGGAGATTGTGTTGAGGTTATCAATCTCGAAGGTCGCACTGTCATTCCAGGTCTTATCGATTCCCACACTCATTTTATTCGCACGGCCCAGGCACCCGGCCCCTTTATCCACGGTCAGGAAGGGGCCTCGAGCATTGCTGAATACCAGGTCGCTCTGGCTGAGGCGGCTGAGAAAGCAGAAGCCGGCCAATGGATTGTCGCTGTGGGTGGGTTGACGGCCCTGCAGTTTGAAGAACAGCGATTGCCCAGTAGTGCAGAATTGACCGCGGCAGTTCCCGATAACCCGGTGTGGATACAACGGGGCTATCTTGCCGATGGCATTGTGAATGACCTGGGCAGGCGGACCTTGATCGAACGGGGTATTCCAGTTAACGGAGAAGGCATTTCAGCGGCAGCCGAAGGCGGGCTCAGGTTTATCCTGCGTACCCGGACCGATGAGCGCATGTTGCGCCGATTCCGTGACTACATGGCTTATGCCGTTTCTACCGGCCTGACGACTGTTGTCGATCAGGGCTGCTGTGATTTCCTCGGGGCTGAACTGGATATCGATGATCGTCCCAATTTCCGCATTCTGGATACGCTCTGGCGTAGTGGTGAGCTACCTCTGCGTATGCGCCTGCAATATGATCATCGGGATATTCTTGACCAGGATGACCTGCGCTCTGTCAGTGCCCGTGTACTGAATTCAACGATAGGCATGGGAGACGGTTTCTATAAAGTCGTGGGTGTAGGTGAACGGGTTATTGCCGATGAGGCGACCGATGATGAGGTTTTTGAAGCCTATATGAATGTGGCCAGGGCAGGGTGGCCACTTTCCCAGCACACGATCTGGGAAGATGAAATTGAACGCTATCTATCAATCATGGAAAGAGTGGCTGCGGAATTGTCCATCGCTGACCTGCGCTGGAGCCTGGAACATATTTTTGAAATTACGCCGAACCAGATTGAGCGGTTGAAAGCTATCGGTGTCTCGGTGCGTGTTCAGGATCATGACGTTCTGCGGAATGGTTCAACAGGCTGGAGTCCCGGGCCGCCACTGAAGACGCTGCTGGAGAGTGGTATACGTATGGGGGCTGGTACTGATTCCGGCGTAGTTGGCCCGCTGAGCCCCTGGCTGTCACTGTATTTCATGGTGACAGGCAATCACATGGGGGGTGAGCCGATTATTCCCGGTGAGCAGATCAGTCGCCTTGAAGCCCTGAGGCTATATACTGCTGACAATGCCTGGTTTCTTGGCGAAGAGGATACCCTGGGCTCAATAGAGGTGGGTAAACTGGCAGACCTGGTGGTCATCGACAGACCCTACCTGACTGTGGATGCAGAAGAAATCCGTTATATAAGCCCCTTGCTGACCCTGGTGGACGGAAAAGTGGTCCATTCCACAGGGCCTTATTCAGGCCTGTCCGGGCAGTAATTTACCCTCGAATTCACTATTCTGGGCAATTTACGGCCAGAAAGAGTCTCTGGCAGGTTTCCCAAGAAAGGTTTATTATATCCGGCCCGTTGTTTTCAATTTGAAAATTTCATGGAAAAACAAGGCGATAAACCGGATACCTCTGAGTTTTCTGAGCATTATGATCTCGAAACCCAGAAAGAAATCCTCCACCTGAAGAACACTGTCACGGCACTGCGGCAGGAGCTTGATATTGCCAATGCCGAGACTGAACACCAGGTGGCGGAAGCTGTGCGTGAGGCTGGCAAGGAAGTCGCCCAGTTGAAAGAAATTGCACAGTCCCTGAGGGCCGAAATCGATAATGTCATGCTGGAAAAAGACCAGGCTGTGCAGAAGGCCTATAACGAATCCGCCAACGAGATGGCCCAGTTAAGGGAGACCATCCAGAACCAGCGCGAGGAGATGGAAGCATTGCAGTTTGAACGTGAAACAGAATTGCAGCAGAACAAGGCGAGCTGGTCTTCAGAAGTGAACCAGTTGAACGACACATCACGTGCATTACGCGACCAGCTCGAACAGACACTCCTGGATGGTGACAACAAAGTTCAGCGGGAAAAGTCCGAAGCCAGCAGCCAGCATCAGCAGTTGGAAAAAACTATTGCATCCTTACGGGACGAACTTGAGTTGAGTAATTTCAATCACCAGGAATCCCTGCGCGAAATAAAACTGCAAAGTGACCATGAAAATGCAGAGTTGCGGGAAACCATTGCCCATTTAAGATCACAGTTGGAGAGCGCCAATGCCTAAGCGACTTTCCAAACAGATCATGGAAGAAAAAACGGCGAACAAGGCGGCCCAAAAAACTGCCACGAAAAAGCCTGCGCCCAGGAAAAGAAAGGACAGTAAGAAGGATATTGCCCAGCTGGTACTGGATATCAGTCAGAAGGTGGCAAAAGCCGATAACCTGGACCACCAGTTACAAGTGATCGTGGAAGAGGTCACCACGGTGACTGACTCTGAAAGGGGCAGTCTTTTTCTTAATGACCCTTCCACTGATGAACTCTATTCACGCATTGCTCTTGGTGGAGTTGAGCGGGAAATCCGTTTTCTGAACAACACAGGTATTGCCGGCTGGGTTTTCACGCACGGTAAATCCGAGATCGTGAAAGATGCCTACGAAGATCCCCGTTTCAACCAGAGCATTGACCAGAAAAGTGGCTTTAAAACCCGCAATATTCTCTGTGTGCCGGTTCGTACTGTGCGTGGAGAAATTATTGGTGTCGCCCAGACACTGAACAAGCGCAAGGGCGGGTTTACCGATGCCGACATGACACTGGTGGAGGCGATCAATACCCAGGTAGCTATTGTCCTTCAGGGCACCATGTATGTTGAACGCATGAATGCATTGCGGCAGCAGGAAGCTGAATTTCTTCGTGTGGTTTCGGATGTGTCTTCCGAGATCAACCTGGGTCCTCTGTTACAGATGATCATGTCCGCTGTGACCAAGATGCTTAATGCTGATCGTTCCACCCTGTTCCTGAACGATGAACGTACCGATGAACTCTATACACAGATTGGCCAGGGGCTCGGTGCGACTGAGCTGCGCTTTCCCAATAGTGCAGGTATTGCTGGCAATGTGTTCACCAGTGGACAGTCTGTCAATATTCCCTATGCCTATGCTGATCTGCGTTTCAACCCGGCCGTTGATAAACAGACCGGTTATTTCACGCGTTCCATGCTGTGTTCTCCTGTCCGTAACAAGGATGGAAAGATTATTGGCGTGACGCAGGTTTTGAACAAACGTGGCGGACCATTTACTGATGAAGATGAGCAAAGACTCACGGCATTTACATCGCAGATCGCCATTGGCCTGGAAAATGCCAGCCTGTTTCAGCACGTGCAGGAAGTAAAGAATTACAACGAAAGCATGCTGGAGAGTATGTCTAATGGTGTCGTGACCATGGATGAAAATATGAAGATTGTGACCTGCAACATGGCAGGTCAACGCATTCTCCAGGTCAAGGAACATGAAATCCTGCAGCAGGATGTCGCTGATTTCTTTGGTACCAAGAACAAATGGATCGTTGAAAAAATTGAGGAAGTGGAAGAAAACCAGGAAGCCGAGATTATGCTGGATGCCACCCTTGATTGTCGTGGTGAACAAGTGTCAATCAACACTACTATTCTACCCCTGAAAGGAAAAGATGAAGAAAAACTGGGCACGATGATCATGCTGGAAGATATTTCCTCCGAGGTCCGGATGAAATATACCATGTCCCGTTACATGGACCCCGGCCTGGCTGACAAGCTGATGGGAGATGGTGGTGAATTGCTGGGAGGCCAGGACTCGGTAGCCACTGTATTGTTTTCAGATATTCGCAGCTTTACCACACTGAGTGAAGAACTCGGTGCCCAGGGCATTGTTGAACTGCTCAATGATTATTTCACCCTGATGGTGGATGTGATAACTGATGAAGGGGGCATGCTGGATAAATTTATTGGTGATGCCATTATGGCGATCTTTGGTACACCATTTCCCCATGAAGATGATCCGGATAGAGCTGTGAAGGCTGCAATCCGCATGATGACCGAGCTTAACGAATTCAACGCAATGCAGAGAAAAGCCGGAAAGCAACCTATTGATCATGGGGTTGGCTTGAATACAGGCCATGTGGTGTCAGGTAATATCGGTTCTCCCAAGCGGATGGACTACACGGTCATTGGCGATGGTGTAAACCTGGCGGCAAGACTGGAAAGTGCTTGTAAACAGTATGGCGCCCATATCCTGATCAGCCAGTCTTGCCTGGATGGACTAAAAAGCAGTTATCGCCACCGTCTTGTGGATAACGTCGTGGTTAAAGGGAAAACGGAACCTGTCGGTGTCTATGAATTGCTGGATTATCACACCGAAGAAAGTTACCCAAATATGGTGGAAGCTCTCGGTGTGTTTCGCGACGGCATGGAATGTTACCAGTCAGGCGAATGGGAGAAAGGAAAGACACATTTTGGCAAGGTCCTCGACTTAAATCCCGAGGATGCCTGTGCAAAGCTGTATATTGAACGGTGTGATCACCTGATCAAGAATGGCGATCCCGAAAACTGGGATGGTGTCTGGGTACTGACGTCGAAATAACGCTCATCGGTTTTTATTCAACGCAGTGAATTTCTTAACGTTGGCTTTAGTTTTCTGCTGGTGGTTTTTTATCTATTCGGGCTTTCTGAATTTCAGGGTAAAACGGTCTGATTGACCACTCACTTCAGGCTGTCCTACTTCAAGGGTCAGAGCATCGTCTGGCATAGCTAGCAAATCGCTGTAATCGACCAGTTCAAAGCCTGAGTCCAATACTTCCTTGATAACAAGCACAGGATCCATGCGACGGCCATTAAAGCGCTCACCGGCCTGCATATGTCTGCGTGTATGGTCGACTATGCCGTAAATACCGCCAGGCTTGAGTGCATTAAAGGTGGTTTCATTGAGCGCCATGCGGTCGTCATAGTTGAGGTTGTGGTAGTTCTGGAAAGTGAGGACCATATCAACGGGATCAACTTTCCAGTCTCCAGCGGGACCTACCCAATTACCCTGGGGACCTTGACCACGTATATAGTTGTAATCAAGTTTCTCAACGTTTTCCATGCCTGCAAGTTCAAGAGTAGGGTCCAGTGCTTCACTATAATTACCAAGGTAAGGCTGTGTTGTGTATAGCTGGCCATTTTCACTCAATACAGGCCCCAATATCTTGGTATACCAGCCGCCAAAGGGCCAGATCTCAATGACGCGCATGTCCTCTTCCAGGCCAAAGAATTCCAGAACCTGGTCAGGTTTGCGATATATATCCCTGGCTTTGTCCTGCTCTGTGCGTATATCACTTGCCATGGCTTCTCGGACGGTTTGTCCGATAGATGAGGGCTGGGCAAAAACCTGACTGGAAAAAATCGCAACAAGAAGAAAGATGAAAATACGGCGCATTGTTACCTCCGGGGAATATCTCTATACAGGCTGACGGCAGAGAATAACAACGGTCCTGCGTTGACTCAATAAAAAATCAGGATAATGAATCGTTATATAGGTTTAGCGCGTTTTTGCAGGAGTTGGAGGATATTACTGCTCAGGACAAATGCCACAATCAGGACGGCAATAGACATTGACCACCATTGCAGCGCATAGGAGTAATTTCTGCCTGTATCCACGTACACAGTAGGCCAATGTCGTATGTATAGACCCTCCTGGTCTGCATCGAGCCTGACTTCGTAAGGAAAAATGCTTTCCTCAAACAATGGAGCCAGCTCTAACGTATTGAGGTAGCGTATTTCAAGGGGCCATGTGGGAGAAGAAAGGTCTATATCGTTGGTTCTGGCTGCCTGCTTTTCAGTAGGAACATAAAGTTGACCCATGATTGTGCGCGTACCTGCGACAGGTGATACTTTCGCTTTCAAAGCTTCGTATGTGTTCGCATAAACCCAGCCCCGGCTTACAAAGACAACTTTGTCTGAACTGGAGAGTCTGAATGGGGTGACAACCTCATAACCCAGTGTGTCTTCATAGGTCTGGTAGATCATAAACAGGGTCTTGTCATTCAGATATTGACCATTCAGTGACACATGCATGTTCTGTATGGTCATGGCATCGTTTTCCAGTCCGGACATACCGACATCTTCGATAGGGGTCGCGTAATCCTCACCCAGTTCGTTATAGGTCTCCTGTAACTGGATTTTTTCCTGGGCACGACTCATCTGCCATATTCCCAGCCTGACAAAGCCAGAAAAGAGGATTAATACAAAGAGGGCTATTATCCAGTTGAAGCGGATTTCCAATTGGCCAAAGGAAAATGTCTTGGATTTCATTACTACATGAAAAAGCGAGCTATAAGAAGCTGCCAATTATGCCATAAATGTAGTGGTGATTAACGACCAGAGAAGGGGAAATAAGAGACCGGCCAGGATCAGTATATTATCCTGAACACCGGCCGGAAGAGTGAGTTCTGTGGTTAGGGGGTAAAACTTATACGTGAATCTTGTTAGTCGCAATACCCGCCAGTGTGCCTGCAATACCGAGAATAGCGATGACAGCCATCGCGCCACAAATAATAAATACCATGATCTTCACTCCTGTTTAATAACTATTCAACTTGAGAATCAGTATAGGTAGGGCCTCGAACAACCGCATTGATATACATCAACAAGCCTTATTTAGCCGTCGTGCCATGGATAATAGGAGTTTTGAGCGGGAATAAAAAAGCCGGCTTAAAACCGGCTTTTTTATAACAATTTGATAGTTTACTAGGCTGACATGTAATGAACGAGAGTAAGGCCCACAATGACGATTAGCATAATGATTGCGAATGCGTCGGCATCACTGTCGCTGCCTTCTTCATATTGTTCCAGCTTTTCTTCGTCACTTACCATTAGTGCTCACCTTCGGCTTCATGACCAGATTCATGTACAACATGAACACGCTCTGCAGCTTCAGGGCGGCCCATGTAATCAACACGGGTTCCGAACACATAAAATCCTTCAGAAATCATGAAGCCAATCAGGAAGAGCAATAGGAGAGGCGGCCCGAGGATGGCTGTGATCAATGCCATGCGTTCCCACATGACATGCATGAAGATGGCGATAATAAAGCCGGCTTTCAAAAACATAAAGATGAGGATCAGTGTCCAGCGCAGCATGCCCTGGAAATCAAAGTAGTCTACAAGGTAGGAAAAGAAGCTCAGTACAAAGAGCAGGATCCAGACTTTCAGGTAAATCCCGATAGGATGTTCCTGGCCGCCAGTTCCCTGTTCTGAAGCAGGTTGTTGTGTTTCAACGTTTTCCATTTTTTTACCCTTAATATTTAATCTTGTTCGTCTAAATTCGTAATAGCTTTAAAAGTTACTTGCTTACCAGAGGTAAAAGAAGGCAAAGATGAAGACCCATACCAGGTCAACAAAGTGCCAGTAGAGGCCTGTAATCTCGACGATGGAATAATCGCCTTTCTCATCATAGTGGCCTTTCAATACCTTGGTTGCCACAACCAACAGGTAGATTACACCGCAGGATACGTGCAGTCCGTGGAATCCGGTAACCATGAAGAAAACAGAACCAAACTGTGGTGCTCCCCATGGGTTGCCCCAGGGACGTACACCTTCAGAAATCAGTTTTGACCACTCGAAAGCCTGCATACCGACGAAGCTGACTCCAAACAAGGCGGTAATCGCCATTAATTTAAAGATCGCTTTTTTATCTTTGTGCTGTGCCGCGCGCACGGCCAGAGCCATGGTGCCTGAGCTTGTGATCAGGATAAATGTCATGATCGCAATAAGAATCAGTGGTACATTGCTGCCAAACAGCTCCAGGGAGAAAACTTCACTAGGATAGGGCCATGGGTCCGTGGTAGTACGGCGCACATTCATGTAGCCAACAAGAAATGAGCTAAAGATAAAGGTGTCACTGACGAGGAATATCCACATCATCACCTTGCCCCAAGGCACATGGAAAGTTTCTTTATCGCCAGCCCAGTCTTCGACCATGGTATCGGCGTGTTGCGAAAGAGTCAGTGATTCTCCACTCATAGTTATTTCCTAGTATTACCTGTTTATTCGTTACGTGTTGTTATTTATGTATAGGTCAAAAGTCCAAAAAGTACGAGCCAGACAAGCAGGAGGAAATGCCAGTAAACGGCACATAACTCCACGCTCAAACGTATAGCTTTAACTTCAGTTCCCGACCAGACCTTGAATGTGGAACTTGTCCATACCCACAAACCACCCAGGATATGCAATCCATGCAGGCCAGTTAGCAAGTAGAAAAAGGCATTGGCAGGATTGCTCGCCAGGTAATACCCGGCATTATTTAATTCTTCCCAGGCATTGAGCTGCCCGAAAATAAAACCAAGGGTGAATATGCCCGCAGCAACCATGCCCCACTTGACCTTGTTTCTCTGGTCAGCTTTTGCAGCTCCCCTCGTCCACTGCATGATGATGCTGCAAACAAATAACACGAGTGAGTTTATCCAGAGTAGGGTGGGCTCAGGCATGGGTCGCCAGTCGCTTAGATCCATTCGGATGTAATAGGCGACAATAAAAAGCATAAAGACAACAGAAACAATAGCGAGAAATACGCGCAGAGCAATGCGCTTGGGGTGCATGCCCTCGGCAATTTCTAACCCGCCAAGACTGGGGTCTTCACCCTGGTAAGCCCAGGGCTTGTCAAATATGCTTTTAAAAAAGCTCATTCATCATGGCCTTTGTAAGTTGAGCCATCTTCTGTTTCAACATCGCTCGCAGGAACGTGTTGCGGAACAAAGTCTGCTTTCACACCGGGTACGCTATATTCATAAGCCCAGCGGTAAACTGTTGGCAGTTCTGGACCCCAGTTGCCATGGCAAGGAGGGTTGTCAGGAGTGTGCCACTCAAGGCTGGTGGCTTCCCATGGGTTGCCATCAGATTTCTTGCCTTTCCAGAGGCTCCAGAAAATATTAACGATAAAGACGACCTGGAACAGTGCTACCCAGATGGCAGCCAGCGTGATATTGGCATTCAAAGCCTGTGCTGAATCAGGCAGGAAGTCAGTGGTGCCCATGGCGTAGTAGCGACGCGGCAGTCCCATGATGCCCAGGTAATGCATTGGCAGGTAAATCGCGTAAGTACCAAAGAAAGTCGCCCAGAAATGAATTTTGCCCAGCGTGACATTAAACATCTTTCCCGACATTTTAGGGAACCAGTGGTAGATTGCCGCAAACAATACCATTACGGGGGATACACCCATTACCATGTGGAAGTGGGCGATCACGAAGTAAGTGTCAGAAAGTGGCAGGTCAACGGTGACATTTCCAAGGAATATTCCGGTCAAACCGCCGTGGACAAAGGTAAAGATGAAGCCGCAGGCAAAGAGCATTGGTACTGTCAGCCTAATATTGCCTTCCCACAGGGTAAGTACCCAGTTGTACACCTTGATGGCTGTTGGCACAGCAATAATCAGGGTGGTAAAGGCAAAGAAGAAACCAAAATAAGGATTCATGCCGCTTACATACATATGGTGAGCCCAAACGATAAAGCTTAGCCCGCCGATAGCGATGATGGCCCACACCATCATGCGGTAACCAAAGATATTTTTACGCGCGTGACAGCTGAGTACGTCGGAAACCAGGCCAAATGCGGGCAGGGCTACGATATAAACTTCGGGATGTCCAAAGAACCAGAACAAATGCTGGAAGAGGACGGGGCTGCCACCTGTGTGTTCCAGTGTTTCACCCAGGGAAACGACTGCTGGCAGGAAAAAGCTTGTACCCAGCATCTTGTCGAAAAACATCATGATTGCAGCTACAAACAACGCCGGGAAAGCGAACAGACCCAGGATAGTGGCAACAAAAATACCCCACACTGACAGAGGCATACGCATCAGGGTCATGCCACGTGTGCGCGCCTGCAGGACGGTGACAACATAGTTAAGACCGCCCATGGTGAAGGCGACGATGAAGACTGCCAACGATAGGAGCATCAGGATGATGCCGCCGTCGGCACCCGGTGTGCCTCCGGTAATAGACTGTGGTGGATAGAGTGTCCATCCAGCTCCGGTCGGTCCGCCAGAGACGAAGAAGCTGGCCAGCAGTATGACCACAGAGAGGGCGTAAACCCACACACTGAGCATATTCATGAAGGGGAATACCATGTCCCTGGCACCGATCTGCAAAGGAATGAGGTAGTTACCAAAGCCGCCGAGGAAAAGGGCAGTGAGCAGGTATACCACCATGATCATGCCGTGCATGGTGACGAACTGGTAGTAATCAGCCGGATCAATAAATGCAAAAGATTCCGGATAGCCCAGTTGCAGGCGCATCAGTACTGACAGTACCAGGGCGATCAGGCCTACAGCGATCGCGAGACCGCCATATTGTATAGCGATGACCTTGTGGTCCTGGCTCCAGACATATTTGGCAATAAAACTATGCGGATCGTGCATCTCATCTTTCTGATCCGCTATGGGTATATAAGCCATTACTTTCTCCTCGTTTCGTGCTGATCCTGTGTAACGGTCAGCATAATGCTATTCATTTCTGTTTGTGTTGATGTGCTGTATTGCCTGTTATGGCAGGGTATTGATATATGCCACCACATCATTAATCGCATCGTCATCAGCCAGAGCAGAGACCATATGGGTCATCTGGTAGCCTAGCTGATCTTCCGGATGCGCTCCGCGCACACCGGATTTGAAATTCTGCAGTTGTCTGACCAGGTACCAGTCAGTCATGCCTGCCAGTCGTGGCGCGTGGGTAGTCCAGACTCCCTGACCCTGGTCCCCATGACACACGGAGCATTTACCCTGGTAGAGATCTGCACCATTGTCCAGGTCACCGGTCACCGTTTCCGCTGCCGGCTCATCAGGTAATGTATCGATGTAGGCTGTTATATTGTTCATGATCTGGTCGTTCACAATAGTTGCAGCCATTGGGGCCATCTGCGCACCATAAACATCATCCGGGTGTGAACCACGGGCGCCGTTCTTGTAATACGCAATTTGCTGGCGAATGTACCAGTCTTCCTGGCCGGCAATTTTCGGGGCATTCAGGGCAACATTACCTTCACCGTTGACACCATGACAGGCTGAACAAACGGCGTAGGAGGCCTGGCCTGCCTGGGCATTGCCCGCTGGTGCTGACTGGGTTTCAGCAAACGTGCTCTGTGTGGCAAGCCATGCATCGAAATCTTCACGTTCCTCGACTGTGACAGAACCGCGCATCACGAAGTGACCCAGACCACAGTGTTCTTCACAGAGGATGTCAAAAGTCCCTTCAAGGGTTGGTTCCAGCCAGAGATAGGTGACAGTACCGGGTACGAGGTCCATTTTCACGCGGAATGGCGCAACGGTGTAGTCATGCAGAACATCCCTTGAACGAAGCAGGATATTGACTGGCTCGTTAATGGGTAAATGCATGTTCTTGGATTCCACAATGATGTCATCCTGGCCAAACGGATCATCGGGATTCACACCAAGCGGGTTATTAATAGTGACATACTCGTTGCCTGCAGTGCCCAGGACGCCGTCAGCTCCAGGGTAGCGGAAGCTCCACTGCCATTGCTGGCCAACAACTTCCACATCGTGGGCATCTTCCGGAACTGTGACAAAATCAGCCCAGACAAACAGTCCCGGTGTCAGCATTGCCGCGACACCAATCGCTGTAAAGCCGGTCAGCCACATTTCGAGTTTGTGGTTTTCAGGCTCATAAACCGCTTTACGATTCTTGTCGAAGCGGTATTTATAGACTGAATAAGCCAGGAAAGCATTCACTGCCACAAAGACAAATCCGGTCACCCAGAAGGTAATCAGGATGGTTGTGTCAATAGACGTCCAGTTGGAGGCAATTTCTGTCAGCCACCAGGGACTCCAGAAATGGAAAACGACTGAAATAATGATAAGAAAAACGATAGAAACAACAAATGCCATATCTTTCCTGTCCTTAATATATTATCTGCCTGTCAGCACTGAAGTGCTGCAGCAGCAAATTGTGACTTTGAAAATTTATTGTCGGCTGAATTTTCAGCTGAGTTTAACTGATCCAGAGGATCAGATACTAAATGAATTTGGTACTTGGATTGGTTTTTTGGGGAGGTGCGATTATCCGGGATGGATTTAGATTGATCGCCGTGTTTGCTGTTCATGTTTTTGCGGAAGTCGGACATCATTCTCAAGCTACAAAACACACATTGACTGTCTTTACAGCCATACCCACCAATTATTTGCCAGATTATTGATTTCTAAGAAAAAAATATAATTTTAAAGGCTTGTTGCTGACACTGGTTCTGGCCTTGCAGTGCCAGTGTTCAGTCAGGGCGTGATGTTAATGCATAGCCCCTGACAGAGCAAGGAATTTTCAGGGATTACGCCCGTTTTTTCTTTATTTTTCAGCCTCTTTTATATCCACTGTTTGATCTGTATCAAATGGCTCATTTGAGTCCTTTTCTGCGTATTCATTTTCCTGGCCTGACCTTGCAGCTTTCAGTTTTTCCTTGCCGCCCGCCATGGCAAATTTGGCTAATACCAGCATGAATATAAGAATAACGAGTTTACCAAACGCATTTTCCACGGCAGTAACGGTATCCGGGATGACCAGCGAATACATATAATCAAAAAATGTCAGGGCGCTGAGGACGTAGAGCAGGATGGCAAAACCAATCTGGGAGTAAGCTGTAAATTTATTCATATCGGTATGAGTCTGGAAAGAGCGCGATTGTAAACCTACTGAGCGCAATTTTCATGTATCAAAATAGCAATCTCGGTCAGGCTTACTTACAAATATTCATTAATACTTCTGCCCAGGTAATAGATGATTGGAAAACATGCAGGCTAAGAGCACAGGTAAAGCAGCAAGAAATGATGCGAAACTGGCTGGTGCGGTGAAGTTCATTATGCAAAACCTTGATGAGCCGCTTTCACTGGACATGATCAGCGACAACTCGCAGATTTCCAGATTTCACTTTCACAGGCTTTTCAACGACTACACCGGTATGAGTGTAGGCCGGTTCGTGCTTCTGGCCAGATTGAAGCGTGCTTCCATGCAGTTGGTTTTCAATCGCCAGCGCAGTATCACTGATATTGCACTGGATGCTGGTTTTGAATATCCGGAATCTTTTACCCGGGCCATCAGGCGGGAATACCGACAAACGCCATCCCAGTTCAGGAGAAAACCGGACTGGGAAACCTGGTGGGATATAAATCATATTGGTGCCGGTACGAGATACAGGCCAAAGGAGTATACAAACATGCAGGTTGATATTGTTGAGTTCCCGGAGACGTTGGTCGCAGCGCTTGAACACCACGGCCCGGAAAGTCAGACCTACAAGAGTTCCATGAAATTCATTGAGTGGCGCCAGGAAAACGACATCTCACCAGACAAGGGGAAAACCTATGGGATTCATTACACTGATCCAAAAAATACCTTTCCTGAAGATTTTCGAATGGATATCTGTGTGTC
>Ga0181558_10000594_pt1 | contig 33691 bp, 27 predicted proteins | sample 011ome_22_FD_133754 | JGI IMG/M metagenome (GOLD analysis project Ga0181558, IMG submission 133754) | Coastal salt marsh microbial communities from the Groves Creek Marsh, Skidaway Island, Georgia - 011507BT metaG (megahit assembly) | ecosystem: Environmental > Aquatic > Marine > Intertidal... | reverse complement strand
CGTCATGACCTTGATGTTAAAGATGCCGAAAAGGAAGAAGTTTCTCAAAAAATTAAGTTAGAGAATAACAAAGAAATTAATGAACTAAAACAACTTTGTTCCAAGCAGCGAGAAAATCTTGAAAATTTAAAAGAGAGAAATGCTGATTCTCTTCAAAAACTAACAGCCTCTAAATCAATTGAAATTGAGATTTTACAAAAGGCTTTATCTAATCTGAGGAGCACTTTGGAGGAAACTGAGGGAAATCAAACTTTAGCAATCCAATCTGCCATTTCTGATAAACAAAAAGAAATTCAAACATTAAAAAGTGCTCTCAGAATAAGTAGGGGAAACTTGGAGAGGTTTAAAGAAAGGGCTGAGGAAAAGCTTCAGAAGACACTTCGGATAGAAGACCAAAGGAATGCTTCTCTTAAGAAAACCGTAGCAATTCTTCGCGAAGAAATAGATTCCTTTGATGGAATTAAGCAAGAAGCAGTACAAAAAGCTTCCCGATTTTTACTGAGCGAGATTAAGCAGCTTAAACAATCACTCGAAAAGGCACGAGCAAATCTTGATCGTGCGAAGTCAAAGGAAGAGGAATCACTCCAGGCACTCTCAGTATCGAAAAATTCGGAAATTAACTCCCTTAAAAAAACTGTTGCAGAACTAAGAGAGGAACTTGAATCATCAGAAATTACTAAAGAAGAGGAGGTACAAAAAGTTAAATCTTCATTTTCATCAGAAGTAACCCAACTCAAGGAGTCTTTATCTTCCTTGAGAAAAAAGATGGAGCATGCAGACGCGAGGAGAGACGATCTTTTACAAAAATTAAAACAAGGACACTCAACCGAAAAACAGTCACTGCACAATTTAGTATCCAATTTGCGTGATGAATTGGAACATTCAACTCTGGAAAAAGAATCGGCTGTCCAAGAAGCAAGAACGAAAGCCCAACAAGAAATCACTTCCCTGAAAGAAGCCTTGGCAAAAATGCGAGTGAATTTAGACCGGGAAAAAACTCGCATGGAATCTGAAATTCAAAAAGTTCGGGCTTCAAGTGAATTAGATTCTAAATCCCTGAAAAATCTTGTGGAGCAACTGAGGGAACAATTAGATGAATCATCTGGCAAACAAGAGCTGGCTGTATCAGAGGCTAAAAGTGCTAATCAAAAAGAAATTAAATCTCTCAAAGACAATATTTCATCCCTGAGGCTAAAGCTCGATAGTTCAGCTATTCTTCATGAAGAGAAGGTTCAAAAAATTACTGCATTAAAGGAAATTGAAACCTCTTCACTGAAAAAAACCATAGAAGAACTTCGTCATGATTTAGAAAACTCTCAAATGCAAGTTGAAGATAAGTTTCAACAGGGAAAAGCCACTTCATTTCATGAAGTCAATCAGCTAAAGAAGGTAATTTCCGAACTAAGAAGGAGGATCGACACTACATTAATAAAACATCAAGAAGAACTTCAAAAACAATCACAAATAAATGAAAGTTCTCTCACGGGGTTGCGACAAACTGTCTTGGATTTACGACAAGAGGTCGAAAGGTTAAATGCTGTAAATCAAGATAAACTTAATGAAGCCAACTCAAAATACATTGTCGAAAATAAACTTCTCAAAAAATCTGTTTCTTCACTTCGTGTTCGCCTAGACGAAGAAAAAAATTACGTTGAAGAAAGATTGCAAAAAAAAGATCGTATTAACGAAAATGAACTTAAACAATTGCGAGCAAGTATTGCCACTCTGCGGCAGCAATTGGATATCGCGGGTAATGATAAACAGCAAGAAGTTCAATCTGCTTTAGCTTCCAAAAACCAAGAAGTCATACACTATAAAAGAATGGTTTCATCACTTCGTAATGAAATGGATGTTCTGTGCAACACTCTGAATGAGAAACTAAACAAAGAAGAAAACATTAAGTCTTTAGAAATGAAACAATTGCAACAAACCATAAAAGAACTCCGTTTTGAGTTAGAAAATTCCAATGGAAAATAAACAAAAACCTGAAAAAAAACGTGCGTCTCGATTCTCAGAAATGCTTCTTCAAGTAACGAATGATCTTGCGAAAACGAAAAGCTTGGACGAAGCACTTGAGACATTAGTGAAGATTACTACCGGAACGATAGGAGCCGAGAGAGGAACTATTTTTCTGAACGATGCATCAACTGGGGAACTTTATTCCCGTATAGCTCAAGGGAATTTTCGTAGAGAGATTCGTATACTCAATAACAAAGGCGTTGCTGGTTGGGTTTTTACCCGGAACGAAGGGACAATCATCCAAGATGCCTACAAGGACGATAGGTTCAATAAAGCCGTGGATGTCCGCACAGGTTTTAGAACAAAAAGTATTTTATGTGCCCCATTGCGCACGGTAAGTGGTGAGAAAATCGGCGTTTCACAAATCCTCAATAAGGTTGATGGAAAATTTGACGATGACGATTTAGAACTCCTGCAGGCTATGACGGAGCAAGCTGCAATCGCTATCCAAGGCAATATTATAGTTGAACAAGTTGAGGCAGCAAGAAAACAAGAATTAGAGTTTTTAGATGTCGTATCGCAAGTTTCTTCTGAACTTGAACTTACACCGTTATTGCAAAAGATTATTTCAACTATTTCCACAATGCTGGACTGTGAAAGGGCTACCCTCTTTATCAATGATGAAAAGACAAACGAGCTGTATACTGAAGTTGGAGAAGGTTTAGATGAAAAATCGGTAATTCGTTTTCCTAATCACTTGGGTATTGCAGGCACTGTTTTCACATCTGCAAAACCCGTCAATATTCCTCATGCTTATGCGGATTTACGATTCAACCCAAGTTTTGACAAACAAACCGGCTTTTTTACAAGGTCGATTCTCTGCATGCCTGTCCTTAACAAAGAAGGAAAAACGATTGGTGTTAGTCAAGTATTGAACAAAAGAGGAGGATCTTTCAATGAAGAGGATGAGAAAAGATTAGCTGCATTCACATCCCAAATCTCAATGGGCATTGAAAATGCAAAGCTTTTCGATGATGTTCAAAATCAAAAGAATTATTCTGAAAGCATACTTTCTAGTATGCATGATGCTGTTCTCACAATCGATGAAAATAAACTCGTCAAGACCTGTAATCCGGCTGGTCTTAAAATACTTAAAATCTCTTCTCTTAATGAAATTTTAGAAACATCATTTTTTGAAAAAATCGGCCAAGAAAATAACTGGCTAATAGCCAAGTTGGAGTCGGTTGAAGAGCAAGAGGAATTCTTGGACGCTTCTTTAATTGTACAAGGTGAAAAATTATCAGTAAATATATCAATTACCCCGCTGCTTGGGCAAAAGGAAGAAAACTTGGGTTCTATGATTATGATCGAAGATATTAGTTCGGAAAAGAGGATGAAATCTACGATGTCAAGGTATATGGATCCAGAACTTGCTGATCAATTGCTCAACGAAGGAGAAAATGCAGACATTATGGGAGGGAAACAAAGCATAGGGTCGGTTCTCTTTTCTGATGTAAGAAGCTTTACAACCATCACAGAAGAGTTGGGGGCACAAGGAACAGTAAAACTGCTCAACGAATATTTTTCAATCATGGTTGATTGCATTACGGATGAAGGTGGTATGCTCGATAAATTTATAGGCGATGCAATGATGTGTATTTTTGGAACTCCAGTGCCCCATGATGATGATCCTGATCGTGCAGTACGAGCCGCCATTCGGATGATGACTGATCTTAAATCATTCAACGATAAGAGATCTGCTGAAGGAAAGATGCCCATAGATCACGGAATGGGCATTAATACCGACTCGATTGTCTCGGGTAATATCGGTTCTCCCAAAAGGATGGATTATACTGTAATTGGAGACGGTGTGAATTTAGCAGCTAGAATTGAAAGTGCGTGCAAACAATACGGTGCTCATATTCTAATAAGTGAATTTACCCACAAAGCTGTGAAGGCAACTTATCGAACTCGCCAGGTTGACTATGTTATCGTTAAAGGTAAAACTGAACCAGTTGGAATCCATGAAGTTCTAGACTTCCACGATGATGACTCCTACCCAAATATGATCGATGCGTTGGGACATTTTAACGATGGGTACCGTGCATGGAACGATGGCAAATGGGATCAAGCAATAAAGCTTTTCAAAAATGTTCAAAAAATAAACCCAAATGATGTAGCTGCAAAACTTTACTTGGAAAGATGCGATCATATGAAAAAGAATCCACCAAAAGAAGAATGGGATGGGGTGTGGGTAATGACTACGAAATAGTATACTTTCTTCATTAATAAGAAATGAAAAACTATCCTAAACAGCTTTTGGAAAAAGCGATAATTTTGAATCCTGAGCTTGCAGAGGCACACTACAAACTAGGCATGCTTAATAAATCGGAAAACGATGCAGAATTAGCAGTCAAGAATTTTAAAAAAGCAGTAGAAATAAACACAGAATTCCCCGAAGCTGAATGTGAATTAGCTATCGAATTGGCAAAATTAGATCAGGTTGAAGAATCAAGGGAACACTTTCTAAACGCATTGGAGATTGAACCTAATTATGCCGAGGCATATTTTCAGTATGGGCTTCTTTTAATTCAAATAAATGATATTGAAGAAGCTAAAAATAATTTTGATAAGGTCACTGAGATTAATCAAAACTTTGAACAAGCATATTTTTATAAAGCTTCATTGCTGAAAAGTCCGGATGATTTTGAAGATGCAAAGAAAAATTATGAGACTGCAATAGACATAAACCCGAAATTTGTAGATGCGTATTATTATTTAGCAAAACTTCTGAATGGAGGAATTGCAACTGACAATGAAGGTTCAATAATTAATAAAAAGAATGAATCTCAAGCAATTATACTGCTTCAAAAAGTACTTGAGCTCAAAAAGAACCATCACAAAGCAAATTATAACCTAGGTAAAATCTATCATTCAAAAGGTTCAAACGAAAAAGCTAAAGAGCATCTTCTGAGTGCAATAAAGCAACATAAAAGCTATGCTAAAGCACATTATCTATTGGGCTTAATATATGAAGAAGATGGAAATATTAACAAAGCTACAGAGCATTACGAAGCAACCTTATTAAGTAATCCAGATCATGCTTTAGCGAATTTTAGAAGTGGTCGCATCCATTTCCAACAAGCCGAATACGAAAAATCACTAGAATTTTTAAATAGATCTCATTCTCTAGATAATAATCATGACCAAACACATTTTTATTTAGCTCTACTTTTAAAAGGAGATGAGGATCCATCACTTTCAAAAAAACATTTCTACAAAGCATTGGAGATAAATCCTGATTTTGCAGAAGCTTACTTCGAACTTGCCGTTCACTCTGAAAATCATGGTGACATTAGCGAGGCTAAAATACACTTTCAAAAGGCAACTGAAGTCGATCAGAATTATGCAGATGCCTATTTTAATTTAGGAAGGCTCTGCTCACATAATCCGTCTGAATACGAACAAGCATACAGAAATTTTGAAACTGCATTAGAAATAGATCCTGAATTCGAGGAATGTAATTACTATTTTGGTAAACTGCTTGTTAAAGGCACTCAACTTACAAAAGACGGCTCTCTTATTCATAAACCAAATGTAAAAAAAGCAGAAAGCCTATTCCGCAATGCCATAAGAATAAACCCTCAATCCTCAATTGCATTGTATGAACTTGGTAAACTTTTAGCTTCTATTAAATCATATGTAGAAGCTTATAAATTTTTAGATAAATCGATTACTATTGATCCTAAATTTGCAGACGGACATTACGAATTAGCAGTTCTATTAATGAATCGTGATGCATTAAAAAAAATTAAGGCAAGTTTAAGTAATTCTAAAAAGCAAGGCTAACCTCCTCTTTTTTGTGCAACTCAATACCCCTGAAGCACTCCTAAGAAAAGCACTTTCTGTAGACCCTGCCCACACGCCAAGTTTAATAAAATTAGCTGAAATTCTCATTCATGATAAGAAATTAGAATCTGCCAATCAATGCCTGAGAAAGATAATTGATATCGGAATGGGCAGCGAGACTGTTTTCTTCTTTTTAGCTAAGATCAGTGTACAACAACAAAAGTGGGAAGAAGCTGAAAAGTACATTCGAGAATCTCTCAGACTAGATCCTCAAAATTACGATTCCCTTACTCTAGCACTTTTGATTTATCAAAAGATTGGTGACCATAATCAAGTCATTCAGAAACTTGAAACAATCGTAAGTTTTTTTCCAACAGATGCAAAATTCTTCTATAAGTTATCAAAGACACTGAAGACCGAAGACTTATATCATAGAAAGGTTTTTTTTATGGAGGAGGCCTATTCATTGGAAAATAATAATTCGGAGTATATTAAAGAATTACTTTATCTTTATGCAGACTCATATAAATACCCTTTTCTTAGACTCAGTGATATGGATGATGTATATCAAAAAGGTACAAGTATATGCACCGTCATTGAAAATGTTGAAATATCTATCGAAGTTATTGAATCATGTTTATTATTTTTATTTTACTCAGAACAGTATAAAAAAATTATTCAATGGCATAAAAATCTATCAGTTTTTTCTAGTTCTTGTATGACAGCAAAGAGCAATCTCATCCTAGCAAAAACATATTCTATGCTAAATGATAACTCTAATTCTTTAAGAGTATTTACAGAAATATTATCTTCAAATAAGGACCACCTTATAAATATTCATTATTATCAAGAATTAGTTTATGGAAGCATAAATAGAATCTATAATTGTCGAAAACTGATCAATTCAATCAACTTGAAACTCAAGGAAACACAGACTCAAATAAAGATTCATCTAAAGATGAATGAACTGCTTGAAGCCAAAGTACTTTTACACGACTTTAAGATGTATAGTTCTTTATTAGCCGAATATAGAAGTCTGTTGAAAATATTTAACTCTTCTTGAAAAATCGAAAGCCAAACGGAATAGACAAAAAGTATAGACAACTAAATATTGTAAAAAATAACCACATTTCTTTAATAAATATAGCTACAATCAAAATAGTCGTGATCATTAAAAACAAAGCCTTAGAACGGCTGATTGTTACTTTCATGTTCTTCGGTGATATTGTAGGGATTCTTGACACCATGAGTATACTAATAATCATCACCCACATACAGATGACGAATGGATAATTAGTTATTAAAATATCAACACCGAAGCGATCTAATGTAAATTGAAAAACTATTGGGAGTAAAGCAAGGAATGCTGCTGCAGGTGCAGGAACCCCAAGAAAGTAATCTATGCTCTGTCGCTTGGGTGGATATATTTTCGTATCGACATTAAATCTAGCTAATCTTAAAACACAGCAAGAACTGTATAGTAAGAATGGTATCCAGTACCATCCTAGTAAATAAGTATTAGCCATATTTATTTCGTCATCTTTTAGCCATAGAAACAAAATAATTGATGGGGTTACACCAAAGCTAATTGCATCTGCCAAGCTATCTAATTCAGCCCCAAATTGAGTCGATGCATTAAGTACCCTTGCTGTGAGTCCATCAATTAAATCAAAAAAAGAAGCAATAAAGATAAAAACAACGGCGAGCTTCCAATCACTTTCGAGAGCATACCTTATACCAGTCAGCCCAGAACACATTCCAATTGTTGTGAAAATGTTTGGTAACAAACGGAGTAATGATAACCTTTCAGGTTTTATAGAATCATTTTCGTTCAAAATAATAAAATTTAGTAAGCATTGAAGTATTTAATTTAGCTTTTGAAATAGAACTATTAGTTTTAAAATAGCTCCCTTACTAGATAGGGTTGGTGTAATGGAATGTACTCTCCAACCTGCTAATAATTCTTTGTTTGATTCTTCTTCAAGGATTTCGGCTAATTGACTGCTTGTATCATCACCCTTAACTCTAAGACCTTTTGATTCAATTACCTTTGTTTTGTATTCGCTTACCATAATCCACAATAGATTTGCTTCAAAGTATCATTAGCTAACTTTTTCTTCCTTCACATCTCTTCCGTAATATTTGTTGTAGTACTTGTATCTAAAATAACCATAGCCATAATATCCAGAATAATAATAACCCGGTGCTTTCTTCTGTGGTAAATCATTCAATACAAGACCGAGTACTCGTGCCCCTGTTTCTTCAATGCTCTCAACTAAATTTTTAACAATTTTTCGAGCCACTTTTCCATAGCGAGTGACAAACAAAACTTCATCTGATTTTCTAGCAATGGCCAGCGAATCGGGAAACAACCCGATTGGGGGGCTATCAATTATAATCACATCACACATGCTTTTGAGGGCATTATGAACATCATCAAATTCCTTACTTTCAAGCAGTTCGGTTGCAGCACGAGTTCTTCCCCCAGATGGAAGAACTAGCAGGTTTGGGTGAATTTGAACCGTTATTTTTTGGGCTAGATCTTGTAATGTTTCTTCACCTTGATGGTTAATCAAAGTTAAAAGTCCTTTTTCATTATCTATGTTGCAAAATTTGTGCAAACCCGGTCGACGCAAGTCAAAATCTATCAAAATTGTTTTCTTACCATGATTCGCACAACTGTAAGCAAGATTTGCAGATATAAGACTCTTTCCTTCACTTGGAATTGCTGATGTTATAAGTATGGTTTTGGGATTATCTGCAGAAGAGTTCATCTGAATTTTGCTGAACATACTTCTGAAAGATTCAGTTAATCCATCGTCAAGGTCGTTACCAACGATCAAAGGCCTTTCCCTTTCTTCAATTTGGGATATTTTGGGAATCCCCCCCATCAAGTCTCTACCAATGAATACCTCAACATCCCATGGAGACTTCACTCGATTATCAATAAATTCTAGAGCAAAAGGAATAATAAAGAAAATAGCAAAACCTAACATTATCCCGTCACGTTGAATTTTATTTCTATCCGGAGTAAAGGGTCCACCAGGCAGGAATGCGAAGGATTCCTTATTCAAAGGCTCTTCCTGTTCGGATGGTAGAGCTTGTTCTATGCGAACATCGTTTAATCTTTTATGAATCTGGTCGGTAGTTCTTGTTACTACTGCTAATTGCCTGTCGAAATTCTTTAGGTTTTCTTCAATCTCACTTAATTGCCTCGATTCTTCTTGGACCTTAGACATCGCTTCCATAAATTCTTTTTCCTGTGCTGAAAGTTGTAAATGCTTATCTCGTAAGTCTTCTATCGAAGATTTAACTTCAAGGTTGAGTGCTTCTTTAACTTTTAGCACTTGTCTCGCATTTTCCTTCATTTTAGGGTGATTCTCCAGATAGCCAGTACCCGTTTCTTCATAATCCTTTCGTTGGAGTTCAAGTTCGTTTAACTTTCTACGCAAGGAAGGAACCGAACCATAATTTTCTATAGCATCGATTTCGAAAAACTCCTTAATTGTAGCAATATCGTCGGCTATTGAATTTGATGAAGTGGTTTGATTTTCAGCGCTTATACGAACTTGGATTTGAAGGATCTGACGTAGCAAAGAGTTTATTTTTATCTGCTCTAATTTAGCACTCGTTATCTCTCCTTGATATTGTGATTTCCTGGTAGATGTGTTTGTTTTCTCATCTTCTAGAAAAGGTAAATCATATTTTTTCTTAAATCTTGATTGCTCATTCGAAATTCTTTCTTCTTCGGCAAGACTTTTTTCGAGCAATACCTCTAGCACACTGCGCACATTTTCAACCTGCTGGCTCTTTCTGCTATTATGAAGTTTTTCGTACTCAGTTTGAGCGACATCAGCAATAATTTGAGCACCTCTAGCCGATCTTGCCGTAGAAGATATCGTAAACCTAGGACGCCCCTCTGATGGAGGAGAAACTCCTATTGAATAAGAAACCGCAGATCCAACATCAACGGGTATCCCATCTTTTAAATAGGGTGAAAGTATGTGAGACTTCAACTGAGGATTATCCTTAATATGCTGAATGACATTAGCACGAAGATCTGAACTATTTAATCCATCTAAATGCTTGGCAACTAAGCCCTGAATATGCTGATCTCTATCGACTTTTTGCAGATTGAGAATAGCAGGTGGCGGAATGAGACGAAATGATGAGCTTGAACGATACAGTTCGATTCCTTGAGACTTTACATAAATGTATGCGAGCGCAACAGGAACTGAAAGAGTAATTGCCAATAGCCACCTATCCCGAAGGATAAGAAGGAAGTCTCCCACTCCCTTAACCCTAGTTGAGTTGTTTGGCTTATGATTTGTTTGTTCGTTAAATTCTTCCATCATAGTAATCTTTCAGGTACCTCAATTCTATCCCCTGGATAAATCCAAAACCGTTTAGCCTTTGAAGATGATCCAGAACTCATGGACTCTACATCTATCTCGTAGGTTTTAGATCCAGTTTGATTTCCCCTTTCATCAAAAAAGGTTCTAGTAACATAAACCCTGTTTTTTCGTGCTATATCACTGAACCCACCGGCTCTTGCAATCACTTCTACGATGTTCATTGCCTCAACTTCTGGTGGAAAGGCATAAGGACCCTTTCTGTTTACTGACCCCGTAAGAAATACGACTCTTTCAACATACTTGGTGATTCTGATTTTTACATCGGGCCGGGCAAAGATTTTTCTTTTGATGTACAACTCTTCAATATGTTCTTGTGCCTGCTTGAAGCTCTTCCCTACAACAAACACTTCACCAATGTGAGCAATTTCAATTTTGCCATCATTGGTTATCCTCCCTTCTGAAGTGCAATCTTGTTCTCCGCGCACTGTTATTTGAACCCGGTCTCCATACCTAAGTTTATAACCGGTTGGATCTTTAAGTACTGATGGATCATGGTGAAATGGTACTTGTCCAAAAGCGGATGGAATGACCCAAATAAAAATTATCTGCAGAAGCAAAAATAATGGTGATAAATTAGCCTTCATATTAATCTAAAACCTACCAGTGATTTGAGCATTCAAAAGGTGCCTATTGTATGTTCCTGATCCTTTATCCATAAGACTGAAATCATATCCGGCAGAAGAATTAAAAATTCTATTCAAGCGTTTACTTACCCCAAATCCAAAACCATAAGTGTCCATGGAACTACCCTCATTCACAGTCGCTGGAGATACCGTGTAATCGGTTGGGTATGTATATTCTGTTCGACTCAAACTCAAATAAGAATTACCGGTAAGAGATTCTGTAAATCGATGGGACAGCCCTGATCGAAAAGTTGTGCTAAAGGTTGAAAAGCCTTGTGCTGTTGGAGAAAAAGCCCGGCTTAATGAATAGTTGGATGATGTTTTAGTGTTATGTTTCCATTGCAGGGAAACGGATGTAATGATGTTGTCTTGATCACCTTGGCCTGCCTGTAAGTAGTTAATTTTACTGTACCCCAAGGATGTGCTACCGCTGAATTTCGATGACCATTCACCATCTGCACCAATTGTGATGGAATGGTTATGTGAATCTGTTAAATTCGAAACTCCTTGGGTATTGTAAGCTTTTGATTTAGAAAACGTATAGTTAGAGAAAAAATCTAGCTTCTCGGAATAAATGTAAAACGCTCGGAAATTAAGAGGTAAAGTAGAGAAATCTAAATTCGGGCGGTTCTGATCGTTGCTAGCCGATTGATAAAATCTATAGGAATATGAAGTTCCACCTCCTAATCCAAATTTTGGGCTATGATTATACCTTACATTAAGACCTGCTGTTAGGTAAGTGTAGGAAACTAAATTTTGATCTAAAACACTAGCACCAATTGATTGGCCAACATCAAATGTGGATTCAAATCTAATCTTGGCATTATTAGAAATACGTTTTTTTAGAGCCAAGGTATCATCAAAATCTATTTCTATTGAAGTCGTCGGAGCAATATAACTTTTATCGTTATTGAGAAAATAGTGCGAAATAGAAACTCCCGCAGAGCCCGATATTTTTAGTAATCCAAATTTGTTTGTATAATGTAATGCTGGTGAAAAAGTTAAAATCAGATCATTTTCACTTTTCATCTCACCCACTGGAACTTGCGCACTTCCAGGAGAATTCTTTATCGCGTTGAATTCATTCGTTGGAAGCATAAATACACGGGAATCGTAGGTTGCTTTCACAGATGCTGACGCGTCTAATTTACCATACTTACCCTCAACAATAGCTGTACAATCAGATGCGAAAATACAACCAACTAAAAGAAGGGTGGAAATTGAGGTAAGGTTCATGTTTGAACGACCTTACATTGAATTTCTCAATCCATTGCTTGTCAATCTAATGATAAAAATACAAAATATATACTGAGTAATGACAAACTTACACATTCTAAGTCTCAGTTATTTCATTTTTTTAAGCTGGGCTAAAGGAGGGTTAGCCGACGACTGGAGCAGAGATGTAAGGATTTTTCTGAGTTTAATAATTTTGATTTTGTTTTTGATCAAAAAATCCAAGTTCATTCTTTCCCAAAAGCTCTCTTTTTTTCCAATACTTTTTTCCGTAGGATTTTTCTTGGTCTGCTCTCTGAATTTGAATTCTGATAAGTTGGACGCTCAATTACTCAAAGAACTAGATTACAAAGAGAGAGTAGACCAATGTAATTCGCTATCGAAAGCTAGGGTAATTACTGAGGCGATCAGAATGGTAGAAAATACGACAAGAATCGACCCTTCAAAAGGGTTGACTTTGTTTTTGGACTTTAAAAATAGATACGAGGATAAGTTCGACCCTCTCAAAGATGATGATTTATGGTTGTTGATTAACGAAATTGAAAAGAAAATCACGAACAAAAGATTTAATTTTTTACCATCTTCAATAAATCTTAATTTCGATGATTACTTGGAGTTTTATTTCTTATTATTCCATATCGTACTAGGATATATTTTTTATTCAATCACATCAAGATACCCGAGATTATTTGAGACCACATGTATTGTGTTATTCCTTAATTGTGCATTACTTGCTATTATTGGCATAGTCCAAAAGATATACTATGTACCCAATGACCATGCCTTAGAAATTCTTGGCATCTGGAATACACCTGAGCCTAGATATTACTTTTCTACTTTTACTTATAAAAACCACTGGAGTACCTTTTGTTTGTGTTCTTTCCTCATTGGAATATGCGTTTGCGTTAACAAGTGGCGATTTCTTGGTCAGGACGCAAAACGTTCGCCTTTATTCTTAGGGACCCTGCTTTTAAATCTACCTATATTAGCCAGCATCCCCTACTCTGGGTCTAGGTCAGGATGCATACTACTCGCTATAATTTTAATTATATTTCTTGTGAGATATTTTTTTAGATTTAAGAAATATGAATTACAAAAAAGTCTACTTCTTTTCAGTATTATTATAACATCTTCAATGGCAATTATTCTGTTTAGTTTTTCAAAGAGTTCAACTTATTTAGAAATGAAAAAAAATAGTTTAACTCAGATTGAAAATGCACTAAACGGGAAGCCGCCATTAAGGATTTCCATCTGGAAAGATACCATTACACAGATCAGGGATAAACCGTGGTTAGGTCATGGATACAAAGGGTTCCAAACATTCAACCCAAAATATCAGTCAGAGATTGTCAGATTTGAGCGATCGAAGGGGCTTGCGAATGCACATCGTCCATACATTCCGTTAGTTGCACACGCACACAACGATGTATTGGAATGGATTTGTGATTACGGTTTAATAGGATTTTTTGTAATCATATTACCATTTGTAGTTACTCATTTCAGTTTAGCATTTCTGGTAAAATCAACTTCTCTAAATTTACTGCTACTCTCGTCTCTTCCCGTTTACATAATGAGTGTGATTGACTTTCCTACAAGAACCCCCGCTTGCTTGGCTCTTTTTTCCATAATCATTGGCCTAACTTTAGGATATTTTTCCAACAGAATCAAAAATTGGATTTGAGTTTGCCATACAGACACATTTGGAGGAATATTAAGAAGATGCCCCATCGATTGTTGCGTGATTTTTTTGTTTACACAGCGCTAGCTTTTTCAACTAGCGTCTTACTTGCTCAAGTAAGTCAATCTTCTGTTCAAAGTGCACTTCTCATCAGTTTAGATAGTTTTGGTGAAAACAGTTCAACTTCACCTCAAAGACGGTCATGGAGTGAAGCTACCATTGATGAAAAGAGGGCAGAACTCGGCACTGATGTTTTGCTCGGAATAGAGAACGAAAGGCAAAACAGTGCGTTCAAGGCAACCCATGGTAATATCTTTCCTAGCAATCAGGAATTAGTTTCATTATTAGACGAGGTTTTCCAAGATGATGTAACTCTACAAGATCTACAAAGCGCCATCGAATACCTTGTTAATAATGACTTCGGTTTAACGAAAGATTCACTTTTATCTGCTATAAAATCACTAATCCTTGCATACAATTCATCCCTACAAAGAAACCCAAATGCTTCTGCAGTTGATTCATACGACCAAGTTCCCCACATGTTGCTCAGATCCATCCTTCCAAAATCTCAAACTTTAGGTAGCACTGGACCTGCTTTGATTAGGGATCTCAGTCAACTTACAATGGAAGCGGTTCTTGAAGATCAACTCTCCGAGGATGTTGTAAACCAATTAGCTTCCGCATTCAGCGAAGAAGTATTTCTGCTGGTGAAAGATCCAATCTCTTTTTTCAATGCCCGAAATTCAATGACAACTGGGGAAGAAGTTAAAGATTTCCCCAATTTCGATAACACCGTGGACAACCCTGAAGATCTCCTACTCGAAATTGGGATTAGGCCAGGATTAAGTAATATAGAACCCGATAGGCTAACAGAAAATCAAGAGATGGATTATGGTGGATTAAGTGGTTTTGACCCGGACAAAACCGGTGTTTTTCAAGATTTAGCAATCGGTTTGACCCAAGGATACTTAAACCAGAAATCACTCAAAGGTAACCTTACAGAGCAAGACTTCATCCAACTCACTAAAGGCTTAGAAACCAACGCTCCCAGTACTCAAAACAATGGCATTGTGGAACCTTCAATTATTTCTTCTGTAGTGGATAGTTTATTAGATCAAATCCATGCATCCAATCTTACTGCGACAAACACCCCTGGAGATAATGGCATAAGCCTCTTTGCCTATGACATCCTCAAATCAATTTCTAATGGATTTCTTTTGTCCTCTTCGGTTGCATCATCCTCATCCGAAAATTATTTAGATTCAGGACTGCATATTAAAAGTGCTGAGCTTATGTCTAGAAACTTAAGTCAATCAGCGATTCTTCATTCAACACAGAAAGCGGAAGCGGATGAACAAGAATGGACGGTGAACCTATTAAATGCGGGAAGGATTAGCGAATCGATTGCACATGGTGCGGCTATGGGCAGCCAACTTGCGATGGTACAACCAAAATCCATGGATTATGGTGATAACTTTGAAGTTTTTACTAATAGTCGCAGAGAGATTGCAAAATCTGTTGCTAGAGGGGCTGCAAATGGTGCGGTTAATGCATCCTCATGGCTTAGCAGTTATTCATCTGAAAACAATGACATTGAGACTATTCTTACTGCCTCTGAGATTGAGGAAGTCTCTAGAGGGGCTGCACTCGGTGCAATGATTGGAAACACCGGACTGGCAGTCTACTACCCTACCGATCAACTTGTTCCAATTATTAACTTTACCGCACAAGGAGCTTCGTACGGCAGTACAAGTTCTACCAATCTTAGTGATGTCAAAAAAGATGGAACCGAAACCATTGATGTTTCAATTACCCGGGAAAGTGCTATTGGTTCATCAATGGGGGCTGCTTTCGAGCCGACTGTTCTTCTTCAATTGCGTCCTGATACTCGCACTAAAGACGCACAAACCATTAGCCATTTAGAAGCTGCATCCTTTGGATCTACCTACGGTGCAATATTGGGAATTCAAGCAAATCCTAAACCACCAACTCCAAATAACAAGTTGGGTACCGGGCAGGATGATCGTGTTATTGAACTCAAACAAGCAGCAAAGCAAGGATCCATCGAAGGCTCCCTTTCCGGAACTCAACTTGCACTTGGGCTTGAAGATACATCCCAAGAATCCCTTCAGTCAAAAGCTGAAATTCTTAAGGCGATAAATAAATCCAACGCAAATGCGGCTGCTAATTCTAACCAAAGCTCTTCTTTAAATTCATTACGAACAAGCTCAAGAGACATGTTACTTCTTATGAAAAAATTTGGAATCAACCCAAGATTCACCAATCCTGCTAAAATTTATAAAAGACCTGTTGTTGTCCAAGTTGATGAACCACCTATTGACGATGAACAGGAAGAAGCTTTTAAGGACGCATCTCCCCTTTAAATTAACTTATCTATGAAAAATCATTCAGACTTTGGTCTGATCGGCTTGGCGGTTATGGGACAAAACCTCGCCCTCAATATTGCGGATCATGGCTTCAAAATTTCAGTCTACAATCGCACTTTTACAAAGACTGAGAAATTTCTATCTAAAAACGATTACAGCGAAAATCTAGCTGGGTTTGAAAACCTTGAAGGCTTTGTTGGTTCGCTGCAAAAGCCCCGCAAAATTATTGTCATGGTGCAAGCAGGCAATGCAACAGATGCCGTTATTAATTCGCTTGTTCCTCTTTTAGATGAACAGGACATTATTATTGATGGTGGCAATGCCAAGTGGACAGATACGATAAGAAGGGAATCAGACCTTAATAACCAGAATATCCATTTTGTTGGATCAGGTGTAAGTGGTGGCGAAGAAGGTGCTCGCTTTGGTCCATCTTTAATGGCTGGAGGTTCCAAGTTTGCTTGGGAGCAAATTCAGGAAGCTTGGTTAGCTATCTCCGCAAAAGTAGACGCTCAGACAGGCAAACCCCTCATTGGAGCAAGCCAAGGAAAACCAATCTCTGGAGGCGTACCCTGTGCCGCTTATATTGGCGAGAATGGTGCGGGTCATTATGTAAAAATGGTTCACAACGGTATTGAATACGGCGACATGCAAATGATTTGTGAAGCCTACCACTTGATGAAAAACATTTTAGGTATGTCCGCAAAAGAAGTGGGGGAAACTTTTGAGATTTGGAACAATGGTGAACTTGACTCCTTTCTAATGGAAATTACTGCAGATGCCCTTCAACAAAAAGACCCAGTCACCGACGGTTACCTTGTGGACCATGTGCTAGATGCTGCGGGTCAAAAAGGTACTGGTAAATGGACCTCAGTAAATGCATTAGATATGGGCACGCCAGCACCAACAGTTGCTGAAGCAGTATTCGCCCGCTGTATGAGTGCCGTCAAAGAAGAGAGAGTGCATGCGAGCAAACTATTAAAAGGTCCCGATTCACCTAATATTGATCGGACAAATTTTTTAGAAGCTATTCGGGGTGCTTTGTATTGTTCAAAAATATGTTCCTATGCACAAGGTTTTCAGCTGATGCAGGCGGCTGCAAATGAATATAATTGGGTCCTAAATTTCGGTGAAATCGCTCAGATTTGGAGGGGTGGTTGCATCATCAGAGCAGCCTTTCTTCAAAAGATTACTGAAGCATATCAAAAAGACCCTTCATTGCCTAATTTACTTTTAGACAATTACTTCTGTGATTCCATAAGACGAGATCAATCGGATTGGCGAAGAGTGGTTTCAACTGCTGCCTTAGAGGGTGTTCCAACACCTACTTTTTCCTCTGCTCTCGCCTATTACGATTCATATAGGAGTGCAAGCTTACCCCAAAACCTCTTACAAATTCAGCGGGATTACTTTGGTGCACATACATACGAGAGAACAGATCAGCCTCGTGGCAATTTTTATCATACCGATTGGCTTGCCCCTGAGAGACCCCAATTCAAAGCTTAATCAAACCTAAAGACAGCCTGATTAACTGATGGTTAGTCAAGTGTTAGATATAAAGACCTCACTCTTTGATAATCAGATTCTTTATCAGTAGACTCCAATATGAAATCAAATTCGTGATCTCGCTCAAGTTCACTTTTAGCATTTTCTAGTCGAGTCTGTCTTTGTTGGGCGTCTTCGGTGGCACGCTTATGCATTCGTTTTTCGAGTTCTTTCAAACTTTTAGGTCGGATAAAAATTGTCTTCAAACACCCCCGAAGACTTTCGTTGATAGCACAAAAATTACGGAGACTTTCCGCCCCATTAACATCAATATTGAGAAGGATATTGACTCCCCTACTCTGGGCTTCCAGAACCGTTTTTTTTAAAACTCCGTATTTATTTCCATGAATGATTTCATGTTCCAAAAACTCACCTTGCTCTAGTTTTTGATCAAATTCTGATTTGCTAAGAAAATAATAGTCAACTCCTTCCTTCTCTCCAAATCTAGGCGGGCGAGTTGTTGCCGTGATTAATCGGCTTAGTGAATCTTTAAATTCATCAATTAAGCGTTCACACAATGTGGTTTTCCCGACAGCCGCAGGTCCTGAAATCGCCAAGATTAAACTCATGAAAGGACAACCAGTTTATTCAATATGTCAAAGATAAGATTGATATCAGTATTCCACAAAAGACGATGAACACACCTAGGGCTTCAAATCTTCCTGACTTTTCATTGAGCCATGTAATGCAGTCTCGCATCCTGTAAGGCCAAGCTCCGAAATAAAGTGCGAGAACTATTAGTAAATAAATTATCGTTACTAAAAAAAGCCGAGTGAATGCCTCCTGTAAAAACAAAGCGTCTAAAACCTCGCGAGAGAAAAGCAAAACTAACATAGCTAATCCTCGCACAGCCAAAAAGTCAGGTGTATATTTAAATGATAGTACTGCAACAACCACGGCAATTCCACCAATTAACAACTTATAACTCCCAAAGTCAGCTTCACCCAAATTTGCGATATGCCGCCATAAAAACCAAACTGTTGCAAGAGTAACAAGCCACAGGCTGCAATGATTTGATCTTGGGAATTCCAAAACATAAGAACGTAGATTAGATTTCGGAGCGTAAATTAATACACCGAACAAAATAAGTAAAATACCAGTTGCGATACTCGCAGCAAAAGTAGTCATTGTAACATTAATTTTTCTTTAGTGAGCTAATGCCCCCAATAGGCTCGATGATGTGGCTTCAGTCACCTTAATCATTCGTATTTTCCCTATTAAAGAGGCATCTCCTTTGAAGTTTATTTTTCGGAAGCATCGTGTTCTTCCCATTAGTTGCCCCCCACCCTTTCTGGCTATGCTCTCAATCAATACCTCAACCTTACTGCCAACAAGAGAAACATTAGATTCCAGGGATTGCTCGGCCAAAATTTGTAGCAGCTCTTGATTGCGATCCTCGAGCTCATTCTTGTCTACTTTACCTGCCATATGTACAGATGGTGTTCCAGACCGATCGCTGTATTTAAATATGAAACCCATTTCAAATCCAGCTTCGATAAACGCCTTTTTGGTAAGCTCGAAGTCTTCTCTCGTCTCACCGGGAAAACCAACGATCACATCAGTACTCAGCCTCATGCCTGGTACATTTTTCCGTAATTTTTTTACAATAGAAAGAAATTTTTCGATTCGATAAGGACGGTTCATCGCATCTAAAATACGATTCGAGCCACTTTGCATAGGTAAATGAGCGTACTTTCCCAGCTTGGGCAAACGAGAAAATGCCTCGATTAAGTCTTTACCAAAAGAAATAGGATGGGGAGATGTAAATCGAATTCGTTGGATGCTAGGAAGATGATGAATTTTTTCTAGGAGCTGGACAAATGGGGATTTTCCACCCACACGAGCAAACTGGCCCCTTCCATAAGCATTCACAATTTGTCCAAGCAAGGTTACCTCTTTAATTCCACCCTTAGCTAATTCCTCAATCTCTTCGAGGATTTCGTTCATGGGCCGATATCTTTCACTCCCTCGGGTTTTAGGTACAATACAAAAGGAACAATTCATGTTGCAACCTTGCATGATCGAAACAAAAGCAGAAGGCCCCATGCCCTCAGTAAAATGGTGTTTTATTTCATTTTGGGAACCAGTCTCTTCACCTAATTCAATCATTGGACGAGCCGTCGATGCATTTCTCAACAGATTGGATATGTTATGAAATTGTTGAGTACCAGCAACTAAACTAAGGCCCGGTAAATCTTTTAATAAACTTTCTCCTCGATTTTGCGCCATACATCCAATTACTCCTACCAATGGCTTTCCTTTCGAAGAAGACTGGCTCAACAGCCTAGATGCTTTTCCTATAGCTTTTTGCTCTGCTTTTTCACGAACGCTACATGTATTTAAGAGAACTACATCTGCACCTTTCTCTTCGCTGGTTATTTCATGCCCGTCCTCAATTAATTTACAGGCAACAGCATCTGAATCACGCTCATTCATCTGACAGCCATATGTTTTAATGAAGACTTTGCTCATGAAAAGAGTCTAAACTATAAGAAGCGTTTGGTCGGTCAATCGTGAACCCAATTACATACTTGGCTGAGATACTTGATCGTGCATGAGTTTAACATTTTTAGTCTGCCTCCATCAACATGACCATGCTCAAAAAGGATGACATTACAGCCTATCAATTGACCTACTTCCCAGTCGTGACAGCTATCTCCTACAAGGATAACTTCACTCTGATGAAAACCGAGTCGAGAGAGGTGATCCGAAGCTCTTTCGCTTTTTCCTTTCGCCTCGATATTGTTAGCCCCATCAATTTCTAAGAATAATGAATGAACACCAAAATGGTTCGTAAAAGACTCAACATCAGTTTGTTTACCCGCAGATAAAATCGAGTGTGATATGCCTTTTGAATTTAATTTCTTAAGAGTTTCTATCGCTCCAAAATGTAAATCACATTCTTTGTATCTAGTTCGATATTGTTGGATGTAAGTTTCATTAAGGCACTCATATTCGGTGCCATTACTAGGAAGTCCTAATGTTTTATAAAATTCATTAACGGGGAAAAAGAACTTTTGCTTATAATGACGAACCGAAATCTCTGAAATGTTACGAATGATTAGCTCTTGGTTCAAAATTTCTACGCATAAATCGACATCATCAACGAGCGTTCCGTTCCAGTCCCAAATAATATGCCTTATCATTTTAAATAGTTCAGTACAATGTACACGAATGTGTTGAAAATCTTAATGTTAATGAATTTAAGAAAAGAGATGAAAATAGTAAAAGGCAGGAAATGAGTTTGGCACTTATCGCTTCTACCCATAGCTGTCTTAGCAAAGCATCTAAATTTCTTGCGTTCAAGTGAGTATACAACAAATTGTTGAGAATTAATTATTAAATACCATGGCTAAGTCTACTGATAAAACTGCAAATAAAACAACATCTGACCTAGATCTCGCACTTCAAAGTATTAACAAAAAATTTGGCGAAGGTGCGCTTATGAAACTCGGAGACGCTACCAAAATGAATGTTTCAGTTATATCAACCGGATCACTAGCGGTTGATCTTTCTCTGGGTGTGGGCGGATTACCGAGAGGTCGAATTGTCGAGATTTATGGACCCGAATCATCAGGTAAAACAACTTTTTGCCTTAGTGTAATTGCAGAAGCTCAAAGAAAAGGAGGCAATGCAGTTTTTGTCGATGTAGAGCATGCACTTGATCCTCGATACGCAAAGATAGTTGGTGTGGATCTCGATAACCTTATGGTTTCCCAGCCAGAAAGTGGGGAGGATGCCCTCAATATTACTGAAACATTGATTCGATCGGGTTCGATCGATGTAATTGTACTTGATTCAGTTGCTGCACTTGTTTCCAGACAGGAACTTGACGGTCAAATGGGAGACACAACAGTCGGTCTACAGGCAAGAATGATGAGCCAGGCAATGAGGCGACTGACTGCGGCAATTTCCAAAACAAACTGTGTATGTATTTTCACAAACCAAATAAGAGAAAAAATTGGAGTAATGTTTGGCAGTCCTGAAACCACACCTGGTGGAAGAGCACTTAAATTCTTTTGTTCTGTCCGAATGGATATTAGGAGAATTGGCCAGATTAAAGAACCAGATGGAACGGTAACAGGCTCACGAACGAGATTAAAAATTGTTAAAAATAAAGTAGCTCCACCTTTTACTGCATGTGAATTTGATATTATGTATAATGAAGGTATCTCCAAAACGGGCTCGGTCATAGATCTTGGCATAGAACATAATATTCTGACAAAAAAGGGTGCATGGATATCATTTGATGGAGATCTCGTTGGTCAAGGAAGAGAAGCGGCAAAGCTCACCTTAGCTGAAAACCCAGAAATGTTTAAAAAAATTACATCTGCGATTATGGAGAAGGTTCAAGTAACTGTAGGATCTGTGCTTGCCCAAGTTGATCCAGAAGAAGAATAGAAAAGAAAGAATTCACCATTCCATTTGTGATGGAAACCATATTTGCACCGGCAACTCCTGTCGGTAAATCTGCCCTATCTGTAATCAGAACAAGTGGGCCACTTTCAATAAAAGTAAGTGAAGAAGCGTGTAATTTTCGGAATCCAAAGCCGAACCAGTCGAGGTTAGTTAACTACATTGCGCTCAATGGTAAATTAATCGATCAGATAGTCATCACTTACTATAAAAAGGGCCGATCTTACACGGGAGAAGAAGCTCTGGAAATTTCCTGCCATGGTAACCCTCTCATTGTAGATCTCATTTGTGAAGATTTAATGAATAGAGGTTGTAGGCTGGCATTGCCTGGTGAATTTACAAAGTTAGCTTTTTTAAATGGGAAAATAAACCTCACTGAAGCAGAATCGGTAGCACAAGTAATCTCTGCACATAGTATTCAGGCACTGGATGCTGCGAATAGAACAATACAAGGAGAATTATCCTCAACTTTAAAGAGTCTTCAAGAGGAACTTATTGAAATACAAGCACACATAGAGGCCTATATTGACTTCCCTGAAGATGACTTAGGTATCCCTGATCAAAGTGCTATCAGCGATAAAATAAACAACTTAATCAATCAACTCCAGATTTTGTTAAAACAAGCGAATAAAGTTGATTTATTGGAAAGAAATATTCGTGTGGTGCTTATAGGTCCTCCAAATGCAGGAAAGAGTAGCTTATTCAACCGGTTAATAGGAACTTCTCGTGCTCTTGTTCACGAAAATGCAGGAACCACAAGAGATTATCTTGAGAAAGAAATTAGAATAGGAAACCACACCATCACTTTGGTGGATACAGCTGGTATACACCAAACAAATAATGAAATTGAAAGTGCGGGCGTTAGATTATCATCAAAACAAGCTAATTTAGCTGACATCATCCTATGCATAGGAGACTGCACCCTACCCTACCCTAGTCAATTTTCCACAGATTTTAATAATTTAGTTAATCAAAAACCAGTGATATTCGTTGAGAATAAATCTGACCTAGGAATTAAGAAACAATATGAAATTCCCTTTAAGGTTTACTGTTCCAAGTTAGTAAGTTGCAAAACTGGTTTTGGTATAGAGGAACTGACAAACACCTTAGATGATTTAATCAAAGACACTTTTTCTAGTAGTGAAAATACACCATTTTATATAGGCAAAAGACTTAAAGGATTAACTCAAGACTGCCTCAAGAACCTTTTAGACTTTAAGGAACAACTTGAAACGAATACAGGTTTAGAAATTTTATCTCCAATTTTAAAATTTGCACGAGAAAACATTGATGAAATGATCGGCTATAAGACAAATGAAGATGTTCTAGATAAACTTTTCAATAATTTTTGTATAGGCAAGTAATGACCCTATTTCCAAATAATCAAAATGATCCTTATGATGTAATCGTATGCGGTGCAGGACATGCTGGCTGCGAAGCCAGTTTATCTGCTGCTAAACAAGGGGCAAAGGTCTTATTACTAACTGGTAATTTAGATACTATTGCACAGATGAGTTGTAATCCAGCAATTGGGGGCCAGGGTAAAGGTCAAATTGTTCGAGAAATTGATGCCTTAGGAGGCGAAATGGCGTTAAATACTGACCATTCAGCTATCCAATACAAACTTCTAAATACTTCAAAAGGCAAAGCAGTACAGGCACCCAGAGCACAATGTGATAAGAAAGCTTACCAATTAAGGATGAAACATGTCTTAGAGTTATGCCAAAATCTTACTATTTTTCAGGCTATGGTGAACGGGTTGATTGTTTGTGACTCAAAATGCACCGGTGTGGAAACATCAATGGGTTTAAATTTCTACGGTAAATCAATTGTTGTGACAACAGGTACCTTTCTACAAGCTTCTACACACATAGGTGAATCAAAATCTGAAGGTGGACGGTTAGGCGACCATGTAGCTAAAGGGCTTTCTTCCCACTTTGTCATGAACGGCATTCAGCTGAAAAGATTTAAGACAGGGACTCCGCCGAGGTTACTTGGTAAAACACTAAATTTATCTGAACTGGAAGTTCAATCTGGAGACAAAAACCCAACTAAGTTTGCATTCTATGACTCTAGACCTGAATGCGATGTGTTCCACGTGGAACATAACAAAAGATGGAAGCACGACAATTCCGTAGCTTTTGGCGAAAATCTTGTTAATTGCTATGTAACATCGACCACTTGCAAGACACATCAACTAATTAACGACAATTTAAATTTATCTCCGTTGTACAAGGGAGACATTGTCGGAACTGGTCCTAGGTATTGTCCAAGTATTGAAGATAAAGTCGTAAGATTCTCTTCTAAGGATTCTCACAAGATTCATCTTGAACCGGAAGGCATTAATACTGACGAATGGTATGTGAATGGGCTTTCAACTAGTTTACCGTTTCATATACAACAAGAAGTAATCAAGTCTATTCCTGGTTTAGAAAATGCAACGATCATCAGGCCTGCCTATGCAGTTGAGTATGATTACGCTCCTCCAACACAACTGAATAACAATCTTGAATCAAGACATGTGGACTCACTCTTTTTTGCGGGTCAAATTAATGGAACCTCTGGTTACGAAGAAGCAGCGGCACAAGGTCTTGTTGCAGGTATCAACGCCGCAAGAAAATCGCTTTGTAAATCCCCCCTTATCCTCGATCGTAGTGATGGTTACATCGGGGTCCTAATCGACGACCTTACCTCCAAGGGCGTAACCGAACCGTATCGCATGTTTACAAGCCGCGCAGAGCACAGACTTCTTTTTAACCACGGCAGCGCCGAATTTCGTTTCCTACAGAAATCACTGAAACACAACCTATTACCTTCATCTCGTATCAATAATATTACGACTCAAATTAAGTCTGTTGATGAATGGGTTCATAATTTGACTGATTTAAACTACGAGAAAGGTAAATCCTACTCACAGTATCTCAAATCTAATCCCAACACCTCCATAAAGTTCCCCGAGGATTTCACGCGGTTACCGAAATCTGTACAAGATGAGGTGATTTATCGCATTATTTATGACGGTTACCTTCAAAGAGAAACAAAAGCAGCACAACGATTACTGTCCGCAAATTTATTATCCATTCCATCTGATTTAAATTATAATGATTTACATGGCTTAAGAAACGAATCCAAAGAAAAACTTATCAATGCAAGACCAAGTACCCTTGGGCAGGCTAGTCGTATACCTGGCGTGAATCCTTCTGATGTCAGTATTCTTCACATTTATTTAAAGCGACAAAAACAATCTACTTCGGATCTTTCGTGAACAGTCGCAGATCCATGGGTGAGGATTGGTATCTTCAGCAAAGACTTAATCGAATTGATGGAGTAGGGGAGTATCTCAAACAACATATCATTCCAACTGCCCAACTTATGGGTGTGAATGAATTTTATCTCGAGATTGGATGCGGTCATGGCCATTGGCTCCATTCCTTTGCATCCCATGAACCTTCCAAATTATTTGTCGGAATTGACCTTATTTCTAAGCGTGTCCTAAAAGCCAACAATAAAAAATCTCTCAGTAACTTGAAAAACTTATATTTTTTAAAAGCTGAAGCATCAGAACTTCTTGATGCAATTAAAGGTAAATTGGAGGTTGCCTCTACTTTTGTCATGTTTCCTGACCCCTGGCCCAAAAAAAGACATTTTAAAAATCGTCTAATACAAAACGAATTTTTATTTCAGTTAGCCAAAACTTCGGTTCCTCATTCCTCTCTTTTTTTTAGAACTGATCACCCTGGGTATTTTGAATGGACATTGACTCATATTAACCAAAGTAAGTTATGGAATCTTAAGAATGATAGCTGGCCACATGAGGCTGCAAGTTTCTTTCAGAATTTATTTGATCAATCGTTTACCTGTTCAGGTACAAAGTTATGAATTCTACTTTCCTCTATTAGATTAGGTTAAAATATGCACTCATTGAACTCTCAATCCAAGATGCTAATTGACGAAAAAATTTTGCATGCTATAAGTTGTTCCTTTAAGTGAGAAGATTAGCCACATTAATTGTAAGCGTCCTGCCTGCCTCTTTTCTTCTGGGTGCAGGAGATGGTGTTAGGGTAACTGCAGATCGAGTATTCTCAATTGGAGAATTTCCAATTTCCAATTCAATGATCACAAGCTGGGTAGTTTCTATACTTCTAGTAGTTTTTGTAAAATTGCTTGTCGGAAAACCTCAATTAGTTCCGGCGAGAGGTCAATTAATACTTGAATCGGTTATTGGAGGGATTCGTAGCATTATTGAGCCTATCGTAGGCAAGAAAGTCTTTTTCCCTTCTTTTTGGCTATTGAGCGGGCTTTTCTTCTTTATTTTGATTCAAAACTGGAGTGGGTTACTCCCAGGTGTAGGTACTGTAGGCTACGGTCATTTTGCCGATGATCACTTCACGGTGAGCAAGCCCCTTATTAGACCGGGCAATGCTGACCTCAACATGACTCTTGCTCTTGCACTTGTTGCAAATTTATTCTGGATATATTTCATAGTTAAATATGCCGGTATTAAAGCTATTATCAAAGACTGGTTTGGTAACAAAGCAGAGAAGTCAGAGGTAAGCTCTTCAATTTTTGCTTTTCTAGGCATTATTTTTCTTGCTGTAGGTTTTATCGAAGTTGTTTCGATATTGTTTCGGCCGGTTTCACTTACTTTTCGATTGTTTGGAAATGTTTTTGGAGGTGAAAGCTTGCTACACAGTATGTTTTATCTTGTACCCCAATTGAAATGGATACTACCCGTTCCCTTTTATTTTATGGAAGTATTGATTGGTTTAGTACAAGCTCTTGTCTTCATGCTTCTCATCTCTGTCTACATAGGCTTAATCTGTAATCACGACGAAGGAGATCACCACTAATTTCTGTATGTGACTATGACGAATCGTAGGCATACACTTTACTAATTAAACAACTCAACATTATATAAAAAATGATAGAAGTACTCGCACAAGCATCTGAACAAGCATCAGGAATCACTGGAAGTATCCAATCAGCACTTGGCTGTCTTGGTGCCGCAATCGGGGTAGGTATTGTCGGTATGAAAGCCGTTGAAGCCGTGGGGCGTAATCCTGATGCATCAGGTGCAATTCTTGTTCAATCCATTATTGGTATGGCACTCGCTGAAGCTGTAGCTTTTTATTCTTTATTTCTCTAATAAAGAGTTATTCAACTGCCCGTATCCTCCATGATCGTTCTAGCCAGTCTAGCTGATACTGCTCAAGGCATCGTTGAAACCTTTGGTATCGATTGGCCTATGCTGATCGCCCAAGCTATCAACTTTTTGATTGTTGCCTTTGTTATTTGGAAGTTTGCTTTTAAAAACATCCTCTCAACCATTAAAGAACGAGAGAAACAAATCGCAGATTCCTTAAGCAATGCCGATAAAATAAAGTTGGAATTAGAGGAAACTGAAAAACAACAACAGGAAACCCTTCAAGAGGCTTCCCTTGCAGCCAAAAAAACCATATCTACCGCACAGGAGCAGGCTAAGGCTTTCATTGAGGCACAAAAAGAGGATGCCCGCAAACAGGCTGAAGAAATTATTACGAAAGCAAAAGTTGCTATGGAACAGGAAAGAGAGCGTGTTCTTAGCGAAGCTAGAGAAGAAATTGCATCTTTGGTAGTTCTTACCACTGCCAAAGTTTTGTCCAAAGAATTATCCGTCGAAGAAAAGGAACAATTTTCTTCTCGTGCGACTGAAGAGCTTCAACTTTCTTCATAAATTACAACTATGCCTTCCAAAATCACTAATTTTGTTCATGAACTAATTAATAGTTCAACTGACGAAAATGGTGTTGTTGTTGAGTCACTTGTTGAGGAGGTTTTATCTGGCTTACGGGAATCTAATATCCCTAAACATCGCCAAATCCTCAAAGAGTACCTCGCTGAAATTGAAAAAAATCTTCACCAACAACTTGTTGAAATCGAACTCGGATCGGAACTGAATCAATCTCTAATCTCGGCATTTCAGGATAAAATTTCCTCATTTTCCTCGAATACTATCAATTTTAAGGTATCGACGAACAAAAACCTTATCGCTGGGTATCGGGTGAGAATAGTCGACGATGTTTTTGAAGATTCAATTCAATCCAGATTATCCAAGTTGTCCCAATCCTTTACATCTTAACTATCACAACTTCTCACCATGAGTTCCATAACTGATCTAATTCGAAAAGAAATAGAAAATCTTTCGACCGATGCCACCCGTACAAATGTTGGTAAAATAACTACCCTTGCAGATGGAGTCGCACGGGTGGACGGGCTTTCCAAGGTGATGTACAACGAAATGATTGAATTTCCAAACAATGTTCTGGGAATTGCCTTGAATCTCGAAGAAGATTCGGTCGGGTGTGTTTTGCTTGGAGATGTAAGTTCCTTGAAAGAAGGTGACGAAGCACGCACCACCGGAAAACTCCTCTCTGTCCCGGTTGGCAAAGAACTCCTTGGTCGTGTTGTAGATGCGGTAGGACGACCCATGGATGGCAAAGGTGCCATAAATGCAGATCAATCTCTTCCTGTTGAAAGAATCGCTCCCGGTATCATTCCTAGAAAATCTGTCGATCAACCCCTACAAACTGGAATCATGGCGGTTGATTCGATGGTTCCAATTGGAAGAGGGCAACGTGAGTTAATTATCGGGGATCGCTCCACTGGAAAAACCACCATTGCGATTGATACCATTATTAATCAAGCGAAGATCAATAAGCAGGGCGAGCAATCAGGAGATACTAACTTTAGACCTGTTTACTGTATCTATGTGGCTGTGGGCCAAAAAAATGCAAATGTTGCACGGACAATCAAAACACTAGAGGAAAGTGGTGCCATGGAGTATGTGACCATTGTGTCCGCTCCCGCTGCTGATAATCCTGCCAATCAATACCTCGCTCCTTACGCTGGTTGTGCGATGGGAGAATGGTACATGGAAAATGGAATGGATGCGCTCATTGTGTATGACGACTTATCAAAACATGCAGTTGCGTACCGTCAAATTTCTTTAATTTTGAAAAGACCTTCTGGTCGTGAAGCTTACCCCGGAGATGTTTTCTACCTACATTCCAGACTTCTTGAAAGATCGGCACGGTTAAAAGAAGATTGCGGCAATGGTTCTTTGACCGCACTTCCTATCATCGAAACTCAAATGGGGGATGTTTCTGGATATATTCCAACCAATGTTATTTCAATTACAGATGGACAGATCTTTCTAGAGGGAGATCTATTTAACAAAGGTATTCGCCCCGCCGTTTCAGTTGGGTTATCAGTTTCTAGAGTCGGGTCTGCCGCTCAAATTAAAGCCTATAAAAAAGTGGCTGGTAAAGTAAAACTTGAACTTGCCCAATTCCGTGAACTTGCCGCATTCTCTCAATTTGAATCTGATTTAGATGCCACCACCAAGGCTAGTTTAGATCGTGGTGCCCGTATTGTTGAACTTTTCAAGCAAACGGCTTCTAATCCAATTGCTGTTGAAGTACAAACCTCTCTGATGTGGGCCATGCAAAACAACTTTTTTGATTCTATAGATGTTGAAGATGTTAATCGTGCAGCACAAAGTTTGCGTGAGTACATGGAGACACAGGGTAAAGAAGCGTGTGATTTGATCTATTCCACTGGAAAACTTGAAGAGGAGACTGAACAGAAACTCCGTAGCTCGGTTGAAGACTGGAAAAGAACCTTTTCCTGATCCTTTGTTCCTTTCCTTTATCCTTACACTCTAACTCTCAGCTATGGCTAACACTCGTGACATCAGATTACGGATCAAGGGAGTAAAAAGTACCCGCCAAATCACACGTGCCATGCAAATGGTTGCTACATCCAAAATGAAGAAGGCACAGGATACGGCTAAAAGCGGTCGCCCATATGCTATGCTTCTTGCAGATGTTATCGTGTCCGTGGCCGATGAATTCGAAGAAATTACCCATAAATACTTTAATGATCGTCCCGTTAGACATCGTGGGATTTTAGTGATCGGTACAGATAAAGGACTTTGTGGTGCCCTCAATTCTAATCTTTTCCGTAAACTTTCCGACATCGACTCTTCAGCTAAGTTTGTTTCGGTAGGAAAGCGGGCAACTCAATTTCTTTCGCGCACTCATCGGGATCTACTTGCAGACTTTAGCTTGCCCGACAAGCCACGTTATTCGGATATCAAACCGATCATTGAATTTCTCCTTCGAGCCTACGGAGACGACCAGATAGATACTATCGAAGTTTTGCACACAGGTTTTATAAACACTTTGCGTCAAGAACCCGAGCTTGTTCGTTTGTTTCCATTGAACGATCTCGACGAAATGAGCCAAAAGCTCCACGATCGCTTTGGGATTAAAGACCATCAGGTGCCCAAAGATAACCGCGAAATCCTTATCGAAAATCGTGATGATGTTTTAGCTGAATTAGGCACCCTTTATCTAAAGCAACAAATCCACCAAATGGTTATGGAATCCCAAGCCTCCGAGCATAGTGCTCGTATGGTCGCAATGAAAACTGCTACTGATAATGCAGGTAATCTTCTTAGTGACCTTACACTTCAGTATAACCGCGCAAGGCAAGCTGCAATCACTCAGGAAATTCTAGAAATTTCTGCCGCCACTCTTTCTAACTAAAAAACCTACTTTCATATTTTTTACCATGGAACAGAACAATTCGAACTCAACCCAAGGAAAAATCGTTCAAGTCATCGGAGCTGTCGTCGACGCCGAATTCCCTTCAGATGGGATGCCAAAGATCTATGATGCCCTTGAGGTAACTTATAAATTGGATGATTCCAGTGACGCTAAGCTCGTATTGGAAACGCAGCAGCACCTCGGTGAAAATCGTGTTCGTGCCGTGGCTATGTCGTCCACTGAGGGATTAGTTCGTGGTATGGATATACTAAACACCGCCAACCCGATCTCCGTTCCTGTCGGAGAGAAAGTACTTGGGAGAATCTTCAATGTAACTGGGGATACCGTTGATAACAAAGGAGAATGTGGGCATAAGGAAACTCGTCCAATTCACCGATTGGCTCCGACCTTGGTTGATCAGGATACTGAAGCTAATATTCTTGAAACAGGAATTAAGGTAATTGACCTCATCTGTCCTTTCATCAAAGGAGGCAAAGTTGGTGCATTCGGTGGTGCGGGTGTTGGTAAAACTGTAGTTATCATGGAGTTGATTAACAACATTGCCAAAGCACATGGTGGTTATTCCGTATTTGCTGGGGTAGGGGAGCGTTCTCGCGAAGGTAATGACCTTTACCAAGAAATGTCCGAAGCTGGCGTCATTAACCAAGATGATATCTCTAAATCCAAAGTCGCCTTGGTGTACGGACAAATGAATGAGCCACCAGGAGCCCGTATGCGGGTTGCTCTTTCTGGCCTGACTATGGCCGAATATTTCCGTGACGAAATGGGGCAGGATGTTTTACTTTTTGTAGACAACATCTTTCGCTTCTCCCAAGCTGGGTCTGAGGTATCTGCTCTTTTAGGCAGATCTCCATCTGCAGTTGGATATCAGCCCACACTTGCCGAAGAAATGGGTATCTTGCAGGAACGTATAACTTCCACTAAAAAAGGTTCTATCACTTCTTTCCAAGCCGTATATGTGCCCGCAGACGACTTAACTGACCCTGCTCCCGCAAATACCTTTGCCCACCTTGACTCCACCATCGTTCTAGAACGTTCAATTGCTGAACTTGGTATTTACCCAGCGGTGGACCCTCTTGCATCAGTTTCTAATGCCTTATCTCCTGATATTGTAGGCGAAGAACACTTTAAAGTTGCCCGTGGCGTTCAGGAAGTTCTCCAAGCTTACAAGGACTTGCAAGACATTATTGCTATTCTGGGTCTAGATGAATTATCTCCTGAACAAAAACAAACTGTCTTCCGGGCCAGAAAGATTCAAAAGTTTCTTTCCCAACCGTTCCATGTGGCTGAGGTTTTCACTGGGGTATCTGGAGAGTATGTTTCGGTTAAAGATACCATACGAGGTTTTAAGATGATATTGGATGGTGAATTGGATGAAGTTGCAGAGAATGATTTCTACATGAAAGGTGGAATTGATTCAGTAATTGGTGGAGATAATTCCTAATTTTCACTAATCACACACTATGTCCCTAATACTTGAAATCGTCACTCCAGACGATAAAATCTACTCTGAGGAGATTGATCATGTGGTCGTTCCAACGGCTAATGGTAAGATTGATGTATTACCCAACCATGTGCCCATTATCGATAAATTAGTGGCTGGTGATCTTAAAGTTCAAAAAGAAGGAAAGACTGAATTTTTAGCAGTTAATTCTGGCTTTATTGAGGTTTATTCTGACAAGGTTTCAATCCTTACAGACGAAGCAATCAAGATCGGCGATCAGGACGATTCCGCAATTGAAGAAGCAGTCCAGCGTGCACAAGACGCCCTCAATGAAGGTAAAAAAAGCAATTTAGATCATGCAGCAATCCAAAAACTTGAGGCTGCTGCCCGTTTTGCCTTAGCTCAACAGATAGCTAAAGGGAAATCCAAGTAACTGAAATGGTGGGCCCTGTCGGACTTGAACCGACGACCTGCCGATTATGAGTCGGATGCTCTAACCAACTGAGCTAAGGGCCCGAAAATATTTATTATTACAATATTTGTTTCCCGTGACAAGTTTGATATCACCTCGAACTTCAATTGACCCAATACTTTCACGCGGCCAAAAGTTGTTTCTCGGCATAAGGGGACAACAAGAGTCGATCTCTCTTGCGGCGTGCATCAAGCACACAGTTAGTTCTTAAAGACTTTCGCCTCCTTTCTGAAGTTACCGGGGTAGGGTAGACGGTGTAATGGAGCCACCAAGTGCCATTATTATTCCAAAGGTGGTGATTGGGATTTGTTTTATCTACTCGTATTGCGAGTTCCTCTGAGGAATGGAATTGTTTTATTTTCATAGTACGTATTGGGTTGATACGCACTTTGTTCAAATTGGAAAATTCGAACAGAGCGCAGGTTTCGGTTTGGGTTAAGAACCGCACATCCGGGTCAATGACCTTTGAACCACCGTGACCGCTCAAAACGCTCGGTTGGTTGACGAATAAAACGTCTTCTATGGATGTACTTGGGTTAAATTAAATAAAGAACAGCCTGCTATTATCTATACTAGCATTATGAAATCAACTTTATACTGTGTCATAGATGATGCCATGGGTGGCTTTGGACTGTTTTCGGAGATTCAACTCAAGCTCATCTTTTAAGCAAGTTATTGAATAACTTCTTGGCCGCGTCTTGGAGATTTTCCTCCTCTGCCTCTTTCTGGTTGGGGTATTCCTCTGTTGTTTTTGGGGTTTCGGACTGAAGGGGTAGTAAGCCCTGCAAAAGCCCTCCTATCCGTTTCGTATCTAGGGATTTTTGCCCCACACCCCCTGGAATAAGATCTTGCAAGCTCTCATCAAGTAGATTTCCGGGTAGGTTTCCTCCAATCTGTTTTTGGATTTCTGAAGTGATTTTTTTTTGGAGAACACTTTTACCTGCTTCGAGAAGAAAGCTGGAAAAGACTTGGGTGTCCACCTTGACCCTCGGATTATCCAGCGGGCCCAGAATGTTTATCGGGAGTCCCAGTGAGTCCAGTTGAGTTTGCCCAAGTTTAGGGAT
>Ga0181558_10000581_pt1 | contig 33990 bp, 38 predicted proteins | sample 011ome_22_FD_133754 | JGI IMG/M metagenome (GOLD analysis project Ga0181558, IMG submission 133754) | Coastal salt marsh microbial communities from the Groves Creek Marsh, Skidaway Island, Georgia - 011507BT metaG (megahit assembly) | ecosystem: Environmental > Aquatic > Marine > Intertidal... | reverse complement strand
CGCTTTCGCGAATCAGAAGGCAATGTGTGAAACGGAGGTGCGATTAAATAACAAAATGCCTTTTTATTCGAGCGTCCGACACGCCCTCTCATTTGATGTAAATCACTTAAACCGAAGTTTTGAGCGTTATTAATGATGATGGTATTGGCATTAGAAACATCAATCCCTGATTCAATAATTGTTGTAGCCACGAGTACATCATATTCGTGATCAACGAAGCCTGCCATGAGCTGCTCTAGTTTTTTTCCGTCCAATTGTCCGTGGCCAATAGCAACCCGAATACCTGGGCATAAACGTTGTATCATACCACCTACCTCATGGATGTTTTGTACCCGATTGTGTACAAAAAATACCTGACCACCTCTTTGTGTTTCATAGGTAATAGCGTCGCGAATGCGTTCTTCGCTGAATGTTATGACCTCCGTCTCTACCGGTTGTCTATTCGGTGGAGGAGTATTGATAACGGAAAGATCTCTTGCGCCCATCAATGAAAATTGTAAGGTTCTAGGGATAGGAGTTGCGGTTAATGTCAGCGTATCTACTGAAGCCTTAAAAAGTTTCAATTTATCCTTTACACCTACGCCAAATTTTTGCTCTTCGTCAATAATAATCAATCCAAGATCATTGAACTTAACTCCTTTACCAACTAATGCATGCGTCCCAATAATGATATCAATTTTTCCTTCTTCTAGATTTTTCAGCGTCTCTTTGGTTTGGGCCGTAGATTTGAATCGGTTGATATAATCAACTGTGCACGGCATGTCGCCAAGTCTTTCCTTAAATGTCTTATAATGTTGTAAAGCCAGAATCGTGGTAGGCACTAAGACGGCAACTTGTTTACTATCGGCAACTGCTTTGAATGCAGCCCGAATCGCGACTTCTGTTTTACCAAAACCGACATCCCCACATACCAAACGGTCCATGGGGTTCTCTGACTCCATGTCTTTTTTAACCGCTTGTGTCGCTTTTAATTGATCCGGCGTATCCTCATAGATAAAAGAGGCCTCTAATTCATTTTGTAAATAGGTGTCGGGAGAAAATCCAAAACCAACAGCCTGTTTCCGTTTAGCATATAACTGGATCAAATCATAGGCAATCTCTTTGATGCGCGATTTGGTTTTTTGCTTTTTCTTACTCCAGGCCTGCGTGCCGATTTTGTTCATTTTGGGCTGCGTGCCCTCTTTGCCTGTATATTTTGCAATGCGATGTAAAGAATGAATTGAAACGTACAAGACATCATTGTCCTTGTAAATTAATCGAATGGCTTCTTGCGGTTTTCCGTTGACATCAATAATCTCTAAACCCGAAAATTTACCGATTCCATGATCAATATGCGTCACAAAATCACCCTTTTGAAGGTTGTAAATTTCTTTTAAGGTGAGTGCTTGTTGGTTTTTTTTAAATCCGTCTTTGAGCCGAAAGCGGTGATACCGCTCGAATATTTGATGGTCCGTATAACAGGCGAATTTTTGTTCATTATCGATAAATCCTTCATGCAAAGCAAAGGATAAAGTAACAAACTGTATACTGGTGTTGAGGTCTTCAAATATGCTGTACAATCGCTCCACCTGTTTGGCTTGACTACTGACAATCATATTCGTATAACCCAATTTTTCGTTTTGTTTTAAATTCTCAATCAGTAATTCAAAATTCTTATTAAAACGAGGTTGAAGTCCCATGTTAAAATGGAAATTATTGTCCTCATAAAAAGGGCGTTCTCCGAATTCAATAACCGACTTTTCGTGGACTTGCTTAACAAAAGATTGTTTTGACAAGTATAAGTCAACAGGAGGTGTATGTTTAACTGGTGACTCAGGGAGATTGTTGAAGATGTCTAAAGCTTTATTGTAAGCCTTATCCAACTCCTCACCTATCAGCATGAAGTCCTTGATCCAGATATTTGTTTGACTAGGCAAAAACTTAATTAAGTCTTCCCTAACCTCCTCCGTTATATGCTTTTGAATATTCGGTACAACCGTTAATCGTGACATGGTTTTAACGGACAATTGATTGACAGGATTAAACGTCTTAATGCTGTCAACTTCATCACCAAAGAACTCTACCCGGTAAGGCATGTCATTTGAAAATGAGAAAATATCAATGATTCCACCACGTACAGCAAATTGGCCAGGTTCGTAGACAAAATCTACTTTTTCAAACTCATACTCAATCAATAATTCATTGATAAAATCAACTGAATATTCGACTCCTTTTTTTATTTCAAGAATCTTTTCAGCAAACTGTTTTTTGGTAACAATCTTTTCTGAAAGTGCCTCAGGATAGGTAACGATAGTTACTGGATTACCTCGATTGATGCGTTCCAAAACCTCTGCTCTGGCCACAACGCTCGCGTTATCCGTGCTCTCTAACTGATAAGGACGTTTATAACTATGAGGAAAGAACAAAATATTAGAAGCCGTCTTGTTGAGGTTTTCTAAATCATTTAGAAAAAACGCCGCTTCTTCTTTCTCTCCAAGTATAAAAAGATGATTTCCCGAACGATTTTTTATAATCGCATCCGCCATCACTGCAGCCGAAGACCCTAAGAGTCCTTTTAATTGAATTTTCTGATCCGCCTCCTGCAGTAAGGACGCAATTTCTTGGATTTTATCGGAGGTTTGATAGGCCTTTTTGAAATCATCAACGGTCATGCCACAAAGTTAACCTGAATAATTTAAAATACCTCAAAATCTCAACACTCAGCCTAGGGATTTGTCCGATAAATGGATTATAAAAATGAGAATAGGAAATGGGAGGCCGCTTCAAAAGTGATCCTCCCATCTAAGATATTAGTTTTTATTTATCACGTTATTACTCCATCTAACTGCTGACTTGCCAACCTCTTCGTTATAAAGGTCAAATATTTTCTGATAGTCGTGCGCAGCGAATATATCCCATGCATCTTGCATGCTACCCAATTTTGTGGAATTATGATCAGTTTCTGGATAGGTCATTAATTGCGCATGATCAGGATGAAAATAATTAACGGTTTTTACTATTTGTTCATGATCATATCTGAAAAACCAAACCTAAGTATTGCCATCACGATGGCTTAATCGTAGGCATTGGACCTTTCGCTGAATTGAATATTTCAGATGATACTGAAATCATTGATGGAACAGTGGTGTGGTCGAAAAAATAGGATGATATGAAGAAAGTGACTTTTGGGATTATGCTCTCCTTTCTTTTTCTTGGTGCCATCCTAGGTTGTATAACGGAGAAGAATTTCAGCAATAATCAGTACCAAACAGAAATAGGAACAATAATAGTAGACCCAACGATAGCTGTTACCAGTTTTATTGCGTGCAATGAATTGGAGATTCTACCTAGTTTTGCTACCCCGTCTATAGCGACCAAATAAAAGAAAAGATTGATGAAATGTAATTATTGTTAAATAACTAACTCAGAGGAGACAATAAAATGGCTGTCATATTGAAAATATCCTAGGTGTTTTTACCGAATAATAATTAAACCCTACTCAATAGTAATTATTTTCTTTAAAAAATCTGCGTTAGACCCAACTTGCACTCAAAATTAAAATGTTATGAAATATTTTTTGAGTTTGTTGGTTGTTCTAATGGTAAATTACAACTACGCACAGTGGGAGCAAAAAGGGCAAAAATTTGAAGGTGAAAAAACCGAAGATCTGGCAGGTTACGGAGTGGCCATGGATAGTTCTGGATTAGTGATGGCCTATTCCGAAGTTGGTTATGATAATGATCAAATCAAAAATGTAAGACGTGTAATCGTCAGAAAATACGACCAGAAAAAAGAAAAGTGGTATCAAATGGGGAATGACCTTGGTGTCGAAGTGTTCGGACATGAAGGAAGTCGATTTGGTTCTTCAGTTAGTATAAATGCAACAGGAAATACGATCGCGGTAAGCGCACCTTATTTCGGAGCATCGAATGGAGTCGTTTTTATCTATAAATGGAACGAGAATAACTTCGATTGGGATATGATTATCGGTGGTGCCCCTTTCAGTGAAGACAATGGAGAAAATAAAGCAGGCGCAGTGACTGTTTATAAAAATCAGGGACTTTTTCTTCTAAACACACCGCGCATGGTGATGAATGACCAGGAGGAATAAATCTGAGGTTAAGTAGATCAGGAAGTATTTCAATATTATATATACCCAAAACCCATGAAATGAAACGAGGGAGTCGAAAGGCTTCCTCGTTTTTTTATAATCAACGATTAAATGCAAAAAGCATTTATTAAAGGCAGAATAGTCGAGATGGATGCACGTATTGTAACTTTTTTCTTTCAACGATATGGTCGTAAAAAAGAGTGTTAAGGGCGCATCATACGCATAGTTATCAGTCAAAAAACGGTTAAATATAAAGCTAAAAATACCGAATAGTAAAAATGGCCTAACCAATGAATCTATATTTTCTTTATGATTAAACAGTAGCTAACGCAACCTCAAAATCAGGATCCTGTCCTATTTCAGGAACTTGCTCTGTATAAATGATGTTGCCTTCTTCATCAACGACGATAATAACTCGCGAATGAAGATTTGCAAATGCACCAGATTCAATTTCTAAGCCATAATCCTTACCGAATTTTCCTGTTTGGAAATCAGAAAGCATAACAACATTTTCGATTCCTTCAGCGCCACAAAAACGCGCTTGTGCAAACGGGAGGTCTCGAGAGATGCATAAAACTGTAGTGTTTTCTAGTTGAGCAGCCTTTTCATTAAAGTGACGAACCGATGCAGCGCAAACGCCAGTGTCCACACTGGGGAAAATATTCAAAATGAGTTTTCGACCTTTGAAGTCATTTAAACTAATATCTTTTAGTTCTACTGATTTTAAAGTAAATGATGGAGCTGATGTTCCAGTTGCAGGTACTGTTCCGTTCGTTGTTATTGCGTTTCCGCCTAAAGTAATATTTGCCATGTTTTGATTTTAGGTTAGAGACTAGTAACAGGCAAGTCGGAATAATGTTCTATCCTTTTTCCGAGATCAACGATTCAATTTTGTCAACCATTGCGGTGTTCCCTGTAAAATAAGGCGCGCGCTGATGTAAGTCTGTCGGTTCGATTTCCATGATGCGCTGTCTGCCATCGGATGCTTTTCCACCTGCTTGTTCAGCAATAAAGGCCAGCGGATTACATTCATATAAGAGGCGTAATTTTCCATTTGGAGATTGATCAGTTGCAGGATATAAATAAACGCCCCCTTTAATGAGATTTCGGTGAAAGTCGGCCACTAAAGAGCCAATGTATCTTCCAGTATAAGGTCGGTTTTCATTAGGTTCAATTCCTTGAGCGAACTTAATGTACTCTTGAATACCTTTTGAGCTGCGAAAGAAATTCCCTTCATTCATGGAGTAGATTTTACCGTTGGCAGGAAACTGCATATTGCGATGTGACAAAACAAAAACGCCGATGCCTGGATCGTAGGTAAAGCCATTTACGCCATTTCCTGTCGTGTAAACCAGCATAGTTGATGAACCATAAATAACATAACCAGCCGCAACTTGCTCTGTTCCTTTTTGAAGGAAATCGGCATCCGTTACAGGTGTTCCAACTGGGGATACTCGTTTGTAAATGCTAAAGATCGTTCCAATAGAAACGTTAACATCAATATTAGATGATCCATCTAATGGATCAATAGCAACAATGTAAGAGCCACTTTCGTTTAATGTGATATGTTCGTCATTCTCTTCAGAAGCAATGCCACAAACAACCTTTCTTTGACGCAATGCTTTGATGAATTGAATATTCGCATACACATCTAGTTTTTGTTGTGCCTCACCTTGAATATTTTCAGAACCCGCTGAACCTACGATATAAGATAATAAACCAGCTTTATTTACTTTTTGACTTACAATTTTAGAGGCCAACCTGATCGCACTTAATAAACGAGAAAACTCACCACTTGAGCCCGGAAAATCCTGTTGACGTTCAATAATAAATTCTCCTAATGTCGTGACGTTTTCCATCTCTCGTAGTTTTCGTTATAACGCTGCAAATAACGCTAATTTTTAAGATATTACCAATTGATTTTGTACCTTTGTACACACAGACAGACATTATGCGCAGAAAGATTTATCTATCAGTCTTGTTTCTCTTTTTTCTCAATGACCTTTTTAGTCAATGCGCAATGTGTAAGGCAGTGGCTGAAGAAGTAGCAGAAGAAGAGGGGAGTACCATCAATACTGGTATACTTTATATCATGGTGATTCCTTATATCATCTTATTTATTGCTTTCCGTAAAAAGATATTTGGCTTCTTACGCGATTTGAAAAAAGCTGGGGTACCGCATTAGATCTAGTTGTCCAGGAACTTCATAAGGATTTATAGACTTTTAATCCAGAATACTGATTCATTAAGGTTTTAATATATTTGTTATCTGACCTTTTATACAGCGACCATTGCATAAGGTGGGTTTCTCATTCAATATTATAATAGCAAATAAAAAACCTCTCCGCACAAAAGTACAGAGAGGTTCCCTTTATCAATGTTGTGTATTTCCTATTTGAGTTGGTTCGGGTCGTTTTCAGCTGCTTTGTTGAACTGTACCTGACGGTACATCCAATATCCAGCAAGAGCAAACCCTAGAAGGAGTGATCCCATCCAAAACAATTCCCCAGTTGGTTCCAATGTGTTCTGGAATAACCAGTAGAATAAATCTTTTAACCCGAGGAAGACATCAGTAGAACTCATAATTATCAATTTATGACAACAAATGTAATAAATAAATTACATTAAATTTAGCCCGTGCTGGTAAATTTATACAAATCGAAATCTCCTGCTGCTGTTGTCAGTCTGCCAATTCTAATTGCTGTCATGGGCCTTTCTATTTTTTTGTTGCCTGACAGCGGCTTGAAGAATACATTTTTATGGCAAGATTCCTTTGTTGATTATATCAATCAATCACCAATTATTCAATACGTTTTTACGGTGTTGATTGTTTACCTCACCGCTATTGAGCTTGTCAGGCAGGTTAATGTTTTTGACTTTTATTCAAAGAACACCTACCTACCAGGTTTTTTCTACGGGTTAAGTGTATTTGGATTTGGACATTTTGGTTATGTCCATGAATTGATAGCTATCTTTTTTATCGTTTATGCTTTGGGTTTTCTTTTCCGATTATCCCAACAGGAAAGTGCTATTTCGAGTGCTTTTACGAGTGCCTTGCTTCTGGGAACGGCGACCGTTTTTCAACCACTTTTTGTTCCTTTACTTATTTTACCATGGCTTGCTTTGTCTGTTTTTCGCTCTTTTGTATGGAGGGAATGGTTTGTGGTCATTTTGGCCGCTGGAATCCCTTGGCTGCACTTATTTGCCGTTAAGTACTTGGTGACTGGGCATGTAGGATTGGTTTATCATAAAATTTCTTTTGGAGAATTTGAATGGACTTATCAGCTGAGTAATATGTTGCTCTATGGCTTTACAATTCTCCTTGTTTTATTCGCATTCTGGAGATATGTTCTAATTGCTCGGACGAGTTTATTGGTCTTTAAAAAAAGAAGTCGAATCGTTTACAATTTATTCTGGCTAATACTCATTAGCTATTTTGCCACATTTTATCTGCAAGAAAAGTTAACAATCCTCTGGGCCATACCGCTGATGTACATATTTTCTGTTTTCTACTTAAACATGAAAAGCATGTTGATGGCCAATTTGTTCGTCTATCTCTGGATTCTTTTAGCATTCTGGTCTTTGTATCAAAACTTCTAGTTGATCGTAGTAAAGATAAGGCTCAATACCAATATTCGGTTGACCAAATGTAAATAGGTAATATTCGTTCATATATGGTTCATAAGTTTAGGGAACTATTTCTTTACTTAGCAGAGTAATTCTTGTAATAATATTAAATTTGCAAAGCATTTAAAAAAGAACAAGATGAAATTTGGTGTGGTTACTTTCCCTGGCTCTAATTGTGATCAAGACATGATCGATACATTGGAAACAAGCATCGGGCAAACCGTAAAGAAATTGTGGCATAAAGAGCACGATTTAAAAGGTGTTGACTTTGTTGTATTGCCGGGTGGTTTCTCTTATGGAGATTATTTACGCTCTGGTGCAATCGCCAAATTTTCTCCAATTATGCAAGAGGTTATCGAGCACGGAAAAAAGGGCGGTTATGTTCTTGGTGTTTGTAACGGATTCCAAATTTTATGCGAATCACCGCTTCTAGACGGTGCATTATTGCATAATAATAGTCAGAAGTTCATCTGCAAAAATGTATTCTTAAAACCACAGTCGAAAGACGCGGCAATTACAAAGAATCTTCACCATAGTAAGGCTTATAAAATTCCTATCGCTCATGGCGAAGGTCGATTTTTTGCTCCTGATGATACGATGAAGGCAATTTACGATAACGATCAGGTTTTATTTCAGTATTGCGATGCGGAAGGTAATGTAACGGAAGAGTCTAATCCGAATGGGTCAATTGACAATATTGCCGGAATTGCAAACAAAGGAAAGAATATCTTTGGTATGATGCCGCATCCTGAGCGAGCTGCTGATCCTAACCTCGGAAATGAAGATGGTAAAGCCTTCTTTGAATCTATTCTAGCGAATATCTAAACAAAAAAACAGCATCCGTTTAGAATGCTGTTCTTAATTGTCATTATAGTCTAGTGCTCGTGGCAGTGCAGCGTATATGTGGTATCGCCTACAGCGTAACCATTTTCTTCTGCGTCTTTTAGTGCATCATCACACAATTCACCGATCTCAACTTCTGTACCGTCTGCTGTGTCGTAGTGACATTCTTCACACTTTGAACATGAGGCAAAGCTAACAGCTAGGCCCAAAGCCATAATTCCGAAAATTGATTTATTTTTCATTCTATTTTTATTTAGTTTGACGTTTAAATTCGTATCGAATGGATATGTATCCATTTATTCCCGTTCCTGATATATCTAAGTATCTCAAACCAGATAGATGATCGATGAATCGCGTATTTAATACATTCCGCGCTCCAATTGCAAATAAGAAAGCTTGTTTATGATCTAACTTAAAATTAAATCCAACATTCAACATATGATAGGCTGGACTCGCCATTTCGAGAATTCCAATTCTGTCCTGTTTGAAGAGGTAGGTGTAGTCGATGGTGAGATCATTTACTTTAAACTTTTTTCCTTTTTTAATTTTAACAATGACGCGATTTTGAATGCGGCTTTGAGGAATTCTTGGCAAAGCGCGCTGATCAGCATCTTCGGCAAAAACTGTTGAGATAGAAGTTTGTAGATGCAGCCAGTGAGCACCATGTGGATGGTAATGGATGCCAAAATCAAGTCCGTATAACTGAGCAAATTGTGTTTGAGTCCAATTATAGACAGGGTATCCATCAACAATTTCACCCGCTTCTTGCAAATAGATATAGTTCTGTATTCTATTATAAAAAGGATTGATTAATAATTCAAAGTCATCTAGATGAAAGGCTTGGCTCAAATCAATCTGGACAGCGACTTCGGACGCTAATGCTGAATTCCCTCGCTCATAACGAAAACTGCCATGATGAACACCATCAGCTAACAGCTCGGTCACATTTGGTGCTCGATAGCCACTTGAAATATTTAAACGCGTCGTTGATTTTTCACTCGTTCTGACTGTTCCAGCCGAGAAATTATATCCATCAAACCTTCGGGAGAATTCACTTTCTGAAATACTGATCATTCGTGTATCAAACCTGCCTCCAATTAAAACGCGCCATTTGTTTTTCGCATAGCGCGCTAAGCCATAAATACCGGCGTCTATTGTTTCGCTATCTGGCACCAAAATTTCTGCGGCATCTATACCATTACGATTCATTTGATACATGCCCTGTGTACCAATGAAATAATGCCAATGTTCTTGCGCTTTAATTTTCCATTTTATATTAAGTAATGTATTGTTGAGATCCATGATAATATCCGGGAAAAAGACCTTTTCCTCATGTTCTTTAAGTCCGTTTCGGGTATGGCCAATGGTTGTATGCACCTCTTGCTTCTTAAAAAAGATCTTGTGCTCTGCCGACAATAAATGATTCATTGTTTTTTGCGCAGGTATAGTACTTCTTCGATTTTGCTCTTGGGTATAAAAAGAGGAAGGGTCTGGAATAGAGTCATGTGAATGGCCTGGTAAACCGACGTGACCATAGAAGAAGTTATAACGCACATTTAATAACCAGTTTTTATCGCGATACCCCATGCTTAATTTTGCTGAAGTCTGATTAAAACGCGAATTAAAAACCTGCCCTTGGTCTGGGGTAGCATAGTCGGCAAAATTGTCGTATCCACCATAGATATTCATGCGAAATTTTTCCTTTGAAAATCGGATTCCGCCTGAATTGGAGGTTCCTAAAGAATTATGTTCAAATCGTGTTTCGGCAAATCCGGTCAAACTGTTTTTTGGCGCATAGGGTTCGTCAATAAAATAGACTACACCACCAAGAGCATCAGCCCCAAAGAGTAATGAAGCGGGCCCTTTAATGACTTCAACCTGACCAATTCCCAGGGATGTGATTGGCAAGCCATGATCATTGCCCCATTGCTGATTTTCGATTCTCAATGTATTGACATAGGTCACCACACTGCTTCCACTTAAACCGCGAATGACTGGTTTCGAAATTCCTTGACCAATATTGGTTTGGTAAACGCCGGGTATTTTAGCAATCGATTCTCCAAGGTTAGCGGATGGAATTTTATTCAGGTTTTGAAGCTTATGTGATTCAATATTGGTGATTGATTCACGGTGCAAATAGCCTCCATTATTAATGATGACTTCATCTAATTCGCGATGCAGCGGGCTTAAAGAAAACTTGAGTTCAATTTGACTATCTGCGAGAAAATCTGCATGTAAAGTTTTATATCCAGGAGCTGAAACAACAACGTGCTGCTCTTTTTGACGGACCGATTTTTCAAAGGTCCATAATCCAGTGGAATCGGCAAGCACGCCCTCATCTAAATCGACAAAATAGATTTTGGCAAAAGGAATAACTTTTTTCGTCTCCTCATCAATAACCATTCCTTGAATGGATTGACCATTGGCTGGAGCGGAAGCAATAAAAATGAATGCCAATAAGTATGAAAATCTTAAGCTCATATTCGCAACAATGTTGCAAATATAAGTTTTAAATTGCAACATTGTTGCATAAGAAGTAAAAAAACGTGACATTTGTTTAAATGGAAAAGCTCCTACGATCCAAAAAACTACGCGTAACCGATTTTCGGTTAGCTGTTCTTGCCGCGTTTGAAAAATATGATCATGCCATTTCAGTCGATCAAATAGAGAGTGAATTGAATGATTTTGATCGTATAACCTTATACCGAACCTTGAAGAGTTTCATAGACAAGGGTGTGGTTCATGAAATCACTTATCCTCAAGAGGAAAAAACGCTTGCCCTTTGCGCGCACGATTGCACTGGAGAGCATCACTCCCATCAACACATTCATTTTAAGTGTAATATTTGCGGAGAAATTACCTGCGCTGAAACGACCTCTATTCCAGAAATCGCTCTGAAAGGGTTTAACGTTGAAAATGTAGAAATTCAAGCGTCGGGTATCTGTGCTAATTGCAGTTGATTCAGTTTAATTATAGACTTAATTTATTGATAGACAGGTATAATTTTGGCTTTATAATTATAAATATAGTTATACGTTTGTATCGTCGACAGAAATGGTTGGCCATTGTTTATTGCAATGCGCAAGTGATAGGCATGGTTAACTGAATCAAAAGAAGTATGAAAAAAGAATTGACAAAAGCAGAAGAGCAGATCATGCAGGCTATTTGGCAGGTTGAAAAAGGTTTTGCCAAAGATATTTTGGAAGCTTTAGAAGATCCTAAACCGGCATATAGCACTGTTACGACGGTTATTCGTGTATTGGTTCAAAAAGGGTTTGTAGATTATGAAACTTATGGTAAATCAAATCAATATTTCCCGACAATTACGAAGGAGGCTTATTCGAAACAGCGGCTAGATGCGCTTAAAGTGTCTTATTTTGATGGTTCTAATATCGAGATGTTATCTTTTTTATGCGTAAAAACAAAATGAATTTGGAAGAATTGGAAGAGGTCATACGTCTCATTAAATCAACGGAAGATGAATAGCTATTGGAACTTTTTTGAAATCAATATTTTGATCATAACGATTGCTTTGTTGATTATTGTTTTTGGTAAAAAACTGAAGTTTATTCATCAGCGTTTGCTTTTGATCGGAATCCCTTTAATGGCTTTGATGGCCGTTTGGCTAAAGTCGTTCGTGCCAAAAAGAGCATTTTCATTAGAGCTGTCTTCTATTGATTTGGCTCCGGTGTTTGTCGGGAATGATATGAGTACCAATCAATATTCGTTTGACTTCTCATGGGAAATGATTTATGTTATTGGGCTGGGTCTTTTTCTGATTCTATCAGTTATAAGATTGCTAAGAACTATGAAGGTTTTCCGCGATCATGACTTCGAACAGGTTGATCAGTTTCGAATTTATTGTATTCCGAATCGTCCTTCGTTTTCATTCTTTAATCGTATTCAGCTGTCTCCCGAATTGGAGGGAAAATCAGCTGAGATGGTTTTAGATCATGAAAAACTCCACGCTTTAAAAAACCATAGTTTAGATCTTGTTATAATGGAAATAATTCATGCCTTTTTTTGGTTAAAAAGGTAGTTGAAAACGTCTGATTAGCTATCAAATTTTGTAACTTGGATAAAAACATTTCTAACCAACAAAATTGACCATGCGCAGCGTTCTACTTTTTTCTCTTGTACTAACATTAACCAATGGCTTTGCCCAATCAGATATCATTTGCACTAACCCAGAGGCGAAACAAATTTTGACAGGCGCTTATGATCCGGCTGAATATGTTGCGGCAGAGGTTATCGACAATCATGATGACATTATTCAGGGAGTTCAAGACCGAATTAACCCCGATTCATTGAAGTCATATTTAATGCAGTTATCTGCTTTTGGAAATAGAAATACAGGCTCAGATACGGTTTCTGATGATTTTGGAATGGGTGCAACGCGTCGTTGGGCACATGCTTATTTTGAAACGATCAGTGCAGAGAATGACGGGCGATTGATCACCAGTTATCTTCAGTTTAATCAGAACATTTGTGGAATGGCACAGCACAGAAATGCCTTTGCCGTTTTACCAGGTACAGATGCTGAAAATCATGAGGTGATTTTAATTGAAGGACATGTGGACAGTCGTTGCGCAAGTGCTTGTGACACGGAATGTGATGCACACGGTATGGAGGATAATGGATCGGGATCGGCGCTTGTTTTAGAATTGGCGCGCGTGATGTGTAGATATACCTACGAAAATACGATTGTTTTTATGCTAACAACAGGTGAAGAGCAAGGCTTGTACGGTGCTAATGCTTTTTCTCAGTTTTGTGTAGACGAAAATATTCCAATTAAAAGTGTGCTTAATAATGATGTAATTGGCGGAGTTATTTGTGGGGAGACTTCATCTGCTCCATCGTGCCCTGGTTTAAACGAAATTGATAGTACACAAGTTCGCTTTTTTACAGAAGGTGGATTTAATTCGCAACACAAACAATTAGCGCGGTTTGTGAAATTGCAGTACAAAGAAGAACTTTTGCCGTTGGTAGACGTGCCAATGGAATTAACGATTATGTCTGCTGAAGATCGCGTTGGTCGTGGTGGTGACCATATTCCATTTCGACAAGATGGTTTTCGTGCTATGCGTTTTACCTCTGCTCATGAGCATGGGGATGCAGGTGTAGGAGGAGATTATCACGATAGACAGCATACCTCAGATGATATTTTGGGTGTTGATACCGATGGCGATATGGAGTTGGATAGCTTCTTTGTTGATTTTAATTATTTGGCACGAAATGCTGCAATAAATGGTGTGGCAGCCTCTATGATTGCAGTTGGTCCGCGTACGCCTGACTTTAGAATAGAGACCTTTACAGGACCAGGAATTATAATCAGAATTTCAGAAGAAACCGGTTATGAAAAATATCGTGTTGGATTAAGAACAGAGACCAATGATTGGGATTCTGTTTACGTACTGAATGGTGTTTTAGATACGATCTATCCACCCGAAACCGATAATTATATTGTCAGTGTGGCCTCTGTTGATGAGAACGATATTGAAAGCTTATTTTCTCATGAGATTGCTTTTCTAAATACGGAATTATCAATCGATGAAAACCAAACAAAACGTCAGCCATACGAATTGATGCAAAACAGACCGAATCCATTTGATGAAGCCACTTTAATTGGTGTGCGAGTTAATAAAATTGTACCCTATCAGGATGCGCGTATTGTCATCAGAAATATGGAAGGCAAAATTGTTGAACAACTCACCATTGATTTATCGAATGAAATCAATGAAGTGTTGTACCGCCACGGTTATGGGCAAATCGGAACCTATTTGTATACGCTTGTAGTAGATGGTAATGAGATAGCTTCTAAGCGAATGATTTTTGCAAATTAATTAGGCGTTATCTGGATAGCGTTCTTTGATGAATTTCACGGAGTCTAAAATCATTTCGGAAAGAACTTCTTGATCTATATCTGCGAGCTTCTTTATATAAAGACATGATTTTCCTGTCTTGAACTTACCTAGTTTTTGAAGTTGCTCTTCATATTTTGAAAAACCAGCCATGATATAGAGAGTTAAAGCTGTTTTCCGTGGAGAGAAACCGGTGATCAAAAAATCACCTTCTCGACCACTGTCATATTTATAATGATACTGGCCGAAACCTATAATTGAAGGTCCCCACATCACTGCTTTTTCGCCTGTAAGTTTTTCAAATAATGTTACCAGAGATTTTGCATCTTCGCGTTTTTGTTCTGATTCAACGCCTTGAATAAAGTCTTCAACGGATGCTTGAGTTGCTTGTGTTTTAATTGCTGACATGAATATAAAGAATTGATTTTAATAAATAAAGATGGAGGCTGACAATCCCACTGTGAACAGGTTATTGTATAAAAATTTCCTTTTCCAAACAGGGTGCTCTCCGTACAACGTAAATTTTAAGTTTTCAACATAAAAATCAACACCAAAACGTAATTCAAGAAAGCTTCTTTTCCATTGGTTATCCATCAAATAGTCTGTGAAATCGCTATGATAGGAATCTTGCTGCGCTATTTCAGAATCAGAATTGTATGTATGATAATAATAGTCGGCTTTAGAGAATAGGCCTTTATCACCATCAGGGTTTTGATTTTTATTCCATTCTTCTGCATCATCTTGCTCAATGACATATTCATGAAAGTCTTCTAATAATTCTGCATCAGGGCAAAAAAGAGTATTAACAGCGTGAAGCCACGAATTCTGATCATAGGTCTGGTTAACAAAGCTTTCCTCCCAAATGTAATCAGAAAAGTACAGATGACGAATAAAGCTGGTGAGATACTTGTTTGCCATGTGGTGGAATAAAAAAATCCCCTCCTTGAAAATTCAAAAAGAGGATTTAAATTATGGTTAAATCAAGAATTTAATTGTTCAATAGAATTATCCACTGCACATTTTAGTTTTACTAGAATGTTTGTGTCTGCGTCATAATTCAATCGTCTAACGACGTTGAAGTTCTGATCTTATCCACTGCACATTTCACATGAGTCTGGATCATCAAGTGAACATGCGATTTCAGCCATTCTTTCTTCTTCTGTTTTGGCAACAGGAGCAGCAGCAGCATTTTTATCTAACGTAAACTTAATAGCGTCAGAAGCAGCTTTTGTTCTTAAGTAATACATACCCGTTTTAAGGCCTGCTTTCCATCCATAGAAGTGCATTGAAGTCAATTTTGCAAAGTTTGCATTCTCCATGAACAAGTTCAGGGATTGTGATTGACAAATATATGCTCCACGATCAGCAGCTTGGTTGATCAACACTTTTTGTGAGATTTCCCATGCTGTTTTGTAAAGATCTTTGATGTCCTGTGGAATCTCATCGATGTTTTGAATTGATCCGTTAGAAGCCATCAATTTATTCTTCATATTGCTGTCCCAAAGGTTCAGCTTTACGAGGTCTTTAAGTAAGTGTTTGTTTACAACAATAAACTCTCCTGACAATACACGTCTTGTATAAATGTTAGAAGTGTATGGCTCGAAACACTCGTTATTTCCAAGGATTTGAGCTGTTGATGCAGTTGGCATTGGAGCTAATAACAATGAGTTACGTACACCATGCTTTTTCACTTCATCACGAAGAATGTCCCATTCCCAACGTCCTGTAGGTTTTACGCCCCACATATCGAATTGGAATTGACCTTTTGATATAGGCGAACCTTTAATAGATTCATAAGGACCGTCTTTTATAGCAACATCTTTAGAAGCTGTTACAGCAGCATAATAGATGGTTTCAAAAATTTCCTTGTTTAATTGTTGTGCTTCTGCTGAGTCAAAAGGGAAACGCATTAAAATATATGCATCTGCTAATCCTTGAACTCCAATTCCAATTGGACGGTGACGCATGTTTGAGTTACGCGCCTCCTCAACTGGATAATAATTTTGATCAATTACTTTGTTTAGGTTTACCGTTAAGCGGTAAGCCATGTCAAAGAGTTTATCATGATCAAATGTTTTTGTCTCTGCATCAACAAATTTAGGTAATGCAATAGACCCAAGGTTACAAACGGCAACCTCATCTGGTGCTGTATATTCTAGAATTTCAGTACATAAGTTTGAAGACTTGATTGTACCTAAATTCTTTTGGTTTGATTTTTCATTCGCAGCATCTTTGTATACCATATACGGTGTTCCAGTCTCAATTTGAGATTCTAGAATCTTAAACCAAACATCTTGTGCTTTGATAGTTTTGCGACCACGTCCTTCTTTCTCATACTTCTCATAAAGCTTTTTGAAATTTTTACCATAAGCATCTGAAAGTCCTGGACATTCGTTTGGACACATTAAAGTCCACTCAGCATTTGCTTCAACGCGTTCCATGAATAAATCTGGAACCCACATTGCGTAGAATAAATCTCTAGCGCGTTGCTCTTCTTTACCATGGTTTTTCTTAAGGTCTAAGAAATCTTGGATATCAGCATGCCATGGTTCAACATAGATCGCAAATGATCCTTTACGCTTTCCACCACCTTGATCAACATAACGTGCTGTATCGTTAAAAACACGTAGCATTGGAACCACACCGTTTGATGTACCGTTTGTTCCTTTGATATATGATCCTTTAGCGCGAATGTCATGAATAGAAAGGCCAATACCTCCTGCTGATTGTGAAATACGTGCACATTGCTTTAATGTATCGTAAATCCCCTCAATACTATCTTCTTTCATTTGTAATAAGAAACAAGATGACATTTGTGGTTTAGGTGTACCTGCGTTAAATAATGTTGGCGTAGCATGTGTAAACCAACCTTCTGACATAGCATTATATGTTTTAACAGCAGCTTCAATATCCTCCTTATGTATACCAATTGAGACACGCATTAACATGTGTTGAGGACGCTCAACAATCTTATTGTTAATTTTTAAAAGGTATGCACGTTCTAAAGTTTTAAATCCAAAGAAATCATATTTGAAATCACGATCATAAATGATATGTGAGTCGAAATATTCTGAATTGTCTTTTACAATTTGGTATACATCTTCAGCAATCAATGAAGCATTTTCGCCTGTGATTGGATCAATGTATCTGTACAAATCATCTACCGTATCAGAGAATGACTTTTTTGTGTTTTTGTGCAAGTTAGAAACCGAGATTCTTGATGCAAGTAATGCATAGTCTGGGTGTTCTATTGTTTTTGAAGCTGATACTTCAGCTGCAAGGTTGTCCAACTCTGACGTTGTAACACCGTCGTACAATCCTTCAATTACCTTCATGGCAACCATCTCTGGTTGCACAATCGGGCTAAGACCGTAACATAATTTTTTTACTCGAGCTGTGATTTTGTCAAACTTGACGGGCTCTTTTCTTCCGTCTCTTTTAATTACATACATAGTGCGTCCTGTGTTTTAATAGCAAAAGCGATAGGAGGTAATTCTAGCTTCCGTTATCGGGGTTTTAATAATAAATTGGTTAAAAATCTTCGTCCAACGAAAAGCTTTGATTCTCTCCACTGTTTAATACGCCTGCCTTTTGGTACTCAGCAACTCGCTTTTCAAAGAAGTTTGTTTTTCCTTGAATGCTAATCATGTCCATAAAGTCAAATGGATTTGTCGAGTTGTATACTTTATCACATCCTAATTCTCCTAATAAACGATCTGCTACGAATTCAATGTATTGTTGCATTAATTCAGCATTCATTCCTATCAGTTTAACCGGAATAGCGTCTGTTACGAATTCTTTCTCGATTGCTACTGCGTCAGTAATGATTTTTGTTACCGTTTCTTTAGGTAGCTGGTTTACTAGGTGATTGTTATAGAGTAGGCAAGCGAAGTCACAATGTAATCCTTCGTCTCGCGATATTAGTTCGTTTGAAAAGCTTAATCCGGGCATTAAGCCTCGCTTTTTAAGCCAGAAGATAGAACAGAATGATCCTGAGAAGAAAATTCCTTCTACGGCTGCAAAGGCGATCAATCGCTCTGCAAATGATCCTTCTTCAATCCATCTCAACGCCCAATCAGCTTTGCGTTTAACGCATGGAATAGTATCTACTGCGTTGAATAAGTAGTCTTTTTCTTTGTTGTCCTGGATATAAGTATCGATCAACAATGAATAGGTCTCCGAGTGAATGTTTTCAATTGCAATTTGAAATCCATAGAAGAATTTCGCCTCAGTATATTGAACCTCTGATAAAAAGTTTTCTGCTAAGTTCTCATTTACGATTCCGTCAGAAGCAGCGAAAAATGCCAAAACATGTTTGATGAAATGTCTTTCATCATCCGTTAGCTTTTCATGCCAATCAATCAAGTCTTGCGATAAGTCAATTTCTTCTGCAGTCCAAAAACTTGCCTCGGACTTCTTGTAAAATTGCCAAATATCATTGTGAACGATTGGAAATAATACAAAACGTTCGTTATTTGCCTTCAAAATTGGTTCTTCTGCTGCTGCCATCTTACTAGTCGTTTTTAATGTTTTCTTACCCTCTTTTTCACCAAAAAATAAACTAGGTCTTTGTACTTAGTATTTGTCTATTCGTTGGTGCCGATTTTTGAGTGGTTAACAAGGGCTTTTTTCTTGTGTTTAATCGGATTACAAAAGTTGCGATTTTTTATCGAACAACCTATCAAATTTAATTCACAATCCGTTCATAGTTTTCAACAATCGCTGTTTATAGTGAGTCGTAAATTATTGTTTATCAATAGTTTTAACCGTTTCGTCGTAAGCAGGGTTTGTTTTCTTAGTTTAAAAGTATTAACGAAAAATCAACAATCTGTTAACAAGTTTTCATTATCCGACACTGCTTTTGCTTCACTGAAAAACGGACTTGCAATTTACGCCATTTAGTACCTACTTATCAAGTCCTTTGGGGTTTTAATTTATCCACTTGGTAATGTGTAAAAGTATTCACATATTTATCCTAACTTTTGAGTGTTGTTTCGATACAAATTTGTATATACTTACCCGAAATAGAGTTATAACCCAAAACATAATTCAAAATGATCAAATTTGATGCTGTAAAAGCAAGCGGAAAGGCATTTTTAGATGTCTTTTATCCAGATTATTGTCAAATATGCCATCAACCTTTGGTTCTGAATGAGCATCATATTTGTTTTCCTTGTGCTTATGATTTACCCTTTATTAATCATGATCCAGGTTCAAAAAAAGCTTTGCAACAATTATTTTGGGGTAGGGTGGATATCGATCATGTATACAGTCTGCTCAATTATCAAAAAGGAAATGCAACCCAAAAACTCCTTCATCAAATAAAGTACAAAGGCAAAAAGAAACTCGGGAGGTATTTAGGGGGAATGCTTGGTGAGCAACTTACGAATGCAGAGTTTGATTTAATTATTCCAGTTCCATTACATCCCAAAAGGGAACGGGAAAGGGGGTTTAATCAAAGTCATATAATTGCAAAAGGGATTGCTAATAAGTGTTCTCTACCTATCAATGATCAATGTTTACTTCGAAAGCAATATTCCAAATCTCAAACAAAATTTTCCCGCTTTGATCGATGGGGTAATGTGAGTCGCATTTTTTGGATAAATCAATCAACCTTGATCACGGGCAAAAAGATATTATTAGTGGATGATGTAGTAACAACGGGAGCTACATTAGAGGCTGCCGCTCATCAACTTCTAAATGTGGAAGGTGTCAAAATTAGCATAGCGACAATAGCTGCACGTATATAAAGAAGGTCTTTGATATAAGCCTCGCAATAGTTCTTTAGAATAGGGTTAACTTTGGCAAGCAGAATATCATGGAAAATAAGAAGGTTAATATTGTAGGTTGGGGAATTGCAGGAGCGAATATAGCTTGGCATCTAAAAGAAAGGTCGGTCGAATTTGAGGTTTATGACTCAGGTCGTAATCATGCAACCCGCATAGCAGCGGGTATGATTAATCCAATTGGATTTAGACGTCAAATTAAAAGTTGGCAAGCAGACCTGTTGGTGCCATACGCCCTAAACTTTTATCAACAAAAAGTGGATGAGTTAAATGCGAATATTTTTCGCCAAGCGGACATCTTTCGCGTTTTTACTGATATTGAAGAGGCGAATAATTGGAGTGCGCGTGAAGGGGATGATCGATATGCTGAATACATGGATACGCCTAATCAAAATGAATTACCTGACTTGTTAGAAGTTGATTTTCCTTTTGGAATAGGGCGAGTAAATGGGATGCATCATCTAGATACAGCTGAATTTCTGGATTTATCAAAAAGCTATCTAGAAAAGAAGGGAGTAAAATTTCACAATCACAATTTTGATTATGGAGATATTGCTCCTACTCAAATGTATATTTTTTGTGAGGGAACTGGAATGTGGAATAATCCGATTTTTAAAGACCTTCCACTTAACGGGACACATGGGGAGACCATAGATATCGTAACTGAAAAATTTGATTTTAAGCACGTTTTGAATAAACGTCTTTATATAAAACCGATGGGCCATCAGACTTATCGAATTGGTGCTACTTATAATTGGGAACTGAAAGAACCTATAAAATCACCTGAAGGTATAGATGAGCTGAAAGAGCGATTAGAAGCGTTTACTCATTTTAAATATGAAATAGCGGCGCATCAGGCTGGCATCCGCCCAACTGTAAAAGATCGACGACCTATAATTGGCCGGGATGAAAAGTATAAAAATGCTTTTTTATTTAATGGTTTGGGCACAAAAGGAGTTATGGTTGCTCCCTACTATGCAAATCAATTATGTCAATTTATATTTGATAATGGCACCTTAGACGCAGAGGTCAATCTTAATCGATTTCGCAAAGACTAATTTCTTTCTATTTTTGCCAAGATTATAAAGCAATATACTATGCAGAAGATTGAACTTATGGCTCCAGCTGGTAACTGGGAATCTATGCAAGCTGCAATTGATGCCGGAGCCGATTCGGTTTATTTCGGAATTGACCAATTAAATATGCGCGCAAGAGCGTCCATGAACTTTACTTTGGATGATTTACCTGCAATCGCCAAGAAGTTTGGAGAGAAAAATGTGCGCACTTATCTGACGCAAAATACCATTATTTATGACCATGATTTATCGGTGATTAAAACATTGGTCAATGCGGTTAAGGATGCAGGCATAACAGCAGTTATTGCCTCAGATCAGGCCGTTATCAATTATGCTTTTACACAAGGGGTAGAGGTGCATATTTCTACGCAATTAAATGTCACCAATATAGAGACGGTTAAGTTTTATGCCAACTTTTCAGATGTCATGGTTTTGTCTCGCGAACTGAGTCTCAATTAAGTTAAGAAAATCGTAGATCAAATTAAAAAAGAGGATGTACGCGGACCTTCAGGGAAGCTTATTGAAATTGAAATATTTGGTCATGGTGCTCTCTGTGTGGCAGTTTCGGGTAAATGTTATATGAGTTTGCATACGCAAAATTCTTCGGCAAATCGAGGTGCTTGTGTTCAGAATTGCAGAAGAACCTATACTGTTATCGATAAAGAAACGGGGGATGAATTGGAGATCGATAACGAATTTATCATGTCACCCAAGGATTTATGCACGCTTGATTTTTAGATCAGGTGGTGGATACGGGGATTGCTGTTTTAAAAATCGAAGGGCGTGGAAGGGCACCGGAATATGTTAAAACGGTTATCGAGACCTATCGATCTGCACTAGATGCTTTAGCAAGGGGTCAATACACCCGGGAGAAGGTTGAAGTTTGGATGGCAGATCTTGAAACGGTCTATAATCGAGGGTTTTGGAGTGGTTATTATTTAGGTCAGAAATTAGGTGAGTTTCATAATACGAGCTGATCAAAGGCAACCCAAAAGAAAGTATACTTAGGCAAAGGCGAGCATTATTTTTCAAGAGCTGGAATAGGAGAGTTTAAAATTGAAGCACAGACCTTACGGGTGAATGATAAGGTGCTCATCACCGGTCCAACAACAGGTGTAGTTGAGCATGAAATTACAGAAATGATGGTGGACGATCAAAAAGTGGAAGAGGCAAAAAGGGGCGATCACGTAACTTTTCCGATTGGAGTGAAAGTCCGAAATTCAGATAAATTATACAAGCTTGTTGAAAACGAAGAACGCTAATGTCTGCCCTAATTGTTACCCTTCAACGGGATAAATGTATTGGATGTAATTATTGCGAAGAACTTTGTCCTTCTTTATTTCGCATGTCAAAAAAAGACGGAAAATCAGTCCTGTTAAAAAGTGAAAATCGTAAGGGTTTTCATACGGCTCGACCAGGGTTAGAGTGCCATGAAGGAGCAGAAAATGCAAAAGAAGCCTGTCCCGTGAATATCATTTCTGTGAAGATTGTTTAGGGGATACTTGTGGATTATCATCAGTTTTTCTGACCAGTATACATTCTAATCACTAATTTTGTACTAAACCCTTTTGGGTTTTAACTGTTAGCATTCAAAAACACATTAATACAAGATCTTATGTATCCTGAAGAATTAACTACACCTATGAAGAACCAGCTAGTCGAAGCTGGGTTCAAAAGTTTGGAATCAACTGATGCTGTAGATGAGCAATCAATAATGAAGGCACAACCTTATGTGTCATTAACTCTGTTTGTGGTTGTGCCGCTGGTACAATGCGTCCTGGAGTTATTCTTTCAACAAAGCACAATAAAGTACCAGATAGTATGGTAACCGTTTTTGCAGGTGTTGATGGAGATGCAGTAGCACAGGCAAGAAAATATACATTGCCTTACCCTCCGTCTTCTCCATCTATCGCATTGTTTAAGGATGGAACCTTAGTACATTTTATTGAGAGACACCATATCGAAGGCCGCTCTGCTGAAATGATTGCAGAAAACTTAGCAATGGCTTTTGATGAGTATTGTTAATACACATCTATCAAAATCTTAAAATGAGTAATCTACTCAAAATAACTTTGTATTCGCTGGGAGCAATCCTGGCGTTTACTTTGTTTTTCTATTTCTATCCCGCTTCGATTTTTGAGGCGGAAATTGTCGAGCGTCCTGAGACAAGATACATTTTAGATGTCTCGATAAAAGGGTTGATGGATGTCAATGCACTACCGGAAAAAGTAGATCCAAATTTGGTCATCTCTTCTGCTCTAACTTTAAAAGGTTGGTTTTTGCTGATAATTTGCCTGGTTGGTGTTCCAATAATGATTGGCTATCGACTGGCAACACAAGAACCCAAAAACAAAGAACAATAACGAATTATGAATATCGAATTATTATCTAAAATTTGCACAACTCCAGGTGCGCCTGGTTTTGAGCAAAAAGTGCGTGAATTGGTTATCCAGGAAGTGACACCTTTGGTGGATGAAGTGGAAGTAGACAATATGGGGAATGTTTATGCAATCAAACGTGGAAAAGAACGCAAGTCAGCCATGATCGGCGCCCATATGGATGAAATTGGATTCATCGTTACACATATAGATGATAATGGATTTATTCGTTTTCATACTTTGGGTGGATTTGATCCTAAAACCTTAACTGCTCAACGTGTTATCATTCACGGAAAAAAGGATGTTATTGGCGTAATGGCCTCAAAGCCAATTCATGTCATGACGCCCGAGGAACGTAATAAAGTAGCAAAGATTAAAGACTACTTTATTGACACAGGTTTATCTAAAGAGGAGGTTAAAAAATTGATCACCATTGGTGATCCGATAACGCGAGAGCGTGAGTTCATCGAAATGGGAAATTGTGTCAATTCAAAATCATTGGATAATAGACTAGCTGTGTTTATTTTGATTGAAACACTGAAGAATTTAAAAGATAAAGAGGTGCCTTACGATATTTATGGTGTCTTTACGGTGCAGGAAGAAGTTGGAATAAGAGGTGCAAATGTTTCTTCATTGAAAATCAATCCGGATTTTGGATTTGGATTGGACACAACCATTGCTTTTGATTTACCAGGTGCAGTAGCACACGAAAAAATTACAGAGCTGGGTAAAGGAACAGCAATTAAGGTAATGGATGCGAGTACTATTTGCGATTATAGAATGGTCGCATTTATGAAAGAAACAGCGGATAAAAACAAGATTGATTGGCAACCTGAAATATTGACGGCTGGCGGAACAGATACAGCCGGAATTCAGCGCATGGCAAAAGGTGGTTCTATTGCTGGTGCAGTTTCTATTCCAACACGACATTTGCACCAAGTAATTGAAATGGCACATAAAGATGATATTCAAGGTTCAATAGATTTATTGACGGCTTGTGTATCAACATTGGATACGTATGACTGGTCATTTAAATAGTGCGTTAAATTATCTTTTAGTCCTTTTATTGCTGAACTTTACTGTTGGTCTTGCCTATGGTCAAGAAAAAGAGTGGGATACATTTAATGGAGAACGCTACAAGAGAGATAAGCACTTAATGCTTACACTCGGTTCATGGTCTATTGCGAATGCCGGTGTCAGTGCTTATGGATGGGCGACAACGGATAATGAGGCCAAATACTTCCATCAAATGAATGTCATGTGGTCGGGAATTAACTTAGCCCTGGCTTTGCCGGGTTATCTCAAGGCCAATAAACCCGGCACTGACGGATTGAGTCGAGCGAGTATTATTCAAGAGCAATATAAAACGGAAAAGATATTTTTGTTTAATACTGGTTTGGATGTTGGTTATGTGGCAACCGGTTTTTGGTTGAAGCAACGCGCATTAAACGATCCTGAAAACTATCAGCGTTTTAGAGGTTGGGGCAATGCTGTGATTTTACAAGGTGGATTTCTTTTTCTATTTGATCTTTCGGCTTATCTGATTCATGCAAATCATCGAAAAAATAAACTAAACCCTTTGCTAAATCAACTAGATTTGAGCGATAATGGCTTAGGTCTAAAATGGACCTTTTAGGTTATAGGGACGATTAAAAGCTTTCTTTTTCTGATTCATTTTTGGTTAAAATTGTTTATCTTGAAGAAGGTGATAGTGGATAAAACACCGCGATGTCAAGCAGAAGAATTCAAATATCAATTGTTGGTTTAGGTAATGTCGGAAAATTCATTGCAGGTGCTCTTTTGTCACTAGAAGAAGTCAAATTGGAGGTTAATATTATGGACCCACATACCGACGTGGTTGGTGCGGTATATGACCTTGAACATGCGGCAGCCATAAAAGGCTTACATCGCTTTTATTTCAATAGTCGCGATCGATTTTTAAATGCAGATTTTATTTTTCATTGTGCCGGAACACCAGTTCCGAAAGGTGCGTCACGTTTAGTCACTTGACTCCAGCTAATGCTTGTTCCAAATCCTAGAAATAGGCAGAGCAATAGCTTCCAATGTAATTTTTGTATCATAGTATAAAAGTTTAAAAAGGTTAGACTACCAAAATGGCAATTATTTAGAACATTACAACATGCTCTTTCAACGGATAAGTCTCAAAACAAATATGTTAGTGGTTAAAACCATGAGTTAAAATTAGGAGTCAAAACAGAATACGACATGATGTTATTGAGAGTCTACTGTTTATAGATTCCTCGTTTAAAATGAACTATTCATCTAAAAAACCTTAATTTCATTGAACAGATTCAAATTTAAAACGTTATTCAATACAAATGGATTACGTAAATTTGTAGTCCGCTGCAATTGTAGCATTAAACAAAGCGTATGTCAGAATACACAGCTGGAGACCTTCTAAACCAAATAGAGTTTCCAAAGGATCTTAGAGAAAAGTTTGAAGTTGATCAACTCCCACAAGTTGCAGATGAACTGAGACAGTACATCGTTGATGTAATTTCTGAAATTGGAAATTCTCATTTTGGTGCAAGTTTAGGTGTCGTTGAATTAACGGTAGCTTTACATTATGTTTTTAATACTCCAGTAGACCAATTGGTATGGGATGTAGGACACCAAGCCTATGGTCATAAAATTTTGACTGGACGGAGAAGTCGCTTCCACACCAACCGAACAAAAGACGGTATTAGTGGATTTCCAAAAAGAAGTGAAAGTGAATACGATACTTTTGGTGTAGGACACTCTTCCACATCAATTTCAGCCGCCTTAGGTATGTCCATGGCGAATGAATACAAGAAAGATGATCGCCAACACATTGCTGTGATAGGTGATGGATCAATGACCGCAGGCTTAGCTTTTGAAGGGCTCAATCATGCAGGTTTTACGAATAATAATATGTTGGTTGTCTTAAACGACAACTGTATGTCGATAGATCCAAATGTTGGTGCATTGCGCGAATATTTAACGGATATTACAACCTCTCACACTTACAATAAGGTAAAAGATGAGGTTTGGTCATTATTAGGTAAAGTTTCAAAATTTGGTCCGAACGCACAAACGATCGCATCAAAATTGAGTAATGCCCTGAAAGGATCTTTATTAAAAGAGAGTAATTATTTCGAGTCACTCAACTTCCGTTATTTCGGACCGGTTGACGGGCACGATACCATTGGTTTGGTGAATATCATGAATGATTTGAAGGACATTCCTGGTCCAAAGATTCTACATGTCATCACAACCAAAGGAAAAGGATATAAGCCAGCAGAAGAAGGAAACCCAACAAAATGGCACGCGCCAGGGGTTTTTAATAAAGAAACTGGTGAAATCGTAAAAGTCATTCCATCAAGTCCAGAAGCACCAAAGTTTCAAGAAGTTTTTGGACATACGATTGTAGAATTAGCTGAGAAGAATGAAAAAATCATGGGAGTAACACCTGCCATGCCAACAGGTTGCTCATTGAATATCATGATGAAGGCCATGCCGGATCGTGCATTTGATGTGGGTATTGCTGAGCAGCATGCGGTAACTGTTTCTGCTGGGATGGCGACACAGGGTTTAGTGCCGTTTTGTAATATTTATTCTTCATTTATGCAACGGGCATATGATCAGGTGATCCATGACGTTGCACTGCAGAATTTGAATGTAGTTTTCTGTTTAGATCGTGCTGGTTTTGTTGGAGCGGATGGTGCAACGCATCATGGTGCTTATGATATCGCTTATATGCGATCGATTCCGAATATGACAGTGAGTGCTCCAATGAATGAGTCAGAATTAAGAGATCTCATGTATACAGCACAACTGGAAGATATGGGACCATTTTCGATTCGCTATCCAAGAGGACGTGGAGTAATGCCGAAATGGAAAACACCTTTAAAGGAAATCAAAGTTGGTACTGGTCGTAAATTAGAGAACGGTTCAGATTTAGCTTTTTTAACCATCGGTGCAATCGGTAATTTAACGACCAAGGCAATTGAGCAGTTGAAGGATAAGGGAATCAGTGCTGCTCATTATGATATGCGATTTGTTAAGCCAATTGATGAAACCATGCTTCATGAGGTCTTCTCTAAATTTGATAGAGTTATTATCGTTGAGGACGGTTGTTTAATGGGAGGATTAAATTCTGCGATTCTTGAGTTTATGGCTGACCATGATTATAAAGCAAAAGTGGTTCGTCTGGGAATTCCAGATAAGTTTATCCATCACGGGACGCAGCAAGAGTTATACGAAGAGGCATTCTACGATGTCAATGCGCAAGTAAAGTCTGCTGAGAAACTCATGGAAGGCATCATCCTAAAAGCATCTTCTTTGGTCGGGTAAATGAAACCTGAAAGACCTTCATCTTGTACTTCATGTGAACGCGAATTACCGTTGACATTTCATCATCTTGTTCCAAAAAAAATGCATGAAAAATATGCTGTGAAGCAGTTGCATGGAGAAAAAAAATTGATTCATTATGGTGTTTGGTTATGCAAAGATTGCCATAAGAAAATACACCGTACGTTCTCGCATACTGAGTTAGCGTTAAACTATTACACATTAGATGCGCTATTGCAGCATACTGATTTTTCAAAATTTGTGAAATGGGTAAGTAAACAAAGAAAGCCTGTTAAGCGTGCGCCTTCCAAACCACGTTCTTAAACGTATATCGATTAATCATCAGAAGCCTTATCTTTGGTAAAAAAAAGATGCAGAAGCAAATCATAGGCCTATTCCTTTTTACATTTCTATTAGCTGGATGCAATGGAGAGGTTGATCAATCCGATCAAGATTTAATGAATCAGAATGTTGAAGCGTTTTTGATGCTCGAAGATTCGATCCAAGTCAACACTGCGATTGAAGATACTGTGTACCTTGACAACCTCAACGAAATGATTGCACAAACAGAGAAAAATTTAAACCTGATTGGAATGGATTTAGATACGCTCTCTAAAATGATCGATGCAGCTGCCTATCATAAATTGGCTTTGGAAGGTGAATCAGTCAACGCTGGAATATTCAGCAAGAATAAATGGAAAGATTCGCTCCAAAATAGGGAAATTCAATTATTACAATTGCAGTTGCAACAAGCCAGACTTAAAGATCAAGAAAATCAGTTTAAGCAAACTAATCGGGTTTTGTTTCGATTAAAAAGAAGTGTCTGGGCAAATGTTGCAGGTTTTCATGTTCGTGCTGAATACACGGTCAATAAGGATACCATTACTATGGGATTGTTATTAGACGCCAATTTTAATGTAGTTGATTAGAACGCATTAACAATTTATATATTAAGAGATTACGAATCGTTGTAGCGAAAGTTGCAACGATTTTTTTGTTTCCATACAACCCTTTTTCATCGATATCCATCAGTAGATTGATTAAAGGCCTTATATCATTAAAATCAAAATTGAAAAAATGAAAAATTTGAAAAAATTAAAACGAATATTTGTATTTGCATTCATGGCACTGGCTGCTGTTGCATGTCAAGACAAGGTCCGTTATGAATACCTCATGAACGTGCCTATTTACACCGATTATGAAAGTTTTAGAAGCACGGGTGGTTTTGAAGGGCCAAAATCAATGGAAACACAAGGAGCGATTTATTATAAAGATCAACACCTCTTTATGGTAGAGCCCGATAAGGGGATACATTTTGTAAATATTGAGGACCCTGCAAGTCCGAATCAAACAGGATTTTTGAATGTCTGGGGAGCAACAAGTATGGCTATTCGTGGAGATTATCTGTATGTGAATAGCTTTATTGACCTTTTAGTATACAATGTAGCCGACTTCACAAATCCTGTTTTTGTCGATCGATTAGAGGATGTCTTTCCGACAGCATTGCCCCATTCTGAAGGTAACTATCCTTACGAACCGATTGATAAAACCAAAGGTGTGGTAACGGCTTGGGAAGTTAAGGAAATGGAATCCGATGCTGGAGAAGAATTACCAACTTTTGAGAATCCGGGTAATTTGGGAATTGTTACCACTTTTGAGGATAATTCTTTTGGTGGCGGAGAAGTAGGAACTGGTTCTAATGGTGTTGCCGGATCAATTAGTCTTTTCACCATTATTAACGATTACCTCTATGTGATTGAAGAAGGACAATTTTTGCATCCATTCGATATCACCAATCCAGCATCACCAAATAAATATGATCAAGTAGGTGTTTGGGGTGATGTGGAAACCTTATTTCCGTATGAGTCTTATCTCTTCATGGGCACACCATCGGGTATGATTATTTATGACACGGAAAATCCAACCATTCCTGCTTATGTGTCTTCGTTGAGCCATGCTAGAGGTTGTGACCCCGTAGTTGTTCAAGATGATTTTGCTTATGTTACCGTTCGCTCTGGAGGCCCATGTGGTGGAAATATCAATCAATTGGATGTAATAGATGTATCGAATATGAGTAGCCCTGAATTGAAGCGCAGCTTTGAAATGGACAATCCACATGGTCTCGGAATAGATGGTGTTCAACTCTTTATTTGTGATGGTGATGCCGGTTTAAAAGTCTTTGACGCTTCAACACCTGAACACAGCGGTGATCAACTATTACATCAATTTAAGAATATTCAAGCGATGGATATTATTCCGCTCGATGGTATTGCCCTCGTTGTGGGGCAGGAGGGTATCTATCTATATAGCTATTTAGATCCTTCAAATATTTATGAACTAAGTAAAATTAACTTTTAATGAAAACGATTGGAATAATTGCATTGACCTTATTAGCCATTACAGGCTGTCAAAAAAACAAAGAAGTGGTGATCTATGATGAAAATGATTTAATCATACGTTTATTGGATGTAGAAGACACAAGATGTCCTGAAGATGCGATGTGTGTCTGGGAAGGTAATGCGAAGTTAGATTTAAGGGCGGAACACAAAGGAGAAACTGCCGATTTTATTCTCAATACGTTTGGCGATGAGGAATATGATAACGACACCACTTTGTGGGATTATGAGATCACATTAAATGAATTAAAACCATATCCTCAAACGTCTGGAGAGACGGTTAAGTTGAAGAATTATGAGGTGTCATTGACTGTCACTCCTCAATAAACAATCACATGAAAAAAGATTAAGATGAATAAAATAAAAGCAATAGCAACTAGTTTAGTTTTTACACTAATGATCGCCTCTGGGTTTGCGCAGGTGGATGATACTCCGCAAGCCGATAAAACAAGAGCGGTTTTAAAATCAGGATTCTATAATCGCACAAGCGTTGGTGTTTTGGGAGGAAGCGATGCATCCTTCTCTTTCAATATTGTCAATGGTTACCAATTTGGGAATCGGTTCAGCGCAGGAATAGGAATGGGTTTTGAAAACTTCTTTTGGACCGGTTATGTTCCTGTTTTTGCAGAAGGTAATTATCATTTTTTGAAGTCACAAACAGGACCTTGGGTAAATCTAATGGCAGGTTACCAAGTTCCGACCGAACAAATGGGCTCTAACCGAGGAGGATTTACAGCAGGGGGTAAAATTGGGTTTGATTTTGCAATTAATGAGCATGTTGGAATCATGACAGCGATAGGCTATCGGTATGCGCATTTAAACCAAGAAGCGGTTTGGAATCCTTGGGATAGCTTTGTAATAGTTACCGACATTAATCGCTTCGATTTTCGTTTTGGTTTCATATTCCGACAGTGATTAAGAAAGCAACCATAAAACACCAATAAAATGGCTTAAATTGGCGTTATAATTAAGATTAGTAAAAGCAGATATTTCAACGTTCAACACATATACGGATGAGGCATTAGTTGCAGCTTGTTTAGAACAGAATAGGCCAGCGCAACAGGAATTGTACGTCCGATTTGTAGGCATGATGAAAGGAGTTTGTCTTCGTTATGCTAAAGACGAAATGGAAGCGGAGGATATATTACAAGAGGCATTTATTCATGCTTTCAAGAACCTGGATAAATACAATCATAGGGGAGCGCTAGGGGGTTGGTTAAGGAGGTTGACGGTTAATAAAGCGCTCGAATTTTGTAGAAAAAATGCAAGTTTTCAGCGCGCAAAAGATGGTTACCAGCAGGTGCAATCAGATCCAGTTTCTGAGAGCAATGAAATCTTCAAACAAATAGGATTAGAAGAATTGGTAGCAAAGATTCAGCAATTGCCAGCTGGATATCGAACTGTGTTTAACCTCTATGCCGTGGAGGGGTATAAGCACAAAGAAATTGCGGAAAAATTGCAGATAACGGTGGGTACATCAAAATCGCAATACAGCAATGCAAGGCAACAATTAGCTGAAATGATTCGGCAAGAGCAAGAAGATGAATTAAAACGAATGGCGTATGCAAAACAATGACGATAGTGGTTTTTTGAATGATCGCTTTGAAGGTTATTCGGCTGCTCCTACAGATCAGTTGTGGGACAATATTGCCGAAAGTCTAGCAAAGCCTAAGAAAAAACGAGGCTTTATTTGGTGGTGGGTAGGTGCTGGTTTGGCTGCGGTTGTTGGCCTTGGTTATATCAGCGCAAATCAGATTTGGAATGCAGATGATAAAATTGAATATCTATCAAGACAATCAGAAAATGATGTTTCCGAACAAAAAGTATTCATTGATCATTCAACAATTTTCAATTTAAATGATTCAACGGACGATTTAGTTAATACAGAGAATATTTCGCGTAACAAAGATCTTGTCAAATCGGATGTATCTTCGATGCCGACAAACACCAATCCTTCAAATGATCAGATAATAGACAGAGAAGAGCAAGGGAAAAATGAGGAGGCAGATCTAAAGAAAGATCCGTTTTCAATCAATAATAAAATGGCCATTGCTTTAATGCCCATTCAAAAGCCGGAATTGCTCGCAGTTTCTTTTCCAAATAATTGTTGCGTGTTTGAGCCAAATTTAGAAAAACCGAAAAAAGGAACATGGGAGTGGGGCTTGAGCATTAATTCATGGCATTCTTTTAATACAAGTGCATCAGAAGATAATACCTTAGTGGATACTGAAATTGCTGAGGAGTTCACAGATGTAAGTCCGACATTCTCAATTCGGAAAAATCTTGGTTTACGGGGTTATTTAGGTTATCACCTCAATGAGCGTTTTCGTCTCTATACGAGTCTTCATTTTGAAGGGACACGTTATCGGTATAGTGGTTTAATTACAGGAGGCTTTCCATCAAGTGAAGAGGTAACATCTTTTTATACAAATCAAGTGCGTCAATATTCATTCGGAATACCGATTGGTATTGAATTTGATATTATTGATCGAAAGAAGTTTTCTTTTGCAGCCGGTTTCGATTTCTTAAATGAAATGACAATTCACGAACGGTATAAACCTTATTATGATGGGAATTATGCAGGTCCTGAGGTGAGTGGTAATTCTTCATTCTTCCATTATCGATCGGCTTTGGGAGCACATATGAACTTTAATTATCATATCAATTCAAATCTGAGACTGAATTTAAGACCTGGTTTGCGTTCCTATTTTGGAGGACCATCGATGGAGACCTTTATATTACCTAACCGCCAACTTTGGTGGGGAGGTTCAATCGGATTTATTAAGAGCTTTTAATAGAAGGGAAGTTTTTTTTGAAACTTCCATCTCAAAATTTAAAATTCGATTTTACGACTGAATATCAACCCCAATTCATCCAGCGCTTTTGTTAGCTCATCAAACCCCGTAATCACATAATATTCCTCTTGCAAAACATCCGTATCAAATTCATGATGAATCATTTTTTTCAATTCGAAAGGCAAAAATGTACATTCATGATTCGCCACGCGATTGGTTTCTCCAAAGGATGACATAATGCCGGCGCCGTAGGACAAGATTTTATCTCCAGATTGAAGAACCCCAAATTCGATCGTAAACCAATACAAGCGTTGTAACGCTTTTACTGCAAAGGGATTGGTCTTGAATTGTTGTCCCAATTGGCCAAATCTTTCTGCAAAAGCAGAGAATTCAGGATCCGCTAGAAGCGGAATGTGTCCGAATACATCATGGAACATATCAGGCTCTTCGAGATAATCTAATTGTTCCATTTTCCGCAACCAGGTTGAAGAGCAAAAGCGCTTCTCAGCTAATAAATCAAAAAAGTCTTCTACCGGAATTAGTCCTGGAACAACTTCAATTTTCCAGCCCGTTTCAAATGTGAACCATTCTCCGATTTTCTTAAAATCCGGAATCGTTTCGTCGTTTAATACGGGTGCCATTTTTTCAAGGCAATTTAGGTAACGTTGACTGCCTTTTGTTGCTGAATTTTCAACCTGTCGAGTAAAGAGGGTCTGCCAGACCTTAAGATCCTCCGAGGTGTACGTTTCTAAGTTTTGTTTCATTACAAAATAGTTATGGTATCCCTGGGAGCTGCTTAAAAAAAT